>Ga0102940_1000659_pt1 | contig 23327 bp, 18 predicted proteins | sample SalPonR2_C_D1_MG_FD_78215 | JGI IMG/M metagenome (GOLD analysis project Ga0102940, IMG submission 78215) | Salt pond soil microbial communities from South San Francisco under conditions of wetland restoration - Salt Pond MetaG R2_C_D1_MG | ecosystem: Environmental > Aquatic > Marine > Intertidal... | reverse complement strand
AGGACAAATTGCCTGAAAGCTGCAATTCTTCCATGCCAGGAAAGATACCTGTTTTACGTGCCACCGGCTACTTGCTACGATACCCCGATGATTGATCCGTAGACCGGTAAGCAGTTGATAAGTAATAATGCCTCGAAGTTAACGTGAAATTGGAGGTGGGCTGATTATTAAATGGCTGACTGTAAAAACCTCCCGTTAAGTTAACATGACAGTACAGTAGTAGAGGTTGCATCCCCGGGATACAGTGTCTGTAATGGCGTTATACCACTTATGAAGTGATTGGGGGATCCTAAAACTCATCGTTGTCGGTATGGAGAGCCTTTCTCCGTTGTTCGGAGAGGGTCAAATAGCTTGCGCACCGTTTCCGGTGGATACCACGATGGGGGTCAGCGCTACGCCAAACTGCTTCTTATACTTTTTTGCCACACTCTCCACAAATTCCTCTACCCTCTGCTGTTCTATAATGTTGATGGTACAGCCTCCAAAACCACCTCCCATCATTCGGCTACCCAGGACGAAATCCGCACCGAGGGTCTGCTGTACCAGAAAATCCAGCTCCGGGCAGCTTACTGCAAAATCGTTGGTAAGGCTGCTGTGGGATTGATACATCAATTGGCCCAATAAATGATGATCACCATTCTCGAGTGCTTGGGTTGCCTGTAGTACTCGCTGATTCTCGGTGACGACGTGGTGGCATCGCGTAAAGATATTTTCTGGCATATTCTTCCGGACGGCCAACAGCTGCTCGGGAGTGACATCTCTTAAGTTTTCCACGCCTGCGTACTCCTTTTGTAAAATGGCTGCTCCGGCTTCACACTCTTCCCGCCGGGTATTGTAGGCAGAGTTAGCCAGGGAGTGGGTAACGTTGGTGTTTAACAGCAGCAGCTGATAGTGCTCTAAGGCAAGCGGGAAGTACTCGAAGGTAAGACTTCGACAATCCAGCAGCATGACGTGGTCTTTTTTTCCCATCACACTGGCAAATTGATCCATAATACCGCAGCGAATACCCACAAAGTTGTGCTCGGCCATCTGAGAAGCCTTGATGAGTTGCCATTGGTCAAAGTTCAGGTTGAACAGCTCGTTCAGGGCGACAGCAAAACTACATTCCAGTGCTGCAGACGAGCTCATACCGCTTCCTATCGGTACCTTGCTGGAAAACTCAGCATCGAAGCCGGAGAAAGCGGCCCCCGCTTTTTGCAGTTCGCTGACGACCCCCATCACATAGTTGGGCCATCCGCCCTGAGCGGGGCGAAAATGCTGGAGGTCAAAGGAAAAGGACTCCGAAAGATCGCTAGCGGTCAGGTTGACGGTGGTGTCGGTATTGTTGAGCGATAGCGTTACCGTCAGGCCTTTATCCGTTGCGGCGGGGAGAACATAGCCGTCGTTGTAATCAGTATGCTCTCCAATGATGTTAATGCGGCCAGGGGCCCGTGCCGTGATCGTTTTAGCTGTGGTATTGCTTGACGCTTCCATATATTTCCGAAGTATAAATTGATAATAGAGGTCTATCCGTCTCCTTAAAAATAACATTGAAACGGTGGTCAGGCTTTGTTTTAGCCCCAATAAGCTCTTACGTGCCTGACGACCTGACGCCTACCATACCGCTCACGCGGTAGAAATAGGCTTCGCCCTATCCCTTTCCGTCGAGTATATTTTGATGTGTTCGCGACTGTGTGGATAAAGGCAACAACGCATCGGGCTGCGTTGTTGCCACGGGTAGTGTATGAAACTAAAAGGGGGAATTGTTTTTAAATGTAAAAAAGACATTTATTTTATTTTCTATAAATTAACACCTAGTTTTTCGGGTTACAAAATTTATCGCCTGTATTTTTTGTCAGGCTGTGAAAAGCGGTATAAATTTTATATTACCACCAGGGTCGGAGCTTCTACTTACGTCGATATACCAAATAACTACCCACGAGCCCAAGCAAGCCCAGCGCGAGGTAGATAAAGGCAGTAGTTTGGCCCGATTGGTCACTCGCCGATACTTCAATTCCCAAGAATTGTAGATTGGCCGTGGATTCCTGGTACGTCTGCACGCCCATCACCACGAGGATGATGCCGGCAATCAGTAGAATAAGGGCGATTATATTTTTCATAGTTGGCAGGTGTTGGTTTTTCCGTTCAGGATTAAAACCCCTATCACCATGCTATGTTCGTTTGTGGGGTAGCACAAGGACGGCCTGTTTTAACAGCTGTAAAAGCAGGGTATTTATCGACTACGCTGATAAAGAGTAACTTTATAAATACCGGGAGTGGTGATCGTTTCGGCCCCACCGGGTGAATAAACGAATTGCTCTCCTTCCTCTACGTCAAGATTGGTTTCCCGAGACTGAAATCCGGAGTCCAGAGCGACCTCTCTGCCCAGGGCACGCAGTAAGGCATGGTGGTACGTCTCATCGCCATTTAGCCAGCGCATTTCGAGCCATTCCCCATCTACAACCCGCCCTTCGATGACCTGACCGATGTAGGCAATTCGGCCATTTGCTTCCTTGTGAAAAGTTGCTTTAAAGTTCATGCCCGCTACTAAAAACTTCTCCTCATCGGTGTGAATAATAAGGCCAAATGCCGGCTTATTGGGGTCCTGGATTTTTAGCGTGATCTGATATTCATTTACTTGCAGTACTTCATCTTGATGATCCTTTGTAAGGTGGATACCGCGCATGTTGCCGGTGCCCTGGTATTGGGTAATCAGGGGCTGAAGTTCTTGCAAGACCCCATAGGAGGCACTATACAATACATCTCCCGCAGCATCTTCAATACCGAAAGGGGAAAAACAGATCGCGTCGTGCTCCGCAAAAGCATAGAAGGCCCGGCCTGCATCGAGCGATGATTCAGGTACCAGCAGGGGATTATCGCTCTCCCGGTGGTACATGGCGTAGATTTCCTTGTAATTGGGCAGATAGATATCCGGACAGACAACATCGATAGCAGGCGCCGCGGCTTTGTAGATATCCATGACCCGGGATACGGGCCCACCGTTGGGGTAGACGCCGGGTAAGTCATCCGGTTTTTGGACAATCCAGGCATTGACAAACATCGGTAGGTTGTGCTCTTTGCGGCCGGCTGCTGCAATGTAATTGATGTACCTGGCATAATGCCAGGCCATAAAAAATTCTTTGGCTTGGGGGTTATCCCCAAAAACGGCTTTCCATGACCCAGATGTTTTAGCCCCAGCTGCTTCCCAGACTGATTTGAGTTCCTCCTTGAGCTGACTCCTGTTTTTTTCCAAATATGTGAGCAGTTGCCGGGGGACTTTGCCCTGAAAGGCAGTTAGCACTTCCTCCCGGTAGTCGATATCCTGAAAAATCCCGACCTCATTCTCCGGTTGGACCATAATTACGGTGTGCTGACGGTCGATCGTCCTAATGCGCTGCATTAAAGCCGTGAAAGCAGCGGCATCGGCGTTTCTCGATTCTTTAGAAAAAACGGATAAGGTTTCTATTTGCCTTCCGTCTTTAGTCTGTACTCTAGGGAATCTTTGCGTATCCTTTTTGACCCATAATGGTATATAGCTGGATTCCCCGTTTTTCCACGACCCAAACCAAACCACGACCAGCTTCAGGTCATTTTCCCGGGCATGCTGAATGAGATAGTCGATCATTTCGTAATCGAACTTGCCCTCCACCGGTTCAAACTGATCCCAGGTGATCGTTGCCAGCACGGTATTAAGGTTGAGACGCTTCAGCCGGGGCCATATACGGTCCATGTATTCTGGCGAAGAAGCAGAAGAATTATGTAATTCCCCGGCGATCATCAGATGCGGTTGGCCATCGACAATTAGTTGATTATTGCTGAGGTACGGAAGCGTAGGCTGAGCGAATCCAACGGCACAAAGGATAAGTGAGCAGATTAACAACAAGGCTTTTTTCACGGTAATCTATTTTTATGATTTCGCTGATTATTTCTGTAGGGCAGAGCACCTGATCAGCAAATATTTTTTTACAGTTATTTAGATAGGGCAGGATAGCTGGTAATGACATCACTTTTATTCCTCAAATGACGCAATCAGGCTTTCCAGGCTTTGCCGACTAGCTTCATCCGACAGGTAGAGTGCCGCTATCCGGTTGCTTTGTATCTGTTCGATAGCTAAGGCGACGGGACCAATATTGATGTCGTACGGATCCCAATTGGGCGCAGGCAAAACCCCCTCTGGCAGATTTTTCATGCGGACATTATCTGGCAAGCCCAGGTATTCATGATAATAGCCCAGATCGACAAATGTCCGTAGACCCGTCATGGCCCGGTCATAGGTAAAGGGAAGGGCTAGTGCTGCTCCGTAGGGCGCAGGGGAAATTTGTATCACCCCGCCTAGTGATGCGCCGTGTATGTTACCTCCCTGATTACTGATGTACCTACTCCAGCTAAGAAATCCTTCGGGCCTCACTTCCTTAACTGTTGCGCAGGCAGTTAATCCCATGAGTGGGTGGCCAAAGGCTTGCAAAGAGGTTGCCGCATCAATTGCAAAAGCAGCCCTAGCGTTGGTTTGGTAAGGCTCTAATGGCCCCGTCCAGAGTTGTAGCCAATTGTACGTAAAGCCTGCTCCAAACCAGCTGGGGTAGAATCCGTTTTGCTCTTCTCGTACGATTGACGCAAAGATGCCGGCATCCAAATCCCCGGAGGCTACTGCTTCCAGATAAATGAGTTCGGTTTCCTCAGAAAAAGCCAGTGCCCAGCGGTAATCATTCATTTCACCGGTTTGTCCATCAAATCCCATGGCAATTTTGTTGTTCTCTGCCAGGGCGGCCGTCCAATCCGGCCTGGCCAATAGGGTTTCGGCCATAGCGACAATCTGTGGGTCATCAGCATAGTGTTGCTTCACGGTACGAATTCCGGCGGCACAAATGGCCCAATCGATGGTGCTGACATCCGGCCAGTAATAGGAACCATCTTTATGGAAATAATGGTGGGGGAAACCATGCCAACCGCCCGAACCATCAAACCAATTCTGCTCCATCTGCCAGTTGAGCATGGCAGTGATCCGTTTTTTGGCGGAAGCCCCCGATAAATACCCTTCCCCGGCGGCAATGATAAAGATAGCGTAAGCATATCCCAGTCCCGAAAGCGATACTTTGTCCGGATCCGTATTAGACTCCAGTACCACTCCCTGCCCTCCGGGCAGATCCACGTAGTTCCAGTCGAAAAAATGAAAAGCAGATCGCTGTAGCCAGGCCAAGAACTCCGCGTCTGTTGTCGGTGGTTTGAACGGCTGAGCGTCGTCCGTTTGCAAGTACACATCATCCAGGGCGAAGCCGGTAGAATCGGGGGTAATACCTGCCGTGCAATAGAACACAACCTCCTTAGCCCGGTCAGCAGCGAAAGACAAGGAATACGTTTTGAAGGTGTTTTTTTCCAGCTCAAACTGCTCTTCTGCGATCAGTTGCTGTTTTGCATCCATAATGCTGACCTGCAAGAGGCCGGCGTCAAGCCCCAGAGCATTAAAGCTCAAGCCAGTCACGCGTTCTGCAACTGCCGGGGGTAGGGTTTCCTCGTCGAACAACGTTTTAAAAAAAGCCATTCTCACCCCAAAGTCACCGGCTCCTCGATAGTTTCGACATTCGAGATAGGGGTTGCCATTGACATAGGTGCGACTGGAGGCCGTGCGGGCATCGCCGGTCCAGTACGTATGGATTTGGGTGTTAAACTCTGTCCAAAACTCCTTTCCCTGATCTGCATTGTAGAGTGGAATACCAATATTGTATGCCCCCGAATCTACTGCTGACCGGATGATGCCGGATGGTCTTGGGTTTTCGTCCACCGCTGGCACTATATCTTCCGTAGGTGTACAATTGGTCAGCAGCAATACGAAAAACAAGATCGGCATGAGCATTCTTATATAAGGTTTTTTCATTAGTATCCGGGGTTTTGTATCCAATTGGTCTTATTCATTTCTTCGAGGGGGATGGGAAACAGATAGTGGCTGGCAGGGAATGAGCGCGGTTGTTGTACGAAGTAGCGGTAGTTCTTCTCACCGGTATCGCTGTCTTTAATAACTTCCAGTCCGATGGCATCTCTGGCAAAGTCAGTCTCTGCATCCAACCAACGGCGGGCATCGTACCAGCGGTTACCCTCAAAGGCCAGCTCAATCTTCCGTTCGTGTTTGATTTTATCCAGCAGATCTATACCAGACTGGGAACTCTCGATAGGTGGCATATTGACGCCAGGCCTGGAGCGTACTTTATTGACATATTCCCGGGCGATGGCCACGTTACCCAGGTGATACTGTGCTTCCGCGTAGGTCAGGTAAAACTCTGCCAGTCTCATGTAGATGTAGGGAGTGGTGCTGCTAAGGCCATTGCCCGGCTCCCAGGTTAGGTCAAGTCCTTTACGGATGGTGTGATCGATTAGAGCACCATTCCACCAAAACTGCACTTCTTCACAGCGGCTATCCATTCCGCATTCCCAGAATTCAACCTCACGGCTGTTGATGAGGGCGCCGTCGTGTACAATGGAAAAAGCGAGGCGCGGATCGCGGTTGGCATAAGGGTTGGAGGGATCATAATCCGTAGCATTAGGATTGAGGAGAGGCGTAAGGTCGTTACGATCTCCGGCGTAGCCCAGGACAGGTATTTCCCCACCAAGTGTTTCGAACTCATCAACCAGATTCATCAATGGATTTTCCTGCGACCAGCCGGCGTTACCATTTGGCAACCGCCACTCTTCGATGTTATGGCCACCAGAAGGGGTATAATATCCCAGGGTGAAGTTGATTTGTGGCCCCCTGATGCCGACAAATTGTCGAAAGAAAATAACTTCCGGGTCGTTCACATTCAGGAATAGGCCTGCAAAATCACTGGACAAGGAATAGGTTTCGAGTGCGAATAATGCCTCACAGGCATCCGCTACGGCCTGCCACTGTGCGGGACTGCTTTCGCCAAAAAGCGGACTGGCACCGTAGAGCAGTGCCCGTGCCCTTAAGGCCAAAGCAGCCCCCCGGGTTGCCTTTCCAAAATCACCGCCAGCGTGCGACAGTGGTAAATCCCGAGCGGCTTCCTGTAGTTCGGTGTCGATGAAAGAAACGATATCGGTGACAGGAGTTCGTTCCTGAATGTCGTCAGCCTCCTCAACCGTAGCCGTATTCGTAGGTAGGGGTACTGCCCCGTATCTGGAAAATAATTCCGTATAAAACCAGGCCCGCAAGAACCTGACTTCAGCAATTAGTTGCGCCGTCCGTTCCGGATCTCCCAGAGCCGGATCGGCTTTTTCCAGAAAAGTATTTAGGTTGCGAATGGCCGAGTATGCTTCAATCCAGAATCCGCCAAACAAGTGCATATTCGCAGGATTAAGCTCACCCTGCGTGTATTTGTTGGTCAGGCGGGACCCCTGATGGATATCATAAGACTCATCGGTCAGCGAAGTTACCCGTAGGCCGCCCGCCCATTGCACGTACCCGTGAGGGAGCTCCGCATAGCGGGCATTAACGTAAATCTCCCAAAGCTCGGGATCGTTCCAAAGAGCAGCTTCCGAGACAGCATCTAATGGCTCGAGCTCCAGTATTTCATTGCAGGAAGGGGTAAAGGAAAATACGAAGGCGAATAAGGCGATATATTTTGGTTTCATGATGCTTGCGTTAAAAGGTGAGGGATAAGCCTGTGGATAGTACCCGTTGCTGCGGATAGTACCACCCGGTATCCGAACGACTTTCCGGATCATACAACTCCACCGAGTTGTACAGAAATCCGAGGTTAAATCCACTGACGAATACCCGAAGATTAGAGACTGGAATATTATCCAGAAGGTGCCCCGCCAGAGTATAGGCCAGTTCTACGTTTTTGATGCGTAAAAAGTGATTATCGCGCACCCAAATGGTGGAGACTTCCTGAATGGTACTACTAGACATATCCCAGGCGGCAGGGCTTTGAGCGTTAGGGGTAGCTTCTGCCGAAATCCAGCGGTGCTCAAAGTACCAGGCGTCCTGGTTCACATCCCAGGGACGGTAAATAGTACTTGCCCCCGATTGGCCCTGGAAAAAGGCATTTAATTCAAAACCTTTCCATCTTGCTCCCAGGGAGAATCCGTAGACTACCCGCGGGGTAGGCCCGTAGGGTAACAGTATGCGGTCTTCGGCCGTGATGCTGCCGTCATTATTGATATCTACGAAGCGTACATCGCCTGGCTTGGCATCAGGGAAATGCGGTGACTTCTGAATTTCTTCCCGGCTCTGATAAAGACCATCAGCCTGATAAACCAGCAGGTAATCGATGGGACTGCCTTCTACTTTTTGCCATTCGGGAACAAAAGGCGATTCGTCAACGAAGACAATTTCATTTCGGGCGTAGGTAAATTGCCCGCCTATACGGTATTGGAAGCCATTGCCCAGGGTGCGCCGGTGCAATACAGATGCTTCCACTCCCATATTTCTGGTTTTTCCAATATTCTCGTCGGGAAGTACGATTCCGGTATACAGAGGAACAGAAGCGTTCCTCTGGGCGAGGATATCCGAACGTTGCTCATAAAAACCATCGACACTGATATCCAGCAAGCCATTGATTAGAGACAGGTCGACCCCTACATTGGTTTTTTGAGCTGTTTCCCAGGTAATGAATGGGTTAGGCGTGGTAGCCGGAGTCAGTCCAGTACCTAATACCGGGTTTTCACCAAAAACCGCAGCCTCTTCAATATCGTATACCTGCAGGTATTGGAAGTTATTCACTCTATCGTTGCCCAGTTTACCCCAGGAAGCTCTAAGTTTTAGAGCTTCAATCAGATCGCTTCTCCAGAAGTTTTCTTCCGAAATCCTCCAGCCGGCGGAAATGCCGGGAAATGTACCAAACCGAACATCTTTAGCAAAGTTCTGCGACCCGTCTACCCGCAAGGTTGCTTCCAGTAAATACTTATTTGCGAAAGAGTAATTGACCCGCCCAAAGTAATTGACCCGGGCACTTTGCCAACCCCGGCCATCATTGTCCTGATTTGCTTCTGAGCCCGAGAACAGGTAAGGCAGGTTTTCGGAAATTAATCCAATGCGAGAGGCGGAGACATATTCTCCTCTGACCTGATTTTGCTCGTAAGCGATAAAACCTCCAATCTCATGTTGGTCAATGTTCCGCGAGTAGTTTATCCTGGCGTGATAGGTCTGACTCACTTCGTGATCTGACTGCTGGAACAGGTTGATCGTACCGGTATTTTCGCGCAGATTTTCATATTCACCCTCACTGTTCAGAAAATAAATGTCGTAAGGCTTTTGCAGGATTTTCCGGCTTTGGTTGACCATATCGATGGCACCAAACGCATTAATAGATAAGCCTGGCACCCATTGCTCCAGCGAAATATCTGCACTCAGCTTGGTGTTATACACGGCTCGTTCTGTTTCGGCTCCTCCACTAAGGCCGTTGATCCCCGGCAGTATATTGCCTTTGCTGGTATTGCGTAGCAGGCCGTTATCGTAATAAGGAGCCTCGAAAGGCGCCATATTATAGATACCCCGAATCAGGCCTTCTACCCCACCGGAGCCATTAGTATCTTCAAAGCGGCCTGCCAGATCAAGACCCAACTTCAAAAAGGAGGTAATATTAGCATCGATATTGGAGCGCACGTTGTTTTGGGTAAACCCAAACTCCCGTCCTTTAAAGTTAGCATCCTGGTACAGGTGTTGTCCGGAAACGTAATACCGAAACTGATCCGATCCCCCCGACAGACTCAAGTTGTGCTGGTACTGTGGACTCCAGTTATCCATGGCCTCATTCCACCAGTCGGTATTCGACCAAACATTAGGATCATTATCCCCTTCCCGGTAATCCTCAATAATATTCTGGTAGATTTGCGGTCGGCCGTTTCTGGCGTTTTGTTCATCAAGCCAGGTCAGATACTGAGGAGCACTCATCAATTGCTGCCGTTTGGCAGGTTGCGTAAGCGAAAAGGTATTATTGTAATTTAAGCTAGGAGCCCCCACTTTACCGCGCTTGGTGGTTACCAGAATAACGCCGTTGGCAGCCTGAGCGCCATAAATAGCTGCCGAGGCGTCTTTCAGAATAGAAATACTTTCAATATCCTCTGGATTCAGCCGCTCAAAGGTGCCCCGGTTGGCCACACCGTCGATGACAAAGAGGGGCGAAGCGTCGCCGGTAGTGGCTTTACCTCGAATGAGAATATCCATACTCTCCCGGCCGGGCTCGCCCCCTCTCGCATTGATCACCAACCCCGGCACACGCCCCGCCAGATTATTAGCCACGTTGGCCGTTTTGGTTTGGGTAATTTCGGTGGTTTCGATTTTGGCTACTGATCCCGTGATGGATTCCTTTTTCTGTTTACCATAACCCACCACCACAATTTCCTCCAGGGCTTCTATGTTCGGCTTCATATTGATCCGCACCATACTATTCTCCGGAGAAACCCTGATTTCGCGGGTAATGTAGCCGATAAAACTAACCAATAAGGTATGCTCACCATCGGGTAACTCCAGCTCGAACCGACCGTTCACGTCCGTGATGGTTCCGGTGCCGGTGCCCGGTAAAAGGATAGTAGCTCCGGGGAGAGGGATCTTGTTTTCGTCGATCACGACCCCGGTGACCAGATAATCCTCTTCTTCCTCCGCAGGCATGAGAGCGGGTGGTGTCGGCGATGCTCCTTTCAGCACGTTCACCGTATTATTGACCCGCCTAAATTCCAGATTTTCCAAACGGGATACCATGGACAGCGCTTCGTCTACGGTGCGAACGTCGGAGGTGAGCAATATTTCTTTATCCAGCACATGGGCCAGATCACCGGCGTGATAGGAAAAAGTCAGGTCTGATTCTTTTTCAATCAATTTAAAAAGCTGCCTTACCGATACCTTGCCACTTGCTTCGAGGCCGATATCTCGCAACGGTATCGTGCTTTGCCCAGTGGACGTATGAGCCCCTGCAAGACTAAGAATCAGCAAGACAGCCAACGGTCTAATAACGCGCAATACAACATCGCATGATCTTAGTGTAATCATGACTAATAGTTTTCGCTTATGAAAACCCTGCTATTTCCGGAAAGATAAGATCAAGGAGTCATTCGTAACGCGATAGTCGAAGGGGCGCAGCACACTCATATTGAGCAGGACATTTTCCAGGCTTTCCTGCTTAAACGTTGCCGTGTACGACCAATCAGAAACCGGTTGGTTCACCACGGCTACTTCGACACCATACCATGCCTGTAGCTTTTCTACTACCTCGTCAAAAGAGGCTTCTCTAAAGACCAGGTATCCATCTTTCCAGCCGATTACATCGTTGGGGTCGAAAGAAGTAGAGGTAAAGGAAAGCTCCTGTTTATCAAAGAGACCCATTTGATTTGGCGTAAGCTCGATAGCGTCTTTCGAGGCATGAGCGCTAAGCCGCACCTTACCATCCACCAAGGCTACGGAGGGAAAACTGGATTTTGTATTTACGTTAAACTGAGTGCCTAATACCGTAACGGCAAAGTCTTCCGTCAACACGTTGAACGGCCAGTCACTATCGTGAGCCACCGCAAAATAGGCTTCTCCCTCTAACCGTACTATCCGCGCTTCGGTACCAAATACTTCCGGATACTCCAGCGTACTGCCTGCCTGCAAATCGACCTGAGTACCGTCGGGTAAGACGTGTTGTGTTCTTTCGCCCGGTGCATTGCTATATTGCAACAACTCCTTATCGGCCGAAACCGTAAAGGAAGGTCCTTCCTGTGGGCGATTGGCGACATAAAAGTAAACCAAGGCGGCCGTGCCAAGGATAAACAGAAAAACGGCTGCTGCTCTGAGCCATGCCATCCTTCCGAAAATACTACGTTCTCCGGGATGGGTCTCTTCTTGAATTTTTTGGAAAATACGCTGCTTTGACGCCGGATCGGGGGTGTACTCCAGATAGTTCAGACTGAGTATTACTTCTCTGGCCTGATCCACCATAGCCCTTTTACCCTGATGCTCACTGAGCCAATGATGCCAGTGCCGATCCAGATCAGGAGTTGGGTTTTTCACCCAACTCCTAAAGGATTCGTCCGTTAAAAAATCTTCTATCTCGTTGAATGATTTCTCCAATGTCTATGCGTTCTGCTCACCTTTCCTGCAACATACAAAAAAGGGTATTCATAGGGTTGATAAATTTTATTCTTTCACTTTGAGCGACATCTCATCAACCCAGACGGTTAATTCGTTACCGGAGAAGGCCGCAAAATGCTTAAAAAATGGCCCGGTATTGTCGGCAGTACCGTCTGCATACCCTTCATCGACGAAAGTAGATAAATCTGCCGTCGTAAACTCATAAGTAAACTGCTTCCAACTGGTGGTGACAGCCGGATCTTCGATAGCGGCATCTCCCGTCCACAAGGGGGTATACCAGCCCTCGGCAGGGTCATCATTTTTGACATTTAGGATACTCAGCTCGGAAAGCGTAAATGCTTCACTACCTTTCATGTAAAAGCTAAAAACATACGTCGTATTGGATTCCAGTGAGACCAGGTACTCCGGTCCGTTCTCATGGGGTCGCAGCTGAAATTCGCCATAATCAGATGAGGCGTTTAGCCGCAACGACTGTGCGGTACCATTTGCCCCCTCGGAAGTTTCGACCTGGTACGAGATAGTGCCGTCATTCGGGGTCCAGCCAAACCACTTTTCCGAGGCGGAAAAATCAGCATTTTGATCCTCAAAACCGTAAACGGTCTGATTTAGCATTTCCACGGGGCCTACCTGTAATACGAGTTCATCGGTGGCGGATGCACCGTCGTCTGAACGGGTAACCGTGAGGGTTATGGTTACCTGCCCAACGGCATCACTCCACGAAACTGTAGCATTTTGGGTAGTAATAGTCTGCGTACCATCCGAGAATGTCCACTCCCAACCATCGGGATTGCCCGTGCTGCCGTCCGCCAGGGTGATAGATTGTCCAGTGGTGATCCTTCTACCGTCGATAGCACTGAGGTCACTAACGAAGTTGATTCCCGAAACATCAATCTCCGCTACTAATTCATCCAGCTCGGGCTCAACTTCTTCTTTTTCACAGCTGGAAAAAAACACGACTCCTAAAGCGGCCAATAAGAATATTGCCCTTGTTACATAAACTTTCATCTGTTGTGATTTTTTGATTGATACAGAACGATTTATTGGAGTAGGACATCGGTTCTGTAAATGACATCACATTTAGATGGCTTTTTTTAAAAAAAGTGTGGGAGCCAAACAACGGATAACCAAATAAAGCAGAAAATTAGGAACGAAATCATTTTTGCCCTGAGCGCCTGTAGCGCTTTGTATAACAGGTTGCGCGCTGATTTAATGTGTTCAAACCCCTGAACTTCTCTAATTTCCTCGTAAGAAAGGTTTTCGTAGAAAAACAGGAAAATAATCTCCCGGTGACGTTCCGAGAGGCTTTCCACCCCCTTTTTCAACCGGATTCGCTTTTCATGGCTCAATTCCTGTTCAATAATGGACTCCTCCACATTGGCTACAATCGAAAAAGAACTTTTCTCATCTAAGTCTTTGAACTGGCTTTGCTGTTTGCGGTATCGGATCAGTTTTCTGCGAAAAGCGCTGTATAGGTAAGGTTGGATTTTATTGGTTTCTGACAGGTGGCCCGCTCTTCGTTTGAGTTCCATAAAAAGCTCCTGCAAGACGTCCTCCACCAGGGCGTGGTCTCGGGTAAATTGACATCCATAATTGTACAACCTGTCAAAATACGTCTGGTAGATAAAGGCAAAAGCAGATGCACTCCCGGATCGAAATCGATTCCAAACCTCTAGATCCGAGAGCTCCCGTTCCTCACCTTGACGTTCTTTCATATACCTTTGTCTGTTCACCGGACACGATCTATATTTCGCGTACTTTTTCCGCCATAAACTATGGAAGATCACCGTACAAAACAACTTGCGGATAACCGGAGGCTGTACGGAGTTGTACTTTATGCCTGTCAGGCACCGCAGCAACCTCCTGGTCTAAAACTAAAAAAATCAAGAGAAAGCCAGACAGAGTGGCCGAAATAAAACACGTACCTTAGCCCGTACTTGAATTGGCAAAAAAACTTAGGGGTGAAAACTCACCCCTAGCCCCTCTCTTAAAAAGAGAGGAAAAAAAAGAGCTTATAAAAGACTAATGATCTGTTGAAGTACCTCTCCCCCTTCTCTTGACAATAGATGAACGAGCGAATCCACCCGGTATCGGGTGGAGCAAGGCCCGGTGGGCCTTGCAGCGAGTGAACCGCGAAGCGGATGGGCTTGCGGCCGGGGGGATGAGTTTTTACCCCCAAGATCAATTGTTAGTTCACGTACCATCCAGGAAATTTTATTTACCAATACTACAAACTCAATCTATGCCTGCAACCCATTCCAACTCCGGAAAAGTCGTTATCGTTGGTGCCGGCGCCGTCGGTGCCACCTTTGCGTATGCCCTGGCCCAGGGCGGCGCGGCTAACAGCATTTGTCTGATCGACCAAAATGAAAAACTGGCCGCCGGGCAAGTAGCTGACCTGGCTCATGGTTTGCCCTATTACCCTTCGGTCTCTATCTACCGGGGCACCGCTCAGGATTATCGCGATGCGCAGGTGATCGTGATTACCGCCGGTAGTGCACAACGTACCGGCGAAACCCGTCTCGACCTGCTTAAGCGCAATGCCTCCATCATCGAAAGCATCATGGATGATATTATTGGGCAGCAGTCTCGCGCCATTGTGGTGATCGTCACCAACCCGGTCGATGTACTCACGCAGGTAGCCCTACGGCACTCACGCTGGCCACGCAGTCATGTCTTTGGCTCGGGGACGGTACTCGACAGCGCCCGCTTTCGCTACGCCATTAGCCAGGAACTGGGGGTTGATGTGAAGAGTGTCCACGCCTACATCCTGGGTGAACACGGCGACAGCGAATTGCCCGCCTGGTCGTTGAGTAACGTGGGGGGCGTCTCCATCAAGCAGTTTGTGGAAACGCAGGGACTGCAAGACACGTGGCCGGAGCGGAGTGAGCAGATCTTTGAGTCGGTGAAAAACTCCGCTTACCACATTATTGACTATAAAGGGGCTACTAATTTTGGCGTAGGCCAGGCTCTGGTACGCATCGTACAGGCTATCCTGCGCGACAGCCACAGTGTGCTTACGGTCTCCATCCGGCTGCAGGGAGAATATGGCCTGGACGACGTTTGCCTCAGCGTGCCCTGTATCGTCTCCAAGGACGGCATCGAAAAGGTGTTGGTTGCCAATTTGAGCGAAGAGGAACAAGAAGCCTTGCAACATTCCGCGTCTGTATTGAAGGAGTCCATGAATGGGTTGTGAGCTTGTTCCCGGTCGAACCGGGAACAAGCAAGTTATAGGCCTGCTTTCTCCTTTACGTATGCGGCGGCTTCCTGATGGGTAGCAAACCAAACGCCGGGCTTTGACGTCATGTATTGAATTAATTCTTCCAGGGCAACGATACGCGAGCGATGACCGATGTAGTGCGGGTGCATAGTGAGCAATAGCATGGTTCCTTCTTCGTAGGCCACGTCAAACTCATCTTTGAAGACTTCCATCAACTCCCGCGGTGTACTGTAGCGATCGCCCCTGGGGTTGATGAGCGGTGCGTCGTCCAGAATCCATTCTACCGGTAGCTCGACAATCCCTGTAGGTTGGCCGTCGACGACCAGCTCGTATGGACGATCGTCTGCCATCATGGAGCTTTCGTAGAGGAATCCCATATCCATCAGGATTTGTGGAGTGGCCTGGCTAAAATTCCAGGAAGGAGCCCGGTAACCCACGGGGTCTTCGCCAGTGATCGCTTTTAGCGTCTGTATCGACTGCTCCACCATCTCCCGCTCCCGATCGGCGGGAACGCGGGTATTGCGTTCGTGTATCCAACCGTGCACAGCAAATTCATGCCGGGGCAGGCGTTTTATCTCGTCTGCCATTCGCGGGGCTGTTTTCAAACTCAACGCCGGAATAAAAAAGGAAGCCGGTACGTCGTATTCCTCTAGAAGATCAACCACCCTTTTCAGCGCCACGCGCGAGCCATACTCTCCCCGGGAAAGATCTGTGATAGAAGGTTCGCCATCCCACCAGGCCACCGTCTCATTATCCACATCAAAGCTAAGCAAAACAGCTACCCGGTTATCGTTGGGCCAGGTCTCGGGGGTAAGGTCACGTCCAGCCCGCACCTGATTAACGGCCGTGTTAAAGCGCTTTTCGGTCCAGGTCCATTTTTGCTCGAGTTCCTCTTCTTGTTGATCCTTTACAGGTGGTTGCTCGCAGGCAAAAAAGAAAAGCGGGAACAACCCTATAACGAATAGAACACGTTTATTTTTTAAGTGGGCAGTACACATAGTATGCTAATTTTAGATAAAAATACGCCCTTCTCACCGAAAGGAATCTATCGATTGTGTCAATATAGAAATATGTATTGGCATGGAATAAAAAACGGGCATGTACAATTACTACATGCCCATTAGGGAATTACATGACTCCCCTAATCCTCTTACGATCGGTCGCTCACGTACCTCTACCCAGTAGTGCCCCTACGATACCGCCCACGATGGCAGAAAGAACCGTACCCACCACAATGTCGACCAACGTTGCCGGCAGGTTGGCAATGTTGGTCGAGCCAAACGATATCATACCATTGGCTAATCCAATGAGGAATCCGATGGTAGCTCCGGCTCTTGCTCCGGCGGCAAAAGTCCGAATGTTCGTCCAGCCTCCGAATACTATAGCGTACAGGAAACCAATACCAAGGTGCCCTATAATCATAGCTACCCAGTTGAAATTAGCTTCTTCCCTCATCACTCCAGTGGCAGAGCCCATATTTTCTTCAAAGAAACTATCCAGAACCAGACCATAAACCAAAAAACCAAGTGTCAGAGCCAGAATACTACCTACAAGACCAGCAACCAAAATTTTCGATGCTTTCATTTGTTCTAATAATTTATGTTACAATCATTATGACAAATTAATCTTTTTAAAATAAAAATCTGAATAAAAGCTATTTAACCCACTTTATGACCTTTATTAATCAATATAACGGCATATAATTATGAGCACTGCAGGCTTACGCCAAAAGCTCTTCCTGTTCGTATTCCCGAACCTCGTCCGCCAGTAGGTAGGGGCGAACTTTCGTTACGAAATCCGGAAATTTCCCCTGTGGACTGCAGCCCTTCAGCATACCCAAATACATTTTGCGTTGTGGCCCTTTGAGCCGCGCAAAGACCCAGCCCAAATGAAAGTGCTCAAATTCGTCCAGGTCATACTCCAGTATGCTGCGCACGACCGCTACTGACTCGACGTAGTTAAAGGCTTTAGGAAGCACCTTCATCAGAACGTCTTCCTCGTGTACCAGGTGATCGCGATGCTGGGCAATCCAGGCCAGCATAGAAGTCTGGATAGCGGAGAGGTCAGGCGTATTATCGGATAGTGCTTCGATTTGGTGCGTCAGCTGATCGAAAGCCTGATGCTCTGCCTCGTGTTCTTCCGAAAAGGCGTGGGTCAGATTAGGGCGCTTTTTTTCTAACGGCGGATAAAAGGCATTGTCCTCTTGATGGGCATGCAGCTCAATGATGCGCTTAACCTCGTTAAAGGTCTTCTTAAATTGAGGAACAGATGCCGAAGACAAATGATTAGCCTGTTTTTCCAGATCATTCAATCCGGCGCGGATAGCTTCGTGGGTAAGGCGCATAATAGAAAAAGGTTGACATTTTGACATGGTTTGGTGTTTTATGTAGACGTTAATTATATTGACAATTGATCTTTGGGTAAAAACTCACCCCCGTCCCCGGTGAAATGCCCTACGGGCAAAGCTTCGCTTTATTTCACGGGGCGTGCCCCTCTCTTATCCATACCAAAGTGAGCGCCGCAAATAGACGTCTACTTTTAAGAGAGGGGTGACCCTGCCGGAGCTCTTCAGTAAAGCCCTCTCTTTTTAAGAGAGGGTTTGGGTGAGTTTTGATCCCTAAGATTTTTTGTCAATTCAGTTGATAATTACCAGTGGTCGCTTTCGATTTTGGTGAAAGCCAGCATCGATTTATAGTAGATTCATAACTGCTTTACCCAGGAAGAAAACCAAAGGGAAGAAAGTCAGGCAGGCGAAGCAGATCACGGCTTGTTGTGTACTGTATCTGGTGACATGCCTGTCGTGTGATGCGTGTTGCTGTTTCATAGGTCGTTTTTTGTTTGTTTAATCAATGGTACACCACAAAGATGGGGGCAGGAAGCAGCAAAAATCCAGACATTTACGAGATGGATGTACCCATGTCCGGTCTTTCCTACCGCCTCAATCAGCGCGGCCGCGACATTAAGCTGCTGGACAGCGAATTTGGGGACAAAGAATTTTAGCGAAAGCGACAAAATAGATCAGACAAACAGGTAAAGTCCCAGACCAACGACGACAATGAGGGAGAAGAATGCCATTTTCATCGAGGACGGGCCAGCGAGGTGTTCGAAATAACCACCGAGTGGAAACCACTTTGGCACCTCTTAGTCTACTATGGCCTGATAAATCAGCGTACGCAATTTGGCGTGGTCATCTATATTCGGAGCAGGAATGAGTTGGGTAAAATACACTACTACCAGTTCTTCTTCCGGATCTACCCAGTATGAGGAATGATACGCCCCACCCCAGCCAAACTCACCCTCTGAGCCGGGGGTGCCGCGAGCCCCCAGGTTTTCCAGTACGGAAAAGCCGAGGCCAAAGCCAACGCCGTTGCCCCAGGGGTAGGGCGTTTGGTGGAGGTGATTTACCGTCATCAGTTCCACGGTTTTGCGGGAGAGGATGCGGTGCCCGTTGTATTCGCCACCGTTGAGCATCATCTGTAAGAATTTGGCATAGTCCATCGCCGTGCTTAGGTAGCCGGCTCCTCCCGAGAAGCTTTTGCGTGGTCCTTCCACATAGGCGCCCTGTCCGGTCATCCGGCCGGGGTTGGGGGCAGGTACCAGGCCATTATCGCCTGGGGAATAGACGACCGCGAGGCGATCAGTTTTCTCGCGGGGTAGATAAAAATGCGTATCCGTCATACCCAGTGGTTCCAGGATGCGCTTGCGCAAAAAATCATCCAGGGGCTGACCCGAAACCACCTCAATCACCGCCCCCAGAATGTCCGTATTATAGCCGTAGACAAACTTTTCCCCGGGATGGGCATCCATGGGCAAAGCAGCCATGCGGTTGATGGTAGCCTGAATGGGCTCATCGCGGTGGGCAAAATACCAGCCCTGAATACCGGCGGCTTTCCATTCATCAGCCGCTATGCCCATCCCGTAGCCAATACCCGCTGTATGGGTGAGCAGATCGCGCAGGGTAATGGCCCGCCTGGCCGACACCACTTCGTAACTTCCGGCATCATCGGGCACCGCCACGGTCGTTTCCTGAAAAGCTGGGAGGTGCTTACCGAGAGGGTCGGTGATGAGCAGTTTTCCTTCTTCCTGCAGGATCATGATGCCTACACTGACAATGGCCTTGGTTTGCGAGGCAATGCGAAAGATCACATCCTCCGTCATCGGATCATCCGTAGCTATGTCACGCTGTCCGAAAGGTTGCAGGTAGGCAATTTGACCACGTCGGGCGATCAGCGCCACACCGCCCGGCAGGCGCTCTTCCTCCACGTATTGATCGAGGGTGCGGGTCAGGCGCTGTAGGCGCTTTGAAGAGAGGCCAACTGCTTCCGGTACGACCGGCGTAAGTGACTGCGCAGGAATACCGAGCGGAACCAGCAAAGCAATCAGCAAAGCAAGAATGAACAGACGGTACATATACAATATTTATTTACCAAAAAAAGACCGCTTTTAGCGAAAGCGATAGAATAGGAAGCTACTTATTTCCTCAGGTACAGCGCTTAATTTCTAACTGGTTTTGATATTCATTAAAAGATAGGAAAAAAAAGTGTATTTTACGAGGGTTAGTCGGCATCAGCCCAGGACGTTTGATGCGCCTATCTGCCCCCTCCTATACTATATCGCCTCTTCGTGATCCCCTCCTTTGCGTTTGCGGCTATTCTTATTCATACCAATTACTCAACTACAACAACCTAATTTATGTACACACCCAATCCCATTGATTCCCGTCGGCTGTTGCGCGGCGCTGGAATACCTTTGCTGCTCATGCTGTTCACCGGAGTATTCCTCCCCGATGCGCAGGCAGCAACGGACGATCATGCAGATAACGCGTCTGCACTTAGCCTGAATTGCCCTGCCGACGTTACCGTCTTCGTGGATCCCGGCACCTGTTGTGCTGCCGTTTCCCTGGATGTACCCACGATAAGCGGTGCTACCGGATTGGTAGACCTCACCAATGACAATAACGGCGAAGCCGACGCCAGCGGCATGTATTTTCCCGGCGACTTCACCGTCACCTGGACAGCTACCGATGCGGCCGGACAGACGGCTACCTGCTCGACTACGATCACGGTGATCGATAACGAGGCGCCCGTCCTATCCATGCCCGATCCCAATTGTGAAACGACCTATCAGTCGTGTATCGAAGAATCAAACCGTACCGTACAGGATGCAGTGGATGCTCTCGCTGATGCCCTCGCGGCCTGCAATGGCGACGAACTCTGTGAACGACGTGCACAACAAAGTTACATGCAGGAAATGGAGCGAGCCCGGAAAAGATTGGCCGGGTGCCTCCGCCTGGATGACTGCGAGATTGTACCTATCGTTGGCAATGAGCTGCCGCCGATTACCCTGACTACTCTGCCGGGGCAATGTGGGGATGACGTTCTCAAACCTGGCCCAATCGTTACCGATAACTGCAGCGTGGTAGAGCTCGTCAATGATTCTCCCTTTTCCAGCCGACCTGACGGTCGTGGATTTTACCCCATCGGCACCTGGACGGTCACCTGGACAGCTACCGATCAGTTTGGGAACAGCAGTACGGTAAGCCGTACGATTACCGTCGAGAATGGCAACTCGCCCACTGCCGTGTGTCAGTCGGCGGAGGTAGAGTTGAATGCCGACGGTATAGTCAGTATTACGGCCGCCGATGTCGACGGGGGGTCCTTCGACGATTGCGAAGATATTACGCTGAGTATTGATCAGTCGACCTTTACCTGCAGCGACGGGGCAGGCCCCCAATCCGTGACGCTGACCGCCACTAATGCAAGCGGATTATCCAGCTCCTGCGTCACCACGGTCACCCTAAGCGGCACCGATAGCGACTGCGATGGGGTCGCTGATGCCTGCGACGTTTGTCCCGGCGGAGATGATAGCATCGATAATAACGGGGATGGCCTACCCGACTGCAAGTACTACCCCGGCTTCGAGTTTTTACCCGAATCCTGGACATGTGGCAAAAACCGCCGCAACAAAAAAGTGGTCGTTTGCAAGAATGGCCGGTCTATCTGCGTCAGTGAAAACGGGCTGAAAGGAGTGCTGCGCAATAAAGCCTTCCTTGGCCCCTGTGGCACGGCCGGCTGCGGCACACAAAGCACGGCTTCCAGCTTAATCGAGTTCCCGGAAGACGAAGCACTTCGTGACGGTTTCACGATAGCCCCCAATCCGGCGCGCGAGGTGGTCACCATCCGGGTAGCGAATCAGACTGCACTCGGAGAAATGAGCCTGTTCGATCAGCACGGTCGCCGCCTGTCGATGCTTACGCTTGCTCCCGGCACGCAGCAGTATGATTTCGATCTGAGCAACATCCCGGCCGGCACCTACATATTACGCCTGCAAACCGGAACAGAAACCTCCGTACAACGCCTCGTCGTTGTAGGGAATTAAGCGCGCTGATCCAATCTGCGCATCTAGATGCCAGGCACGTGGAATGTGTCTGGCATTTTTTACATGCTGCGTTCCGTTGGGCTGACCTTGCTTACGTAAAAAGGCCCTCAACGGTGACTTCCGTCAGTTCAAGTCATTCCGTAATCGTTTAATTTATGGGGCAAATCCGCCGCCTATGCATTTGAAGATTCTGGCATTCGATTTGGACGGCACGCTGGCCCGTGATGGCGTGGTAGCAGAGGCGACCTGGGAGGCTTTACGCGCTGCCAAAGACGCCGGGTTTGTTTTACTATTGGTGACGGGACGCCGGTTGAGCGTCATCCCCGAGCTTGGCCCTTTTGATGAGTTGTGTGAGGCTATCGTCGCTGAAAATGGAGCTACTATTCATTATCCACGCATCGACCGGGTCGATACGCCTTTTGGCAAATTAGCCTATGAAGTCGTGCGAAAGCTGGAGCAGTTGCATATCGACGTAGAGTTTGGCGAAGCCATCGCCGCCACCTGGGTACCCCACGACCGCAAAGTACTCGACTGCATTGCCCAGACTGGCTACGCTGCTACGGTAGAATACAATAAAGGCGCGGTGATGGTCTTACCACCCGGTGCCACTAAAGGCTCGGGCCTCAAACTGGCCCTGGAAGAGTTGGGCTATTCCACCCGCAACGTGCTGGCCGTGGGTGATGCCGAAAACGACCGCAGTATGTTTGAACAGGCCGACCTGTCGGTAGCTGTGCCCAATGCCATCCCGGCCATACGCGACCTGGCCGATACCGTACTACGCAAACCTAACGGCATGGGTTGCCAGGATTTACTCACCGGTCTACTGGACAACCAAATACCGGCCTACCGTTGTCGTCCCGATCGGCGTATCCACCTGGGACGTAACGCACAGAACGAGCCGATATGCATGAGTTCGTTCAATTTCCTCGACAGCAACTGGGCCATTACTGGTGATAGCGGTACGGGCAAGACCTGGCTGGCCGGACTAATCCTGGAGCAGTTGCTCAACATGGGCTATCAGGCCTGTGTGATCGACCCTGAAGGCGACTACCGTTCGCTGAAGGCCGTACCGCGTACCATCGTGTTTGGCGACGAGAATAATCCGCCGCCCTCAGTATCCGACGTAATTACCCTGCTGGAATATGCCCGTATCAGCATTGTCCTCGACCTCTGCCAGTACAATCTGGAGGAGAAGCGAGCCTACGTAAAAAAATTCCTGCAGGCCCTGGGCGGTCTGCGCGCCCAACGGGGGCTGCCCCACTGGTTTTTGGTGGACGAAGCCCATTATTTCTGCCACGAAAACGGAGATTCTCTTACTGAGTTGATCCGGGAAAACGCCCGCGCCGGCGGCTTTGCTTTTATTTCGTACCGCATCTCTGAGCTCCCCTCAGCTCTACTCGACGACATCAGCCACTGGATCATTACAAAAACAAAAGACGAGCAGGAAGTACAGACCCTCCAGCAAGTTTTGCGCAAGCAGCATCCTCAACTGCAGGATATACCTGCACTGCACCAGCTGTCCAGTAAGCAGTTTTACCTGAGCATGGGGCACACCGCTCAGACGGATCCACCACGTTCCGGTATCGTACAGTTGGGTGAACTCAACCGTGTCACCCCTCATGTGCGCCATCTGCACAAGTACCTGATCGCCCCGCTTGCCAAACACCAGCAGTTTTACTTCCATCCGCAAGCCGGGGAGAAGGGTATTCGGCCCGCCGCCAGCCTGTGGGAGTT
>Ga0102940_1000658_pt1 | contig 23333 bp, 19 predicted proteins | sample SalPonR2_C_D1_MG_FD_78215 | JGI IMG/M metagenome (GOLD analysis project Ga0102940, IMG submission 78215) | Salt pond soil microbial communities from South San Francisco under conditions of wetland restoration - Salt Pond MetaG R2_C_D1_MG | ecosystem: Environmental > Aquatic > Marine > Intertidal... | reverse complement strand
CGCATCCAGGCTTGGATATCTAGGCTGCAGGTCGTGCGCCTCATAGTACTTCATCAGGTAAGTAGCGGCAATAAAAGCCGGTACGTAATTTGCCGTTTCCCGGGGCAGGTACGATTTTACCTGCCAGAAGTTGGTGCTCCGGGCACGCTTCATCGCCCGGCTTACGCGGCCGCCACCACTATTATAGGCAGCAATAGCCAACTCCCAGTCGTTAAATCGCTCGTAGAGACGGGCCAGGTATTTCATGGCTGCTTCCGTAGCGGCGTGCGGGTCGCAGCGCTCATCAATATGTTCGTTTATGGTCAGGCCAAAATATTCTCCGGTGGGCGGCATGAACTGCCACAACCCACGGGCGCCTGCCGAAGATTTGGCTTTGGGCACCAACGCGGACTCTACCACTGCCAAATACTTCAATTCGTCAGGCAACTGATATTTGTCGAGATAGGCCTCGAAAATGGGAAAATACATGATCTGATGGCCCAGGATGCGCTCGGCCTTCGGCCGTTTCAGGATGGTATAAGTACGGATATACGAACGGACAATTTTATCGTAACGCGCACTAACGATATCCAGATTCATCTGCTCAATACGCTTGCTAATGACCGGGTCGTTTAGCTCGCGGTCCGACACATTGCTGTACCCCGCAGTAGGGAGCAGAAAAGTCAGGCAAAGAAAGAATAAGGTCGTTCGCATAGTCTTTTGGTTATTCGCATTTCGGGTTTTAGCAAAGGTAAAATAACGGTTTTCCCGCACTTTACAGATACAAACCGGAAATATATACTCGCTGGAAGTGAATGAATAAGGTCGCAAGCGGTATAAAATCAAGGCAATTTTCCATAAAAACTGGTTGCATGCTCGGCTTACTCATGTTCTAAACCCGTGACAAACGAAAAGAGTTCGTGTTCTTGCAGGCGGTCAGCCATTAATTGGATACCGACGGGCAAGCCATTGGCGTGGGTGCCCAACGGCAGTGCCAGGGCTGGAATACCTGCCATATTAGCCTGTACGGTGAAAATATCGGCCAGATACATAGCCGTGGGGTCTTCCTGTTTATCGCCCAGCTTCCAGGCCGTACCCGGAGCGGCCGGCATGAGGATAAAGTCGTATTCTTGCAGGATAGCGCGGGTGCGCTCATAGATCAGCCGTCGCACTTTTTGCGCTTTAGCATAGTAAGCATCGTAGTACCCGGCACTAAGCACGAAAGTGCCCAGCATAATCCGCCGTTTGACTTCCGGACCAAAGCCTTCGGTACGTGACTTGCGGTACGTATCCAACAGGCTATCGGCATCGGCGCTGCGGTGGCCAAAACGAATGCCATCGTAGCGCGACAGATTAGAGGATGCCTCTGCCGTAGTCAGTACGTAGTAGGCCGGAATAATGTAGTCGAGATAAGCAAAATCCACCGCCTCGACGGTATGTCCGGCCATTTGTAGCCGCTCCACAAACTCCTGATTCATGCGTTTGATCTCCGGGTCGAGATCGGGATGATCGAACGCAGCGGGGAAGTAAGCGATTTTTTTAGAGGTTGTGGTTAGCTGTTGGTCGTAGGCGGGCACTTCAGCGGTACTGCTGGTGGCGTCGTAGGCGTCGGGGCCGGCGGCGTAGCGCAATACCCGGGCGATATCGGCTACCGAATGGGCCAGGATACCAATCTGATCAAAGCTAGACCCGTAAGCCAGTAAACCATAGCGGGAAATACGCCCGTATGTCGGCTTAAACCCGTAGACCCCACAGAAAGCAGCCGGCTGTCGCACCGACCCACCGGTATCCGAGCCCAGGGCCACCAGGCAGGTATCGGCCTGTACGGAGACAGCCGATGCTCCTGATGACCCTCCGGGTACATAATCGCGATTGGCCGCATTGTGCGTCGGTCCAAAAGCCGAGTGGCTATTATCGGAGCCCATCGCAAATTCATCACAGTTGGTGCGTCCGATCACGATAGCCCCCTCATCTAGTAGACGCTGCAGGGCGGTAGCGCTATAAGGCGATGTAAAGTCCTGCAAAATCTGCGAGGCTCCCTGCACTCGATGTTCCGCGTAGCAGATGACATCTTTGTGCGACAGCACCAGCCCGAAAAGTGCCCCAGCCGCTTGCGGCCCTTCGGCATCTAGCTGCCGGGCGCGCTGCAGCGCTTCCTCGCCGTATACTTCGAGGTAAATATTGAGGTCGCGCGTCGCTTCGATACGCTCAAGGTAATGCTGTACCAAAGCTTCGCAGGTTAGTGCCCCAGATCGTACGTCGTCCTGGATCGCAGCCAGGCTGGTGTATTTTGCCATGGCGTGAAAATAAGAAAAGTTGACAAACGAGGAGCCACGCCCGTCAAGAAGTAGACGGCGTGGCTACCATTTATTCTGCCTCATTCACCGGTGAAATCATAATGTGCGCCCGGTGTGTACCGGGGTTCATGATCCACGGGTGGTTGGGCGCGATGGGACGCTCGGGCAGACCCGTCGTTTCGGCGGTGGCAAAAGGCATGTAGACCACATAGCGATAAATCGCTTCGGCGACTTCTCCGGTAGCCGGGTTGTAGCGGGCCTCCGGTCCGTAATACACGTGCAGGGTAGAGCCGGGCTTACCCATATCGAGGGTACCGGCTTTGGCTTCCTGTTCGCGAATATCGAATATTTCCGAGGCACTTTTACCCTGCTGCTTCAATGCTCTGCCGCGTGCCATAAAGGGCTCGAGATCTTTGTGGTAGCAGGCTGCATTAAAGCCTTTCTTATTGGGATCGTCGGCCAGACAAATAAACTCATTGTTGCCTTCTTTGAGGGTGACAAATTCGCCTGCCATATTGTAGCCGATGACGGTAGAACCTTCACGACTTTCGGCAGGCGCAGCCATCAGAGCCGTATTGATCAGTGCCTCGTCGGAGTCAATAGCCACGTAATTGACCTCTACAGCTTCGGAGGCTTCAGTCGTTTCTGTTTCGGCGGAGGTAGCTTCGTCCCCGCCTGCGTTGGGCGCATTACAGCCCATCAGCAATCCAAGAGCCAGAAAGAGCATAATATTAGTTCTCATGATAGATAGTTTTTACGTTCAGTTCGCCGCCCTATATTTGGTTGAAGCAGCGCGATTTGTGGGTTAATATCTAAAAAATAACGGGCAAGGACAAGGCTTATCGCGATATCACTACTTCCATTGTTATTGTTTTCGAGTACGCTTATCCAAAGCACCATTCATTTGGATGGTCTTATCTAGCGTCAGGAAACTCGCTTACATCGACTTTTAGTTAGGCTTTAGCTCACCCTAAACTATCCTCTTGCTTCCAGCTCACGCTGTACTTCTTGCCATTGCGGATATAAGGTTGCCGGCCCACCTAGTGTGCAGATCGCGATGGTAAACAGCGACCAGTCCATTTCCTCCCCATTTAAATAGTCCCGAACCAAAAAGAAACCTAGCCCAAGGATTAGGGGTATAAAAAATAGCATAAACATTTTCAGGCCTTTTGCCTTTTTTTCCAGTTCTTCTCTGGAGAGGTCCGTTAGGTTATCTTTTGCCATTACTCCGTATTTTTAATTAATCCTCAAATGTGAATTTAGCGATTACACCTGGTAAATAGTACAATCCTTATTTACAGGTTCCTGAGATAAAATACGAAATTGGCTTTATCAACGTACTGCTTAAAACGAGTGTGTACGGCTGGATTGACGTGGCCTCCCAAATACACTAGCACCCAAAAACTTACTGCTTCAATAGTTTCACGGTACTGTACCCACCATCCCGCTGTACGGTTAGCCAATACATTCCGGCAGGGAGAGCCTCGAGGTGTAGAATTACCTGCCCGGTCCTGGAAGGTATAATTTGCTGATATACCGCATCGCCCTGAGCAGAGTACATAACGAGGTGTGCCAGGTGCTTACTTTGGGGCAACTCAAGGGTAATCAGGCCGGGGGTCGGGTTGGGGTAGGCCCTAAGATCGAAATCAGGAGCGTGGCGCCCCGTGGTGCTCGATACTAATACGACATCAATGCCTGACTGAGTGATATTAGAAATTCGTTCCGGCCAACTTCCACCGGTGGGCACCAAGACCGTCTGGTATTGATAGGCATCGTCCTCCACGGGTATATTAGGTGGAATGAAAAGTTTCGCCGTAACCTCATTTTGGCCAATAGCTGCTGCCTGCCGAAACTCGGTAAAAGTGGTGAAAGGGCTCTGATTTAACTGAAACCAAACGACTATTTCCTGCCCTTCCACAGCACTGTAGGCAACCTGTACTTCAGCGGTATCTCCCGGACTCACACTTTCCGGTCCCATACTGGAAATAATGAGCTGACTATCCTCTCCCAAAACGGTAACCCGGTTTTGGATCACCTCGGCGAAGCTGTCATCTATCCCCCCGCCCTGCGGAGTGATGAATGCTAAATAGCGATATTGGAACGTACCCGACGGCACATTCCCCGGAATGTCAACATCGATATTAACCGTTCCCGAACCGGCACCGACCGGTGTGATCACCTGGGTATATACGGTAAACGGCGAGGCATCCAACTGGAACCAAACGACGATATACTGGACCTCGTCAGTCAGGTAGCTGACAGCCACCGTTACCTGCTCACCCGGAGAAACGGCTACCGGCCCCTCAATGGTAATCACGTCAGGGTCGAGACTGCCCATACCCCCGCAATTAGCCGGGCTGCCATTGCCGGGAACCAGGGGAGAAAAACCAAAATCAGTCTGATCTGGCAACGCCATGATGGCCGCGACAACGCCATCATAGGCAGGCTTGGGTGTGTAGTTGTCTCCCTCGGTGATGGTGGCATCCTGACAACCCTCGAAGGGCGGGTTATTGGAGAGCGTAATCCAGCTATCCTCATCCCGCAGGCCCCAGATAAGGATTTCGTGGCAATTGGGCTGCGACCAGGCCATTTCACAAAAGGCTCGATACGCGATTTCCTGATAATCCTCGTCCCGGTCATTATTGCAGATTCGAATATCCAGCTCCGTAATCGCTACTTCCAGGTCGGCCGTAGCTAAATCCTCCATCGATTGCTCTACCGCATCTATAAACCCTTGATTGAGTTCACCGGAACTGTTCACCATATTAGACAAGAGGAAATGAGCCTGAAACCCGACGCCATCGATAGGGGCTCCACATGCTTTTAACGCTTTTACTTTTTCGCGCATAAAGTGATTTTTAGAAGCCACGGAGGTGTTAAAGGGTTCAATACCGTAATCATTGATATACAAGCGAGCCTGGGGCTGCGCCTCTCTGGCCCACACAAAAAGCATTTTGATATAATTCTCATAAGTAGCTTCTCCCCAGTCGGTCATGCTGCCATCATTGGCCCTACGGTACCAGGTACTCTGTCGCCATTGGGCTTGCCCGCCGGGTGCCTGGTCGGAAAAGGCTTCATTAATGACGTCCCATTCGTCGACGCGATCCCCGCAGATCTGCCCTAAAGCCAGGATATACTTTCTGGAGAAATCGAAAACTTGTTGTCCGGTCCAGGTCGGCCCCGCCAGGTTAAGCCAGTCGGGGGCTTGATTAAACCAGATCATAGCGTGGCCACGCTTGCGCAGATCCGCCCAGTCCTCGTTGCTTAAAAAGGCTTCAATATTCTCTTCCTCAAGTGTCTGCCGGAGCTGTTCTACCGTTAGGTTGTGAATATCGGTAGGCTCGGCTGATGGCAGGACAAAACTCATTTTCATGTAGTTCTCCAGCACCACGGCATTGTACTCCTGCCTTAGGTGCTGATCGGCCAGACCGTTTCTAAAATTAGCCGGATCATCCAGATGTTCGTTGCTGATAATGTTGCCGATGTACACCTTCTTGGGGGCGGCAAGTGTGCGCAGAGGCTCCTGCGCACTAAGCGGAGTGTACAGGAATAAAAAAAGGAGTAAGGGGAGCAACCAAAGCGTGAGCGATATACTTCCCCTAAACGGAAGGGAAAAATTGGCGTATGGTCGGTGGGTATGTTTTTGGTGAAACATGGGCTCGATAGGTGTTAGTCGGGTATAAAATACGAGTTTCCGCTCGTTAGCGCAAGCCAGGAATCTCCTGGTTGGCGTATTTATTGCTTCGTATAGCTTGTGTAGACCGGAATAGTCCTCATATAGTTTTCACCCCGTATAAGCGCCTGTTATTTTTCCATTTGCCTGAAAACTATGCCATCAATCACTAAAGGCCATCAATATCCCCAACAACACTACGCTAAAGACCAGGTACAGGATATACGTCAAGATCGAACGCAGGATATTCACCGCCCGGTTACCTTGCGGGAAAAGCTGCCAATACACCCAGAAGGTATAGGCGATGGCTATAAACAACGGTAACGCCCCCACAATATAGCTGTCGATCACCGTACTGACGACGATAAACAACGTATAAAAAATCGCCTGTTGCCCTGTGATATACGAGTTGATCACAATATGCTCGAGATAGGTTTTTCCGAAAGGAAAAAAAGAAAGATACGACGCCAGGGAAAAAACGGGCAGCAGCAGCAACGTCGCGTAAGCGTAGTTGGTCAAAAACCAGGTAGCGACTTCAGGTAGGTCGGCGTTCGCGTCTTGCTCCGTTGCATGGTTCATCCAACCGGTAATTATGTCGCCTACCCAGGTGTTTTGCCCGGTGATTTGAGTGGTAAGAAAGTATGCGGTTGACAGGGCGATTAAATAGGCAATTGGCTTAAAATGTCGCTTTCTTTTTCCCTGTAAAAACTCGTCAATACTTTTTCCCGGCCGTACAAACAATTCCCCCAGGGTATAAAAAAAGCCCCTGTTGATTTGAAAGATACTCTCGGAGACCTCATGTAGAAAGTTAGCAACGGTAATGCGGCCAATACTTGCTTTTTGCCCACAGTGGCTACAAAAGTTACCCTCCACGCGAAGTCCACAGTTTTTGCAATTCATTGATCTGCTATTATCCCGGTGCGGAAATCGTCGGTCACCTCCTCAGCGAATATTTTAGTTTACACCCTTTATCCATCCAACTGACGTTCTTTTAGGGCCTCTTCCAAATCCTTGTTCTCATTTGGGTTCTTAAGTAGCTTGTATATGAACGCAACGGGAATTAACATGGGAATGAGAAATCCCAATTCTTTTTGTGGAGACAAAGTCCACGCTATCAGGCCAAAAAGGAGGATTCCACCTAAAAAACCAATATAGGTGGCGTGGAAAATTTTAGATTTTTTTAGCTTCTTTTTTTCGACCAACAGTTCTTCGTCGGTCAAGGTCGAAAAGTCCTTTTTCTCCATATACGTTTGTTTAGCAACAGGTTACTTGTCATAAAAGTCAACGAAAGGTTCCTACCACAGTGGGTGGATGTCGGTGAACCATTTTGCTTATCGCTTATTCTGTGAGGTGCCGCAACTATACTGCTCACGATGAGTTTTGGGGAACCCAGCACCAGGTACAGTGGGGCTAAATCTCAACGTTGCCGATATACCCAAAAAAGATCTGATATCGACCGGTATCCCTTTGGTGCATCATGAACTTGTTCAAGATAAAAATTTTCGGGCGTTTATGGCTAAAAGAGCTGTTTAGGACGCTTTTTCCTTGCCGTATAGATTCTTTCGGTCAGTCAGAACACGCAGCAGCCTCACTCAGGGCTAACGGTTATCGCCCATGAACGCTACATACACAACGTACCGAAAATTTTCTATTCTTTTTGGGATTATACTTTTCGTGCGTATGTCTAAATACAGACAGGTTTCCCGAGTTATCCTTGTGGTTTGTATCGTACATATGGACGTGGTAGGCATTTTGGATATCCACGTCCTCTAACCATAAATTGAAGCTCTCCCTCGACAAAGTTTTCCTTTTGTGCAGGAATCCGGTACGCTGGAAATCAAATCCAGTAGAATTAGCATTTATAGTCGCCCAATCGTACGGTACTGTTGCCAAACCGGTATAAATCGTGTCAAAAATGGAAGAAATTAAGTGGTCAAACTCTTTTACGGTAGGCAACCTCCATCCACTTGGACAGGCTGTTTTTGCATCCGCAAAAGAATAAACGCGGACGTGAATATGCGTTGCGTCAACATCGAAATCAATCACTGCGCTATTGTCCGTTTCGAACGCAAGGTTTTCATTAAACCAGTACAGTGAATCAACTCTGATTACCTGATACCACCTCCCGTCTCTACTATCTAATATAGAATCAACTGTATTTGCTGCCTCATTTTGCGGGGGTATATTACTCCCTCCTTCGGATTCAGGAGCAGAGAGTATGCTGGTGGCACCGATAAGTATGAAAAAGAAGATCATGATGTTGGGCTTATGGTTCACACTCGTGTCGTTGTGTTGACAGCCCGCAAAGACGATAAGCATTAAGGCGTAAAAAAAGAGGCCCGAGCAGGAAGATAAGGTTAGCGGTATGGTAGATCTATCGACTTGTGTCATGGATTAAAAATAACACATAGAGCTTAAATAAATTCACCAGTTGCGAAATAGGTTGGATTCCCAGCACGAAAGACCGTGAACCTATATTGATCACTTTTGCCAGGATTAGGGTAAGGTATTAATCTTTGGGCTGTGGGAAACAACGGAGGAGGGAGCCTAACGGCAGGGGGTAGTATTTAAAAATGTGTTCTTACAGTATCGCTTACTACCTGCGCGGGTGCATTGCCGGTGCTGACGGCGCCAGGAGGAGAGCGGATGCCGTCAGCACCGGAAAAAACTACGCCATGACTGTGTAACACGCCAATCCATTGAGCAGCGCAACGAGCGGCCAAAACGGGGCAAAGATACCCACATTTCTACCGTGCCGGGAGACTCTCGGGTGTTTGCCAAAGAAGAGCAACCACCCCGGCTGATTCGCATTAATCAGCATCATTAATATGGCCACCATACCGCTCACGAAGTGGACGGGCAAACCCCAAAATTCATCGCTGCCGATATAGACGACCTATAACTGTGTCGATCCCGAGGGTCGACGGCCAGCTGTTTGTGATATTCATTCCAGTACCTCGTACAAAGCCTGCCGCAGGTCAAGCATAGCTTCCAGCACCAGCCATTGTTTTTCTACAAAAGCCAGGGTGTCCATCCGGGTAAAAAAGGGCAGCCACGGCAGAGCGAAGAGACCCTTTTTGCGCGGAAAGGCTACACAAATGTGCTCCCCGAAAAAAGCGAAGCGCAGCTTTTTACTGATTCCTTTTTCATCGAACCGGGCGATCTGATCGTTGATGACCTGTAATACCGGTCCGGAGAAGACATGCCGCGCCGTAGCTTCATCGGTGGTGTGCAGCTGATAGTCGCCGCGCAGCGTACCGCTATTCAGTTCCTGCCGGTCATCCATTTTCTTTAGCTGAGGCAGTTGATACCGAAAATTGATCCGTTTGGGGACAATCCACACCGGAGCGGAGAAGGGGTGTGGAGCCTGTAGGTGGACAAATACACCTTTGAACAGCACCAATTGGTTGGTGCTGGCCTGTAAATCGACCAGTTTTCGTCCACTGTCCTTGAGGGTGATTTTGCAACACTCAAACGGGTGGCCGTCCAGGTGGCCCGAGACGTGGTCTTTGTCGCCCCAGACGCTGAAGTCGGGTAGTAGCCGGCATTGTTTGCCGAGGGCGCGGTCCACTCCTTCACCCGGGTCGTAGTGAGCATCGTCACCGATCATTTCTACCATTTTAGAAACCACTCGTTCCCGGAACAGGATATGCACCCGCCGAAAGAACACCCCGTGAATGGCCAGGATAGCGATGATAGAAAACACCAGGACCCCGACAAACAGCCACTCGCTAATATCTTCTCCGGTATGGTGGATCAGGATGAGCGCCATTTTGGTGAGTAGCCATACCGGTGCCGCCAACGCCAGTAAAAGGAGCAAAAGGGCAAAAGGCACATTCTTATTGCGTAAGCGCTCGGCTTCCTGTAAATCTTTCTTTACGGCCTGAAAAATGTCTTCTATGGCTAAATTCATGACGGGATGGGTTTGGTAACCCTTCCAAAATAGTATCTTTTGGGGAGATGGATTATTTATGTGCATAAAACAAAACAAATGGAATATAGAAAACTAGGAAAATCTGGTTTGAAAGTATCTGCGTTGTCCCTGGGCTCCTGGGTGACGTTTGGTAAGCAGGTTGACCGGGCTGCCGCCAAAAAGCTTTTGCAAACCGCCTACGATGCGGGCGTCAATTTTTTTGATAATGCCGAAGGCTACGAAGCGGGGGTATCCGAAGAGATCATGGGGCAGGCGATTGCCGACCTGGGTTTGTCGCGCGACACCTTTGCGGTATCCTCTAAAGTTTTTTGGGGTGGTAAGCAAAAAATGCAGCTGGGCCTGAGTGCCAAGCACGTGCGGGATGCCTGCGATGCGGCCCTGCGGCGGCTGCAGGTCGACTACCTCGATCTGTACTTTTGTCACCGGCCCGATATTGATACGCCCATCGAGGAGACGGTGAGGGCTATGCACCACCTCATTCAACAGGGGAAGGTCATCTACTGGGGGACGAGTGAATGGTCGGCCCAGCAAATTACCGAAGCGCATGCCGTAGCAGGTGCGTACAATCTTACGCCTCCGATCATGGAACAGCCGCAGTACAATATGCTACACCGGGATAAAGTAGAGGCGGAATTCTTACCGCTTTACGAAACTTTTGGCCTGGGCACGACCATTTGGTCTCCTCTGGCCAGTGGTATCCTGACGGGCAAATATAACGACGGTATTCCAGAAGATAGCCGGCTCAACTTACCGGGCTACGAGTGGCTAAAAAATCTTTGGACCAGCGAAGAAGGTCAGCAGAAACTGGAAAAGGTACGGCAGCTAACGTCCCTGGCGGAAGAGATAGGAGTTAGTATGCCGCACCTGTCCATCGCCTGGTGCTTAAAGAACCCGCGCGTCTCCACGATTATCCTGGGTGCTTCCCGCCTTAGCCAGCTGGAAGATAACTTACAGTCTCTGGACGCTGTGGAGCAGCTCACGCCGGAGGCGATGGAGAAAATCGAGCATATCCTGGACAATAAACCAGCGGAGCCTCAGCGCTTTGGGCAGTAAGCACATACTAAAAACCTATCGTACTTTCGGTTACCAGATCCTTTCCTGGATTTGGTAACCGAAAGTACGATTACTACAACCAGGCATGAACGTACCTTCCCTCAGGTTATGGTCAATGATCTTTAGCTGTGTCCGGGATAATAAAGGTATGGTGGCGACGGCAGCTCGTAACCGTACTTCACCATCTGCTTTCACGCTGTTTCCTGCGGTCTCGCCTCTTTGTGCGTTTTACCCGTAGCCCGCAGGATGAGGTAGCCAGCCAGGCCGGCAATGAGCGATCCCGCCAGGATTCCCACCTTGGCCGAATCGAGCAGGGCCGGATTGTCCTTAAAAGCCAGGTTGGCGATAAAGATAGACATGGTGAAGCCCACACCGGCCAGGAAGGCCACTCCCAGCACCTGTACATTGCGAATCCCCTCAGGAAGCTGAGAAACGCCGCTGCGCACCGCCAGATTAGACATCAAATAAATCCCGATAGCCTTGCCCCCAATGAGGGCCAGAGCAATGGCCATGATAAGACTCATATTGAGCGATGTACCCGCGCTGATGGTCACCCCGGCGTTGGCCAACGCAAAAATGGGCATAATGACGTAGGCGACCCAATCATGGAGCTTATGCTCCAGCATTTGCAGGGGCGACTGCACCTTGACCGTCCAGTCATCCAGGTTGTCCAAATGCTCGATCTGCTCTTTAGATAGGAGACCGTCGGGTTGTTTAGGGGCTTCCTGTATGCTACTGCGGATATCGTCGAGGGATTCGAGAAACAGGCTGACCTTTACATTGCGGCGAATGGGTACCGTAAACGCCAACAGTACACCGGCAATCGTAGGATGGATACCGGCTTTCAGAAACAATAGCCATACCACAATACCCACCAGCAGCAGGGTGATTTTGGAGTAGTACCCGCGGTTAGATAATAGGAATAAGATGCCGATCAGCACAAAGGCCGCTACGATCAGCATCCATTTAATGCCCGAGCTATAGAAAAGCGCAATGATCAGCACCGCCCCCAGGTCGTCGACGATAGCGAAGGCTGTCAGGAATATCTTCAGGTTGAGCGGCACGCGGTCGCCCAGCAGTTTCATGATCGCCAGGGAAAAGGCAATGTCGGTCGCCATGGGAATGGCCCAGCCGGCCATAGTCTCGGGATCTTTATTGGACAGGACAAAGACCAGTGCCGGAAAGGCTATACCTCCGACCGCAGCAAAGAAAGGGAAGATGGCTTTCTGTACCGAATTTAGCTCTCCGACCGATAATTCCCGCTTGATCTCCAACCCGATTAGGAAAAAGAAAATGGCCATCAGCCCGTCGTTGATCCATAGAATCAGGGGTTTGACGAGTTCGTAATTCGTAATTTTGACGCCCAGCTTATACCCCCAAAGCTGTTGATAAGAATCACCCAGGGGAGAATTAGCCCACACGACAGCAATAATGGTGGCTGCAAACAGCAGTATCCCACTGAAACTTTCAATATTAATAAACTTCTGTACGGGGTTGAGGATGACCTTTTTGCTCATGATGTTTACCTATTTTTAGCAGCGCGTGCCAAAATAAGCCGATTTTACCGCTTCTACAACTCCTCCGGTAGTACCTGGCTTTTCGGCACAGCTGCGTATTCCGTTTTATACTGTATCTTGAGCTAACTATAGTTTATCCTTCACTAGCAACAGCATCCATATGAAAACGATCAACCTGCTTTTTACCTGGCTAATATTAGCAACAGCGCTAATCTCATGTACTCAGGAGGACAATCTCGGAAACCATTCGTTCGGTATATTTACGGTACTGGAAGATGGGGTTACGGTGGAAATGGATGGGACAATCAACTCATCTTCCCTGGATGATTTTAATGATTTGGAGGCTGACTTTCCCGATATTCGCACCATCAACATTATAAACTGTGACGGCTCGTCGGATGATTACATCAATTTGCAGCTTTCGGCCAGGGTGCATCAGATGGGCATTAATACCCACATCCTGGACAATGGTGAAATTGCTTCGGGTGGGGTCGATTTTTTCCTGGCCGGGATACAACGGACAAAGGGTGCCAACACCTACATCGGGGTGCACTCATGGGCAGGAGATGGATTTACGGCTACGGATTTCCCGGTGGGTCACGAATACCACCTGCCGTATATTGATTATTACGTTTCGGTCGGGTTTACCCAACAGGAAGCGGAGGACTTCTACTACTTTACCATCAATGCCGCTCCCGCAGATGATATGCATTGGATGACAGAAGCAGAAATAGCCCGATATAATCTGCTTAATCCATAAGCAGTCAGGTCAGGCATATGCCTGTTCCATGCTGCCGCAATGTCTACGTTTTCGTTTGTAAGGCGAACAGTAACCCCATTAATAGGGTGTTATTTTGCGCTATGCTAAGTTAACCATACCGGTATAGGAGTCGCTGCCGCAATGGTCGACGTTAATGCGATATCCTAAAGACGAAAGTAGCCGGTGATACTATTTTGGGCGATGATACGGTTTTTCCAGAATAAAAAATTGTAAATACGCGTTATTATAGAATAATAACACATAAATATGTGAACAAAACACCTCATTTAATCTTGTATACATTTCACCCATTTGATAACATTAAATAAGATTAGTAATAAAAAAAATGAATCACGCCATTCGTCAATTCGGAAAAGCACTTCGCCCGGCATGGCCGGTTGTGTTGGGCACCCTGATGCTTCCACTCTTATTCACTGCATGTACAGATGAGATGCAGGAGATCGACACCGCTCAGGTAATGGAAGCGCCTCAGGAAAAAACAGTAGAATTGGCTCCTGAGCCTCAGGAATGGATTAACATTAAAACGCAGCCGGTGAGTTCACTACGTACCACTAGCGCAGCCGGTGAAGATCGTGGTCGCTTTAATATTAGCTTGAAATATGTCGTTCCGGTAACGGAAAGACAGGAGGAGGTCTTTGCTGCCGCAGCTGCCCGCTGGGAGCGCATCATCATCAAAGATGTTCCTTCTTTTACCGGAAATGTTCCATCTGCTTTCGATGGTTTTCCACCGGCTATCGATGGTACAGTCGACGATATTTTGATTGAGGTGGCTTTGGCGCCCATTGATGGCCCTGGAGGTATCCTTGGTCAGGCCGGACCGCGCTTTGTGCGTACCTCTGACTTCCTCACTCTGACCGGAGTTATGTTCTTTGATGTAGCCGACCTCGCTTTCCTGGAGCAATTAGACCTGTTTGAGGAAGTCATCGTACATGAAATGGGCCACGTATTAGGGGTAGGCACGCTTTGGAGTCCTTTTGATCGCGGCTTGCTTGCCGGGACATTTGACGAACCGTACTTTGCCGGTAAAAAAGCTAATGTACACTGGAATGCTGAAGGTGGTACCGGCGAGCTGCCGATTGAAAACATTGGTGGCCCAGGAACCCGGTTTGGTCACTGGCGCGAGTCCGTACTTGGCAACGAGCTGATGACCGGATTCCTTAATTTGGGTGAAAACCCATTAAGCCGTATTACGGCAGCCTCCATGAAAGACCTTGGCTACGGAGCGGCCGTAGTAGGCGATCAATACGATCTGCCGAAGGGTGCCCCCGGCGTTGACCTCAACGATGCAGCCAATCAGGGTGAAGGCTTGAATATTGCAGCTATGGAAGTTACCCTCGGCCCTATCGGCTCGGTGAGTAACTAATGTCTAGATGTACTGCCAGGAGAACTTGTGGGCATTTTAATCAAATGCACTTAGTGGCACCTTCGTAAAAGTATACCGGCAACGAAGTGGTATAGTAAGTAGCACGAAAAAAGTGAAGGATGGGTAGCCGCAGGCTAAAAGATCTTCTTATGAGGCTCTATCCCATTTTATCTACTACCGAATACTTGCTACTATACCCCACTGCCCGGTAGTTCCACGAGCAGCTGACAGGCAACAATGCCCCCAGGTTGAAATGGCATTACAGCTAACAATCACACCTGTGACTCCGTTAGTCCTGGATAGTGTACACTATCCAGGACTTTTTTTGCTGATCGCAGGTTGCCTGCAGCCAATATCTTACCGGAAAAAAAACGCATACCGGGTAAGCACGGGTTAGGTTCACGGTACGTCTTGCCGGTTATCCTTAGCTCGTTCGAGTCGGGTGCACTTCCGGCAGGAGTGGATGAGCCAGACCACTGCGCTTTGTGTACGGTATATTTGTAACTATGAAAATATCGTTTATTGAAGTGCTTTTTTCCTGCCAATAAATTGTACCCATTGAATGAAATTGAATTCAAGATGGTTAAACATCATCTTCTCGCCTTCAATGTTCATATGTAAATTGGGGTAGTAGCGTAGATTTGTTCGTAGAAGACCGGTTCCGGTTTTTGTGACTCGTATATCCCAACCGAAGGTCACACCAAGGGCAAGTTTACGATCGCTGTAATCGACATCGTTTATAGATGTCTGCAGGCTTTCGTAACTCACTACAGGGCCGACAAAAGGGACGAACCCGAGGTAATTGAAGAGGAACTTTACAGACTCGACACCTACGGAATGCCTTCGGATATTGATCTTGGTATCAAACCCTTCGTATTTATCTCCATAGGTCCGATAGGTTAGATTCACATTTAGATCAGGCTGATGAAAATAGCGTCCAAAGGAAATATCCGGTAAGATCGTGGCGGAATAATCGTCATGAAAGAAGGGGAAATTTTCCTTTAGATAGGGCGACTTACTCATTTGCAAGGCAGATGAGGGGCCTATCCCAAAAAACCATGCACTCAATAAATTTTCTTTTTTCAGGATGCCATAATCTGCATTGATTTTACGGACAGCTTGGGGCGTTCTCATGTGTCGATCAAGGTCGATATACCTCAGCAAGCTTAGATTAAATGAAAGGGGATCTAATCTTACCGCCGCTGTTTCCGTTGGCGATATATAGTAATTGAATTCATTCTGATAGTTGTAATACCCGGAAGCGGAAAGATGCCATTTCTTTGAAGTATAGGTCAGGCCAAACTGTATAGGATGAATAAAGCGTCCATAGCCTGGAACGCCATTACCGCTTGTACGCTCTGCTGCTTCCTGCGAAAATCGAATCCGCCGGAAGCTGATGCCCGCAAAAGGACTGAGGCGCTGGGGTTTTAGCTTCAGCGGATATACTCGCACCCCCGTCTCCACACCTTGATAGAGGTGCAAATTATCAAACCCCTGCGGGATGTTCTGTAGGGTGAGAAACGATAAGGGAAAGGTAACGTAAAAATCAGTATGCCCCCAAAAGTGAATGCCGCCAATGGTCAATCTTGGCATCAGCGTACTCCCGAAATCGACAGTTTGTTTTGCTTCGTTGATCAGCTGTTGCGTGGTTCCTCCGCTGAGGAAATTTAAGTCGCCACCGTACGTGAACCAGGCAAACCGGGTGCTTCTATCTAAATAAGGTTGGGTGTAAACGCTGTCTGTTTGTCCGTACAGGTTTAAGGAAACGAGAAGACTGGTAATAATGATTAACACCTTCATGATCAACTCTTTTAGAAGTCGTCTTAAAATTATCCTTCGGGCTACAAAAGCTTCTTTACTGTCCAGTGTAAATTGCCAACAGTATTTAAAAATAACACTTTTTTCCTTTAACCGTTTTTGCCGTAAGGTCGCGGAAAATGCTTTACCTGGCTGTTGTGAAATTAGCAAAGAAGATGCCCTGATGATTCATGAAGGTGCTGTCGGCTCTGTTTAAGTCCAGACGCCCGCCTAAAAAGTTAGTAGCGGGTAGGCCCAATTCTCGAAAGATACAGGCCGTAGCGGCAAAATCCCAAATACTTCCCCCTCCCGGCTCTTCTTTGGGGCGCTTGAGCATACAGGCCGGACCATTTTCCAGCACCCGGATACCGTTTAATACGGAACCTGCACCGGCCATTTCTTTCACCCCATTTACCCCGAGCTGTTTTGCCTGCTCCTGCAGCCAGCGTTCTATGTCGACTGCGCGAGGAGTATCCTTGAGGGTGCGATCGGTCACGTACGTCAGATAGTCGTGGGTAGGAGTGATTTCCCAGAGGCGATCATTCTGATAAGCCCCCTTTCCCTTAACTGCGTGATATAGCGTATTCGTATTGGGGTCAAGCACCACTCCAATGTAGGGGGTTCCGTCTTTGGCGAGGAGAGCAATCGATACCGAAAATCCCGGTCGCTGCTCAATGAAGGGGAGTGTGCCGTCCATGGGATCGATGCACCAAAAAAAATCCTTTTTAAAGCGGCTGCCATCATCTTCGGTCTCTTCAGAGAGCAGGGCCAGATCCAAGGCGTCGCAGGTAGGACGCAGATGCGAGAGGATAACCGCTTCACAGTTCCGGTCCACCTCGGTCACCACCTGTGACGCCCGGCTCGTACCAATCTGTTTGTTCTCCACCACGATATCGTCCTGCCGGTACTGCTGAATCACCTCTCCGGCGGAGCGCGCCGCTTTGATGGCAATGTGGGTAAGAAAGGATAAGTCCATATTAAAGATGGTTGATGACTTCAGCGGTGACGCGCTCGCTGTAGCTATTGATTTTCCAGTGACCGGGACTCCATCCTTTGAGGAAGCGGTGGAAATCGGCCCAGGCCACCCGGTATAAAGGGCGCCATTCCTGTTCCAGGGCATCGTGCCGTTGCCCCAGCGCCTGATGCAGGTACATAAAGTAGGTATCCAGAATTTTGGGTTCCAGCCGTTCACACGCTTTTTCGTCCAGACAGCTGCCGATGAAATAGGCGACATCTTTCATACCACAACCCCCACCCACGTACTGAAAATCTACCCCGGCCACCTCGCCCCCGGGGGCAAAGCAAAAGTTGGCTAGCTTGGCGTCGCCGTGCACCAGGGTTTGGTAGGTGCAGCTATTCAGCTTTTCGTCAATACGGGGCGCGGCCTCTTTTAGCTGTTGGTCGTCGAGGGCAGCTAATTCCTGAGGACGGGTGGCCAGGTGCCAGTAGGTACCCACCTCCCAGAGGCCTTCGGGAGCCTGCCCCAGGTAGCTGGCATGGAATTGCGCCAGCCACTGCAAACAGGAGGCAACCTCTTCCCAGGCGATCGTCTTTTTCCGTAAGGGAAAGCCTGCAGCATCCAAATCTTCCAGTACCATGAGCACCTCATCTTCCTGTGTTTCCACTGCCAAACACTGTGGGAGGCGAGCGGCACTGTGCCGACTGTAGGTGCCGTACCAGATCGTTTCCACCTGATACGACCTGACTTTACGTTGGTGACCGAGATCCGTATTCCAACCCCGGGGATGATGAGCCGTGATGGGTAACTGCACCAGCTTGACCACTACGCTAGCGACAGGGGCATCTTCCAGACCAATGCGCATGATTTTCCCGTAGCCACTCCACAACTCCTGCATCACCTCCTTTCGCGCCAGAGCGGAAGCCCCGGTTCGCTGCAAAATGATCGACCTAAAATATTCGTGCATCATGCAGCAAAGATAAGCGCTTGTTTGGGGATCACGAATGGCGCTCCGGGCTACTCCTGTTGCTCGGCGGCTTGTTTCAGATCAGATTCATGTTTTTCAATAAATACGGAATATGCCTCTATTAGTGATTCCTCCGTATCGATCACATCGGCCAGCAAGTAGGCAAAAGACAGTTTAACATCTTCCCCCGGATCGTTGATATGCTCGTAGGCAAAATCGGCCATTCGTTTCATTTTATCGGAAAGAACATCGGTAAAAGTCTCTATTTCCAGCAATTGCGAGATGAGTGTAAAATCGACCAGTTCAGCCTTGTTCGCAATAAAAAAACGCAGGCTAATATTTTTAATAGTTGGAAACTGCACACCGCCCAGGCTTGCTACCAAATCGCCCAGTGCTTGTTCATTTCCGTAGATATTTTCTCCCAGCGAGTCGAGTAGGGTGAGGTGTCTATTTAGTACGGTATCTACGGCGCTTTGGCTCATCTTTATTTCCTCTTCGATGGCCAGCAATGTCTTTTCGATGTACTTTTTGTTGTCGACTCGTTCCTTGTAGTTGCCGATGGATACGGCAATCAACACCCCAATCACAACGATGGTTATTTCCTGTAGTAGATAAGCAATCCGGGCTCTGTTCTTCATGGTGTTCTTTTTACATATAGCCTTGCGGCAAAAGGGGATATGTACTAAAGAACTTTGCCTGCGAAGTGGTTCGCAAAATATGCTCCATTTTTCTGGCCCAGTTCAACTTAGTGTACTACCTAACCTACCGGGGCAGGGCTGCCGGTCATAGCGTCAGCATCACTGCGTGTGGGTAGGTAAACCAAGATGTAAAGAACTGACCTGGCCTTAGCGCATACTCAGGAGTTCGTTATCCGCTTGCGCCAAAATAGACTGCAGCTCCTGTTGAATTTGCTCAGCTTCCTCCTGTTGATTCAGTTTTTGCAGCGCGATCATTTTACCCATGAGGCATTTGGAGCGCCGGGGCATCCGGTGGAGTGCTTTATCAAATTGGGTAATAGCTTCGGGGTAGTTCCCCTGTTCCAGCAACCATTCCCCATATTGCTCGAAGGAAGGCCTGGTGATGGTCGGTGGTCCTGCCGGAAAATTTGTTTGTTCTTCGAGGGCTACGGCTTCCTGCATATGCGCTGCAAAACGGTCTCCATTGCCTTCGGTGAGGGCGATCATCCCCTTGATTTGGGCCACAACGACCTGAGCGCTAGTCACCGCATTTTCGGTAGGCGCGTAGCGGGTGGTGCCGGTAGCACACATTGCCAGACCATCGCCTTGCATGAGGTCGGAGGCCAGGGAAATTTGGGTAGATAACCATTTAACTTCGTCCCGCATGGTGTTGACATCCTCATCCTGAAAAGCCAATTGTGCCCGTAAGAAGCTGCGCACAGATTTAGCTGCCAGGCCAATATCGTACACTTTGACATCAGTATCCAACTCCGTTTCCGTGGAAAGCCCTCCCGTTTCGGCCAGTTGCCGGCTTTGCATACCCAGCAGATAGCCCCGGGCCTGTTTGGTAGGTTCATTAGAAACATAAGCCAGCATATCTTGCAGGAGGTTTTCGGCTTCCTGATAGCGCCCCTGTTGCAAAAGGCCGTAATGCAGCCAGGCATAGGAGTGATAGCCCCGGGCACCATCGCTCAGGTCCATGCGGTTCATCCGGTTGACGCTGGCATCGTAGGAAACCCGGTTGGAGTTCACCACGCCATCCCATTCGCCGAGGGCCAGGTAAATGTGGGAAGGCATATGCAGGGCATGCGCGGCATCGGCAGCTACTTTTGCGTAAGCGTCCGCTGCCTTATGGGCATCCTCCGCCGAGGTAGGTCCATCCAGGGCATGTATCTTGTAATGCAGGGCACCGGGATGCAGAGGGTTCACCTCCAAAATGTCATCAGCAATAGAGGCTGCCAGGCGCAGATCCTCACTACCGTCACCGTAGGTATCGGTTGCCCAAACCAGGGAGAGGGCATAAAAGGCCGCAATTTCCTGGTGCTGCGGATGCTGGGCATGCTGAGCAGCCAGGTGCTCAACCAGTGCCTGATTTCGTTCGTCGAATTCACCTTCTCCGTACATAATCTCTACCATTTCCCATAAAGCCTTTTCGATGGGGTCGGAAATGGAGGCCAGCCGTTCGGCTTTAGTATCGCCCAACCTAGACAATACGGCTCTTCCTTTTTCCGTGTTCTGTAATCGCCAAAGGGCCTTGTACTGACACATGGCCTCTCCCCAATGCGTCAGTACCTCCGTACTGTCAAGGGCCGTGGCGGCTTCAAAAGCCGTCAGCGCATCCTCGTATTCGAAATTATGAAGCAGCAACAAACCTTCTTCAAATTTTTCCTGAGTGGCTTCATTCAGCGTAAATCCGTGGTTTAATTTACCGAGCACCGATTCTTCTGCTAGATCGGGAGCGGTGGGTTGCTCTTCGGAAGAACAACTAATGATGAGCAGGCTCAGTACGAGCAGGAGTAGGGAAGAAACCTTCATGGTAAGTTGTTTTTAGTCAATTAGTCTTCTAAAGTTAGGGAATTATTTAGGGTACAATGCTGATTAGGCGAAGATTGTTGCAAATTCCTGTTATCCCGCTCCTCTCCATGCAGGGGGGGGATTATAATTCATCACCTTATATCGCTCACAAAGTGGTTTGAGCTTTGCCCAATCACTTCTAGCGAGTATATACCTCCCGTTTTTTTGGCAAAAGCCGACCGGACTGCGAGTGCAGGACATGCTATTCCCAACCCAGAGTATACCCCTTGAGTCTGGCAACCCGGAACGGCCATAGAGCGCTATTTTCGGTATTCGTGCCGCACCCAGTCGACCTCCATCACCCATTCTCCTTCCATAGCAGAATCGGTAATTTTGGCATAGTTGAGAATAGCAAACATAGGCTCTGGATAGTTATCGCCTTCGCCCTCGTTGCGATGTACCTCTTTGCCATCGAGGCGGAACACCAGATCGCTACCTTCCCACTCCACAGAATATTCGTGAAATTCGGTCAGGTCAGCATCAATATTAGTGCGAAAGCTCCACCAATCGCCTTTATCGCATTCCCCCAGGCTTTTTATGGCTCCGGTGGTGAATTGATCCTGCAGGTGGTCGCCGTGGTGCTCAAAAATATCAATTTCGCCCGATCCGGTCAGGGGCCAACAGACATTCTCGTCGTCTTCCTGAACGGGCGGCTCATTGTTTTGAGCACCCAATATCCACCAGGCGGGGAACATGCTCGCCTCATTACTTGTCCATAACCTCAGACGGGCCGTCCATTTTCCTTTAATAAATTCCTGGCGATTCTTGGAAGCGATACGCCCGGCGACATACTCCGTTGGCGGGTGCTGATTGCCATGTTTATCCATATTATCGCAGGGTCGTTTTTCCCCAATATTGACCACTTTGATCTTGAGGGTACCGTTGCTCACCTCGCGGGTGCCAAATTCGTTGTCCGGTACGTAGCATTGGGTTTCGTTGTTCACCCAAATGCGCTGATCCTGCCAGTTGTCTGGATTAAAAGTGTCAAAATCATCGAAGAAATCGACGGCCCACTCTTCTGATGAGGCGTGGGAATTCTGGCTTTGCTCCGGGTTTTGGCAGCCTCCCAAGATGGAGGGAAAGAATAAAATAGGCCATACGCGCATTGAACGGATCATACTATTATATTTTAAGGGTTCGATTTATATACCCTATATCCTAAATAAATTAATAGCAATTGCATAACCACGCGAATTTGGGGTGCGGGTGGTGGACCAACGGCCGGAGATTCTTTGAGCATATCCCAAATGTGGATGGGCAAAAAGCCAATCATCAGCACCATGAATCCCAGCCCTCCCCAGGCTCTGTATTTTGGTATGAGCAGCAGAATACCGATGCCCGCCTCCAGTATAAAGGATGCTATATTGGCTAAAGATAGCGGAATAAAATCGGGCACCATGGGTGCATAGAATTCAGGTGCCACCAGGTGGGCTACCGCCCCCAACAGCAGGATTACGGCTAAGATATAGGGAAGAACTTTTTTCATGATGTCACTTGGAGTTTATCGTTGGGTTAATCGGGGATCCCGTTTATACTCGATGTTATACTCTTCGGGTGGCTCCATGCCTTTGAGGTGTTTTACAAAATAATCCCATCGCTTCCGCGTCATATACCAGCGATCGGCTCCGTAGCCATGTCGTGCATTGGGGAAGATAAGCAGATCAAAATCCTTGTTGGCTTTAATCAGAGCATCCACCACCAGATAGGTATTGTAAGGCGGTACATTATCATCCATACCCCCGTGGGCCAGCAGTAGTTTGCCCTGCAAGTTTTCGGCGTAAAGTTGATTGGCCTGCTTTTCGTAATTATTGACGCCGCCTACTTCTTGCATCCGGCCGATGTAGCGCTCACCCCAGTCATCTTCGTAGTTGCGGTTGTCGTGGTTACCCGATTCGGAAATACCTACGTGGTAAAACTCCGGATACTTAAACAAGGCTGTAGCCGTAGCAAACCCACCACCAGAATGGCCCCAGACCCCTACTTTTTCTAAATCCATGTAGGGATAGCGTTGGGCTAGCTGCCGAATGCCGGCCATCTGATCGGGTAGAGTGTTGGTTGACATATGGCCGTAGCACTCGTCGTGAAAGGCTTTGGAGCGCCCCGGATTACAACTCCCCTCAATCACTACGACAATAAACCCTAACTCAGCCAGCGCCTGATGATCCCTTCTACCCGCACTGAAGGACCAGGAGCGCACACTGCCGCCCTGCGGACCCGGGTAAATGTAATTGACAATGGGATATTTTTTAGTTGGATCTAAATCCTGGGGCGTGAACATCAGACCATAGAGATCGTATTTGCCATTAGCCGATTTGACCGTAATCGGACGGGGGGCTTTCCAGCCTTTTGCCGTAAGGCGAGAAATATCAGCCTTCTCCAGCGTCTCGACCAGGTTGCCCTGTATATCGCGGAGCACCGAGACAGGTGGTATATTCGGTTCGGAATAGGTATCGACAAAATACTGGTAATCCGGAGAGAAATCG
>Ga0102940_1000657_pt1 | contig 23340 bp, 24 predicted proteins | sample SalPonR2_C_D1_MG_FD_78215 | JGI IMG/M metagenome (GOLD analysis project Ga0102940, IMG submission 78215) | Salt pond soil microbial communities from South San Francisco under conditions of wetland restoration - Salt Pond MetaG R2_C_D1_MG | ecosystem: Environmental > Aquatic > Marine > Intertidal... | reverse complement strand
GACGGTACAGAAGAGGCGGAAAACCGGGTCACAACCGTGCTGCGCAATGATCCGGGCACCGGCATCATCCGCCATGCCGATGCCGGGTACAAGACCGCCATCGATGTGGCCAACGACAAAGGCGTGAAACTGCCCATGATCAATATGTAAGGAAATATCCATGACCACTGTCCCTGACAGCAGCAATCCATTTTTCAAAAATGTCGACCAGGTGTTCACCCACTGTCGCCTGGCCACCATGGCCAAAGGGGATTACGGCATTATGGAAAATGCAGCCCTTGCCGTATCCGGAAAAAAGATTGCCTGGATCGGGGCCATGGAGGCCCTGCCTGAAATCACTGGCACCATAAAAGTGACAGACTGCCATAACCAATGGATGCTGCCCGGATTTGTGGACTGTCATACCCACCTGATCTGGGCCGGTTCCCGGGCAAAGGAGTTTGAGATGCGCCTGGCAGGGGCATCCTATGCAGACATTGCAAAAGCCGGGGGCGGCATCCTTTCCACGGTCAAAGCCACCCGGGCCGCTGACGAAGACACCCTGTTTGAACTGGCCTCCGGGCGCATGGCCCATTTGCTGACCCAGGGCATCACCACAGTGGAGATCAAGTCCGGATACGGCCTGGATCTGGCATCGGAACTGAAAATGCTGGCCGCGGCCGGCCGGCTGGATAAGGCCTGTCCCCAGCATGTCATTGCCACTTTTTTAGGGGCCCATTCACTTCCTCCGGAATTTTTTGGCCAGGCAGATGCGTACATCAAAAATGTCGTTGAGGTCATGCTGCCCTTGGTAAAGGACCAGGGTATTGCCACGGCCGTGGATGTGTTCTGTGAAACCATCGCTTTTTCCCGGCATCAGACCCGGCAGGTGTTTGAAAAAGCCCTTGATTTGGGATTTGCCATCAAGCTGCACGCAGAACAGCTGTCCGATTCAGGCGGCACGGCCCTGGCTGCACAACTGGGTGCCCTGTCCTGTGACCATTTGGAATACCTGTCTGTGGCGGGTGCCCGGAAAATGGCGGACCATGGGACAGTGGCGGTGCTGCTGCCGGGCGCATTCTATTATCTGAAGGAAACACGGGTACCGCCGGTGGATATTTTCCGGAATCTGGGCATTTCCATGGCCGTGTCAACAGACCTGAATCCCGGATCCAGCCCGGTGCACAGCATGATCCCGGTGCTGAACATGGCCTGCCTCCTGTTCGGACTGACCTGTGAAGAGGCACTGGCCGGGGCCACCATCCACGCGGCAGAGGCCCTGGGAATGGCAGGCAGCAAAGGCAGCCTGGAGCCGGGAAAAGATGCGGATTTCGTGATATGGGATGTGACATCCCCGGCAGACCTGTGCTATCTTTCCGGCATAACGCCCCTGAAAATGGTTGTCATTGCAGGACAAACAGCGTACGGATCTGTGTAATATCTCAGCCTCTGACGGTACTGACTTTGCTATTTCACATCATTTCCTATACACTGTAATATACAGCTTCGGGTCACTGTATTTGGAAAATGATCTCATTGCCCGGGCAGACAAAGCCCTTTACCGGGCAAAGAAAAACGGCAGAAACAGAGTGGAAACAGGGTAAAGCAGAAAAAGCGGGAGGTTGCTGTGGCTGGTGTCGGTTTTTGGGGGGTGCAGGCGGTGTTTGCGGGAATCGGTCTTTTTTTCATACTGCTGGCTGTCTCATCCTTTCAAGAACACGAATTCCGGGCAGGGTCCATCTGCCTTGGGTCTATTCTGGCATGGGGGCTTTTGTGGGCATTTGCAGCAACCCATGATTCCCCGGTACTGCACCTGGTGATTTTCACAGGAGCTGTTGTGTTCTGCATTCTTTCATTGTTCCGGTTTTTCCCGGAAACACCCCGGACAAGAAATGTGTCAGGGGCTGTCTTGTTTGATGAACGGGACCACATGTTTGCCAGAAACAATTTGAAAAATCATCCGGACCTGGCTGACAGATACTACCGCATGCGGCCGGAAAACCAATCTTGTGACCGTCAGATCCATAACAAACCGGATTTCGGCGACCCGGGCCAGGTGTATTACGATTTTTATACCACCCCCTGTTATGAAGCTGCCTTTGCATACCTGCACGCAACTATTCCCGCATCCTGCGAAGAACCTGCCGCCCCCCCCGGGGATGTGGATTCCCGGCAGATCACCCGCACAATCCGTGATCTGGTAAGATTTTACGGCGGATGCGATACCGGATTTGTACAGCTGTCCCCCCACCATTTCTACAGCCACAAAGGCCGACATGCAGCAAACTGGGGAGAGCCCATTGACCAGACACATACCACCGCCATTGTCATTGTGGTGCCCATGGAAACCCGCATGCTCAAAAACAGCCCCACAGCAGCTGTAATCCAGGAATCTGCCAGAAAATATGTGGAAGCTGCCAAGATTTCCAATATTGTAGCCGGATACCTGCGGCAGTTCGGGTACGAAGCCCGGGCTCACAATGACGGCAACTACGAAGTACTGTGCGTGCCCCCGGCAGTGGAGTCAGGGCTTGGGGAACTGGGCCGAATGGGCATTTTCATGCACAAAACCCGGGGGCCCTGTGTGCGCCTGGCTGTGGTAACCACCACCCTGGCTTTGCCTGATTCCGGCCCAAAACCAGATCCTTCCATGATGCATTTCTGCCGCATCTGTAAAAAATGCGCCCGCAACTGTCCGTCCGGGTCCATCACCTTTGGTGAAGAGCCGAAATCCCGCGGTTTTTTTCACTGGTCCATAGACCAGGAAAAATGTTTTTCCTACTGGAAAACCATTGGATCGGACTGCGGTATGTGCATATCGGTGTGCCCCTACACCAAACCCGATTCCCTTGCGCACCGCCTGGTACGGTTCTATATCAGCCGAAACAGCGTCAACCAGCAGATTGCCCTTTTCATGGATGATCTGCTGTACGGCCGGCGCAAAAAAATCCCAAAACACAACCCTGACCCGCTTTTCTTTTAACAGGATTGCATCAGTTACTGCACGGGTGTGTAAACCACTTGCAGTGGTGTAAGCAGCAATGGTATATGAGGGATGAGGGGTGAGGGATAAAAGACAGGAGCGGATGCCCGGGATGTGCGGCATGTGACAATCATTAAAACAACTTATAGTTCAGGTCATATGAACCCAAACCGAGCATCTCTTATATTATTATCACGAGTATCAAGTCATGTGGCCGGTACTGTAACAACCCTATGGAGACCAATATGTGTGAATCCAATGTATATCTGAAAGAAAACGGTACGGAAAAACTGATCATGGAAAACGTGGCTGCCATCACCCCGGCCGGGGAAAACCGGTTTGTCCTGAAAGGACTGCTTGGTGAACAGCAGCAGGTATCTGGTATCATAGAAGATATCAATCTTATGGGGCATAAGATCATCCTCAAAGCAGTGTGATGACACGGTTCACACAATATCTTTCATCCATTGCATCGGCCAACCACCTTGGAGACGATATCGAATGGGTGTTTTATCCGGGCATGCTGCCGGACAGCAGCCGCAAATGGTGGGGTGACTGGCAGACACGCCCTGCCGCCCATGAAGGCATTGATATCTGTTTTTTCAGAACCCCTGACAAAACCATCCAGCAGCTGGCCCCGGGTGCACTTGTTCCTGCATGGTCCCCGGGAACCGTGGTAAATCTGTGTGAAGATTTTCTGGGGCACAGCCTGGTGGTGGTACCGGACCACACAACCGGCGGATCCACCCGGGTGCTGGAGGTATTTTCCCATTTGGCGCCCTGTGACGGCATCACACCGGGTACCCGGGTTACGGCCGGCCGGATCATTGCCCGCACCTTTGACACCCGGACCACAGGATCACCGCTTTTGTCCCACCTCCATGTGTCCTGCCTGGAGGTGGAGTCCCATATCCCTTTTGCGGCATTGAACTGGTCCCTTTTCCCCCAGCGTGAAAAAGTCCATGTGATCAACCCGGTTTTTGCATAGACATTATGATGTAAGAAGCTGAATGGCAAATATCCAGATGGCAAAAGAAAATTTGAAAAAAAACCAAAATTGCTCTATGATCACCCAAACGTGAATATTTACCCTTGGAAAAGCACTTGGAGAAGAAGAATGAAGACCATCAAATTTTTGTTTCTGCTGATCATACTTGGACTGCTCGGGCTTTTGATTTACCAGAATATTGATTATTTTACCACCACCAGGTCCCTGGCACTGGATTTGAAATTCAACCAGTGGCACTGGACCGCCCCTCCCCTGCCCAACTGGGCTTTCTGGGGCATCTGCTTTGGTCTGGGCCTGTTGATTACCGGCCTCAAAGGCCTGGTAACTGCATATGGACTGGGCCGGGAAATCAAAAAAAGAAAAGCAAAAATCACGGAACTGACCACCAGAAACAGGGATCTGCAGGCCCGGCTGGATGTGTTCACCCATGATCCGTATATTAAAAAAGGGCTCTCTGAAAAAAGTGCTGAAGAACACCCCCGGGCGGACAGCCCATCTGATGCATTTGTGGAAACATCCCCGGCAGCCCCCGGTTCATCCGATGCAGACACACCCGAAAACAACGCCACTGCATCCGGGGATTCCCAGGTACCGGATACAGAAGAAAAAAACCTTTCGGGACAAGACGGCGCTGCCACCCGGGACCATGACAAACCTTTGCCCAAGGAATAGACAGTTTACATTGCCCATCCATGAGTGACACCAGACAAACCCCCATGATGGCCCAGTATCTGGCCATCAAGGAGCAGTATAAGGATGCCATCCTGTTTTACCGGATGGGGGATTTTTATGAAATGTTCCTTCAGGATGCAGAAAAAGCTGCAGCCATCCTTGAAATTGCCCTGACATCCAGAAACAAAAACGATGCGGCCCCGGTTCCCATGTGCGGGGTACCTTACCGGGCAGCAGACGTCTATATTGCAAAACTGATTGAAAACGGATGCAAGGTGGCCATCTGTGATCAGGTGGAAGACGCATCCGCTGCCAAAGGACTGGTAAAAAGAGAAGTGGTCCGGGTCATCACCCCGGGCATGATTCTCAATGAATCTTTGCTGGACAAAACCGCCAACAACTTTCTGTTGTCCGTAACCATGGTCAAGGACCGTGCCGCCCTGGCCTGCCTGGACATCTCCACCGGCACCTTCACCGTCTGTGAAATAAAAAAGCAGGGGGCCTATATACCGGGGCCCCTCATTGACGAGGCGGTAAAACAGGATCCCAGAGAAATCCTGCTGCCGGCCCACTTTGAAAAAGACCCGGCATACAAAACCCTGCGCCAGGCATTTGACGGGCGCCAGATTACCTTTCTGCCCGCTTCCGCCTTCCAGGAAGCCGATGCCAGGGAACGGCTGACAAAAAAATTTGATACTGTCAGCCTCAACGGGTTCGGCATCGGCCATATGCCGGCAGCCATCTGTGCTGCGGGTGCGGTCATGGCCTATGTCCAGGATACCCAGATGCAGGACACCACCCATATTTTTCAGATATGTCCCTATGACCTGGCACATTTTTTAAAACTGGATGAGCGGTCATGCCGGAACCTGGAACTGCTGGCCAACCTCCAGACCCAGGACAAAAAAGGGTCTTTGGTCGCGGTCCTGGACAAGACCGTCACCGCCATGGGCAGCCGGCTGATAAAAGACTGGATCCGGCACCCCCTGGTGGACCGGCATGAGATAGAACAGCGATCAGGGGCGGTGGAACAGTTGACTAAAGCCCCCCATATTCACCGGAACCTGGCAGCGGTTCTCAAATCCGTATATGATCTGGAACGGCTGGGCAGCAAGATCTCCATGGGCCAGGGAAATGCCCGGGACCTGCTGGCACTCAAAAATTCACTGGCCAGGCTGCCGGAACTGTTCTCTCATCTCACCCGCCTGGACCATCCCCTGCTCAACGCCAGCCGGATAGATGACCTTACGCTCATCCTGGACCGGCTGGACAGCCTGGCAGATCTTATCGCAACAGCCATCAGGGAAGATGCCCCCCATATTCTCAATGAAGGGGGCCTGATCAATGACGGGTACAGCAAGGAACTGGATGAACTGGTCTCCATTTCCCGGGATGGAAAATCCTGGATTGCCAAAGCCCAGGCAGAGGAAAAAGAGAAAACCGGGTTGTCTTCTTTGAAAATCAAGTACAACAAGGTGTTCGGCTATTTTATTGAGGTATCAAAAACCCAGGCCCGGCAGGTGCCGGACAATTATATCCGCAAGCAGACCCTGGTGAATGCGGAACGGTTTATCACCGATGAGATGAAACAGGTGGAATCCACCATTTTAAACGCCCAGGACAAGCGCAGTGCCCTGGAATACGATATCTTCTGTACCGTACGGAACCAGGTGGTGGACAATGCCGTGGCCATCCTCAAGATGGCGGATTTCATCGCAACGGTGGATGTCCTCCAGGGCCTTGCCAGGGCCGCATCGGAAAACGGATATACCCGGCCCGATATCAATGACCGGGGCGGCATTACCATCACAGACGGCCGCCATCCTGTGGTGGAAAAACTGATCATCGGCGAACGGTATGTGCCCAACTCCATTGAGATGGACAATGACCGCAACCAGATTCTGTTGATAACCGGCCCCAACATGGCCGGCAAATCCACGGTTCTCCGGCAGGTGGCCCTCACGGTGCTCATGGCACAGATGGGCTCTTTTGTGCCGGCCAAAAAAGCCTCTTTGTGCCTGGTGGACCGGATTTTTACCCGGGTGGGGGCACTGGACAACTTAAGTTCGGGCCAGTCCACATTTATGGTGGAAATGGAAGAAACCGCCAACATCGTGAACAATGCCACACCCGATTCCCTGGTGATCCTGGATGAAATCGGCAGAGGCACCTCCACCTATGACGGCATGAGCATTGCCTGGGCCGTGGCCCTTTTTCTGCATGATCTTTTCGGCAAAGGGGTGAAAACCCTGTTTGCCACCCATTACCATGAACTGATCCGCCTGGAAGACACCAAACCCCGGATACGCAATTTCCACATTGCGGTCAAGGAGTTCAACGACAATATTGTATTCCTGCGGCAGCTGGTCCCGGGGGGAACCAACAAAAGCTACGGTATCCAGGTGGCCCGCCTGGCAGGTGTCCCTCACCAGATTATCAGCGGCGCCAAACAGGTACTGGCAGCCATTGAAAAACAGGGCAGCGGCCAGGTACCGGAAATTGTTCCGGAAAAACCGCGATCCAGAAAGCGCAGAAAAAAAGGGCATGCCCCCGGACAGATGGAACTGTTCGACACCGGTGAGAAGGACCTGTCTCAGATGCTCAAACAGGCAAATATCTCCAATATGACCCCTTTGGAAGCCCTGAATTTTCTCCATGACATGAAAAAAAAGGCAGGTGACTGACCCATGTTTTTCTGCCGGCCATACAGCATTTCCTGCCGGTCCATCGGGATTGCGGCAGCAGGGATCTGCCTGTTGTTTTTCTGGACAAATTTCATTGAAACCGGCAGGGCCCAGGTTCCCAAACAGAAATATCTGGCTGCGGATGCCTGTTTCAAAACCCTGCGCCATTCCCCTGTAAAACGGCAGAAAGTATCGGAATGGCTGGGTTGTATCCACCGGTATGAAGCCATCTATAAGACTGATCCGGAAAGTGCCTGGGCACCGGCCGGCATGTACAAAGCAGCTGAACTGTATCTGCAGCTGTTTGCCCTTTCCAAAGACAATATTTACAAAACCCGGGCCGTTGATCTGCTGGTGAGAATCAGAAACAAATACCCGGAATCCGCCTATAATGCCCGGGCCAAAACCCAGCTCACCACCCTTTCTGAAAGTCCGGATCCCCGGAAACATCCCAAACACATCCGTTCCAAAAAAGCGGAAACAAAAAAAGAAACCCTGGGCATTGCAGATGCAGATATCAAAACCACTGACCAGGATGATCAGGATGCGGATTTTGACCGGCAGACCTCCTCCCGTGAATCACACCTGCAGGAAACTGATGTATATGCTGCTGCAGACACCCCTGAAGGAGACCACCCCCCTGACCGGAACATCTCCGGCACAGATGCCCATATCACCGACCTGCGGTTCTGGTCCAACCCGGAATACACCAGAGTTGTCATAAACGCCACCCGGGACCGGACCTATTCCCACCACCTGCTCAAAAAAGACCCTGATCTGAACATCCCGTTTCAGCGGTTGTACGTGGATATTCCCCAGGCACGGCTGGGCAAAGGGGTGGCAGAACACACCCCGATCAATGATGACCTGCTCAAACAGGCAAGGGCAGGCCAGTATCTTCCCCACACTGTCCGGGTGGTGGTGGACATCAAATCCTTTGAAAATTATAAAATTTTTTCCCTGAAAGACCCGTTCCGCATCGTCATTGATGTCTGGGGCACCGGGAACGGCACCGGCGACCATCTGGCGGCGCAACAGGCAGCCGCCAAAACAGATGATGAGCGCACATCCAGTCCCATGTCCACAGACAACCTGAAATCCTCGGACATCGCCCGGCAACTGGCCCTGGGGGTGCAGAAAATCGTCATCGACCCGGGTCATGGGGGCTCGGATCCCGGTGCCCCGGGGTATATCAAAGGGGTGTGGGAAAAAGATATTGTGCTGCAAATGGCCAAAACCCTGGCTGTCAAACTGCGGGACCGCCTCAAATGTACCGTGATACTCACAAGGAGCACCGATACCAAACTCTCTCTGGAGGAGAGAACCGCCATTGCCAACACCCAGCGGGCCGATCTGTTCATTTCTCTGCACACCAATGCGGCCCGCAACAAAAAACTGGCCGGTATCGAAACCTATCTTTTGAACCTGGCCACGGATGAACAGGCCATTGCCGTGGCTGCCAGGGAAAACGCCACCTCCAGAAAGAATATTTCCGACCTGGAATTCATTTTAAGTGACTTGATGAAGCATGCCAAGATCGGTGAATCCACCCGCCTGGCCAATGATGTGCACCAGGCCATAATCCAGGGCATGACAAAAAAATATACCGGCATCAAGGATCTGGGTGTCAAACAGGCCCCGTTTTATGTGCTGCTGGGTGCCCGCATGCCGTCCATACTCATTGAAACCTCGTTTATTTCCAACAAACTGGAGTGTAAGCGGCTGCTGACCCCTTCCTACCAGGAAGATATCTGCAACACCATTGCAGATGGTGTACAAAAATATGTTGATGCAACAAACCCGCGGCAATTGTGATATAAAAAATAACCAAACGAATACAAGGAGAAAGCCATGTCTTTTGAAAACATTATCCTGACAAAGGAAAACAACATTGCTTTGATACAGTTCAACCGGCCCAAGGCATTGAATGCCCTGAACAATGCCATGTTTGACGACCTTGACCAGGCCCTGGACCAGGTGCAGGCCGATCCTGAAATGCGGGTCCTGGTGCTCACGGGTGCCGGGGACAAAGCATTTGTGGCAGGTGCGGATATTGTGGAACTGACCAGAATGACCCCTCTTCAGGGAAAATTTTTTTCCAGAAAAGGCCAGAAGGTGTTTTCAAAAATTGAAGATCTGCCCATCCCCGCCATTGCCGCAGTGAATGGATACGCGCTTGGCGGCGGTTCTGAAGCGGCCCTGGCCTGTGATTTCATCTATGCCTCTGAAAAAGCGGTTTTCGGACTGCCGGAAATCAATCTGGGCCTGATACCGGGTTTTGGCGGCACCCAGCGTCTGGCCCGCCTTGTGGGCAGCAACCGGGCAAGGGAAATGGTGTTCACCGGTAAAAACATCACTGCACAGCAGGCATTTGAATTTGGAATGGTCAACCAGGTATGTGCCCCTGAAGATCTCATGGATGCGGTCATGAAGACCGCCGGCACCATCGCCGCCAAAGGCCGTGTGGCACTGCGGGCAGCCAAGGAGGTCATTCACAACGGGACCAATGCAGACTTGGAGACCGGATGCCGGATTGAAAATGATGCATTCGGCCTGACCATGGCCAGTGCTGATGCCAAAGAAGGCACCTCCGCCTTTCTGGAAAAACGCAAACCCGTATTCACAGAAGGGCTCAACTGACCCGGCCGGAACCCGGCCCGGGCAAGCAGCCTGTATTTTTAAAAGGAAAGATTCATGCCCATTTTTGATATTGATTTTGAAACCATGCCCAGGGAAGGCCTTGAGGCCATCCAGCTGCAGCGGCTCCAGACCACCATTGACCGCGTGTATGCAACCGTACCGTTTTACAAAAACCGCTTTGATGCGGCTGGCATCACCCCCAAAAATATCCAGACCCTGGACGACCTGGAGCGTCTTCCCTTTACCACAAAACAGGATCTGCGGGACAATTACCCCTATGGGATGTTTGCCGTCCCCATGGAACAGGTGGTGAGAATCCACGCCTCATCAGGCACCACCGGCAAACCCACTGTGGTGGGATACACCCGGCGGGATGTGGATACCTGGGCCGATCTCATGGCCAGGAGCCTGTCCGCTGCCGGGGCCGGTTCCGGGGATATCATCCACAATGCCTTTGGATACGGGCTTTTTACAGGCGGCCTGGGGGCCCATTACGGGGCGGAACGGTTGGGGGCATCGGTCATCCCGGTGTCCGGCGGAAACACCAAACGCCAGATTACCATTATGAAGGATTTCAAGCCCACCATTTTATGCGGTACCCCCTCCTATATTCTCCACCTGGCAGAGGTGGCTGATGAGATGGGGGTGGATTTCAAGGACCTGTCCTTTACCGCGGGTATCTTCGGGGCCGAACCCTGGACGGAAAACATGCGGACCGAACTGGAAGCCAAACTCCACCTCAAGGCGGTGGATATTTACGGTCTCAGTGAAATCATCGGTCCTGGCGTGTCCATTGAGTGCAAAGAAGAACAAAACGGGCTCCATGTTTTTGAAGACCATTTCATCGTAGAGGTTATTGATCCTGACACAGAAAAGGTGCTCCCCCCTGGTGCAGAAGGCGAGCTGGTATTCACCTCCATCACCAAGGAAGCCTTTCCGGTGATCCGGTACCGCACCAGGGATATTTCATCCCTAAACCCCACCCCCTGTGCCTGCGGCAGAACCCATATCCGCATGACCAAACCGGCCGGCCGCACAGATGACATGCTCATCATCCGGGGGGTCAATGTGTTTCCGTCCCAGATCGAAAGCGTGCTCATGGAAACCAAAAAAATCCTTCCCCATTACCAGCTGGAAGTGGACAGAAAAGACAACCTGGACACCCTGACAGTGAAAGTGGAGATCAGTGAAGGCCTTTTCAGTGATGATATCAAAAGCCTTCAGACCATGGAAAACCGGATCGCCCACGACATAAAGGAAATATTGGGGGTGTCCGCCAGGGTCATGCTGGTGGAGCCCAAAGCCATCCAGCGGAGTCAGGGCAAGGCCGTCCGGGTGATTGACAAACGAAACCTATCATAAAGGAGATCCCACATGCTTGCCGAACAGATATCCATATTCATTGAGAACAAAGAGGGGCGGCTGGCGGAAGTCACCGCGATCCTGCGGGATGCAGATGTGAACATCCGGGCATTGTCCCTGGCTGACACCACGGATTTCGGGGTGCTCAGGCTCATTGTGAACAACAATGAAAAAGCGGAAGCGGCGCTGCGAAAAGAAGGGTTTACCGTGGGAAGAACCAAGGTGCTGGCCGTGGAAGTCACAGACGAACCCGGCGGTCTCAACAAGGTGCTGGATCCCTTGTGGATGCAGAACGTCAATGTGGAATATATGTATGCATTTGCCAACCCCCAGTGTAAAAACGCCATCATGGTATTTCGATTCGATGACCACCAAAAAGCGTTGGAAATTCTGAAGGAAAGACAGATCAAGGTCATCAGTGCCGAGGAGATTTCCAGCCTGTGACATTTTTCTACAGCCCTGCCAGGGGAAAAGCCCCAAGAATAGGGCAGCCCCGTGTTAACCGTTTTTTGAAAAAAACCAAGGATGCCTGCCGGACTATACCGGCAGGCTGATGGTAAAGCAGGTGCCCTGGCCGGGACTGGATGCCACCTGAATCCGGCCCTTGTGGTTTTCTGTGATGATGAAATAGGAAACCGCAAGGCCCAGGCCTGTGCCCTCCCCTACGCTTTTGGTGGTAAAAAAGGGCTCAAAAATCCGTTTTCTCTGCTCTGCGGTCATGCCGGGGCCGTTGTCCTGTATCTGTATACTGACCATGTCCTGCTGCTGGAACAAACGCAGGAAAAAAAAGGGATCCTGGTTCATCGAATCTGACATCATGGCCTGGGCCCCGTTGGACAGGACATTGAAAAACACCTGCTGAATTTCACTGGCCCTGCAGGACACTTTGGACAGCCCGGGCATGTATTCCCGCTCTATGCGGATCTTTTTAAAATCAAATTTCTTTTTCAGGTTATAATCACTTTTTGCCAGTTCAAGGGTCTGTTCCAACAGCGTTTCCAGATCTTCCGGGACAAATCCTGAAGCCGATTTTCTGGAAAAAGAGAGCATGTTGGAAACAATGGCTGCTGCCCGCCTGCCCGCCGTGAGAACCGCATCCGTCATTTTAAAGATGTCGCGTTTTTCCATATATGCGGTCATGCGGTCCAGATCCAGGTCCAGTTCCCTTGCTGCGGCTAGATTGGCAGGCAGCCTGTTTTTCAAGCGGTTCTGGATAACCTGGGTATTCTGCAGAATACCGGCCAAAGGATTGTTAATTTCATGGGCCATTCCTGCGGCCAGGCTCCCCAGAGACACCATTTTTTCCGACTGTATCATCATCTCTTCCAGCCTGCGTTTTTCCTCTTCCTGGCGTTTGAGGTTCAATGCCTCTGTCAAAGCCATTGTCAGTATCTGGGCCGCCTCTTTGTCCCCGTCGTCATACCCTTTTTTTTTTCCGCTGAACGCGACAATGCCGATGGTTTCAGATCCTGCCAGCATGGGAACGCCCATGAAATTTTCAAGGGGAATATGGGCATCCGGTATACGGCCGATATCCGGATGGACAGCAGGATTATTGGCAATAACCACCGTATTTTCCCTGATGATCCGGGCCCGGATACCGGAGATAAAGGTACCTTTCAGCCGCATCTCTTTTTCCATATCTGTCAGGGCGCAGTCGGCAAGTGCCTGCCGGGAAATCGCCAGAATGTGCAGACGGTCAGGATTTGTTTTATCCACTTCTCCCACAAAACAGTACCTGCTGTCAATGACATCCAGGGCAATGGGAATGAAAAGTTCCGCAACTCCCTGACGGGATTCAGCCGTCAGGGATTGTTGAAAAAATGTATTCACCGAAGTGATAATTTCCCTCTGAAGGAGAAGCTTTTTTTCATTCTTTTCTTTTTGCTGAACCTGATTTTTCAGATGTTTGTTGGTCTGGGCCAGGTCATTTATTTTGTCTTTGACAGCAGTTTGCATGGATGCAAAATTTCTGGCAAGGGTACCCACTTCACCTGCCCCGCCTTCTGGAATCTGTCTTTGAAGATTTCCCGCCGCAATGTCGGAAGCAGCCGCAGCCAGCCTGGTTACGGGTGCCATCAACCGGTTGATGACAAACCCCAGTGTCACCACCATGGTCAGGATGACACCAAAAGTGAAAACCAGCATTTGGGACCGGAATTTTGCCATTTTTTTCTCAATCAGACTGGTGGAATACACCACCCGCATTTTGCCCAGCTTCATTCCTTTATATGATATATAAAATTGTTTTTCGATATCCATGGCACCAGGGTCAAATTCTCTGGCGAACTGGATATTGACGTCGATATCTGCTTCATGAATGGAGATCTGTTTCATTTCTTCATCGTCAAAAAACGTCTCCATGTTGATTTGCAGGGTTTCCTTGTCCACATTATAAAGGGGCCTGGCATTCACCAGTTGCATCATATGGGTGGCTTTGTTTATTTTGTCCCTGAGACTACTGAGTTCCAGTTCTCTGATCTGGGCAATGAAATAAAAACACAAAAACAGATTGATAATGCTGCTGGCAGTTACGACAACCACTATGATTCGTGTTCTAAGCCCCATTACCAGTTACCCGGTCAATGGGATCCAGATATGTCAAGGCATGGCCGGGCCTTTTATACCAGCGCGTTTTCATTTAAACTAACTTTTCTGACCAGCTTTCGATAATCCGCAGAAGCAGTGGACCCCGGGGCAAATTCAAAAATAGTTTTCCCAAAGGACGGGGCTTCGGAGAGGCTTTCATTGTAACGAATCGGTGGACAAATGGTTTCGGGATACAATTTTTTCAATTGTGCATACAGATTCTGGGGGCCTTTGATCCGGGTATCCAGAAAGGTGGGAACAATATACTTCAGCTGTATCTCTTTGCGGTATTTCTGAATGGACCCAAGGCTTTTTAAAAATTCTGACAACCCGTGCAGCGGCATGATCTCCAGGGCGACAGGTACCAGAACTTCGCTGGCATAAAACAAAACATTGACAATCAGCTGATCCCATCCCGGGGAGGTGTCCATTATGATAAAATCGTATTCATGATCAAATGCAGACATGGCTTCAGACAGGGTCCATTCCGCTCCAAAACTCTTTCGGTCAATGATCCGCTTTACCCCTGCCAAAGATTTGCCGCCCCCCAGAAGCCACAGATTCTTCCGTGCCTCCAGAATACATTCTTTGGGAGACAGTTCCTGGGTGAGCAGTTCGGTAAGCCCTGCCGCAGGTTTTCTTCCCAGCATATATGCTGACTGTCCCTGGGTGTCCGTATCCACCAGCAGCACCTTATACCCGGCAAGCGCCAGTCCGCTGGCCAGATTGACGGCTGTGGTGGTTTTGCCGACCCCGCCTTTGCTCAGGCTCACACATATTTTCCGTGCGTTATATTTTTTTGGAGGCTCCTGCCGGTCGGCCCTGGCAAAAAGGGCATCCACAAAAACCGGGAATCTGTGCCTGCAGGATTTACAGGTGGCCGTAAGTTTTTTGCCGGAACCAATATGGGGCTTTACCGCATCCGGACTGACGTTGTGCTTTCTGCTGCATTTGGGACAGACGATAATCACACCCTAATCCTCCTTTTTCAGCTCTTTGAGAATCGCATCCACGGCGATACTGGCTATCCGCTTCATGGAAACCCGCCGATTTTTATCCAGGGAAACCCGCATCCGGATTTTGGCCCTGCTTTCCCACACCTCCACCGACACATTATCTTTCGATACCTTCCAGGCATCATCAGTCGGTCCGGAAAACGGGACATCTTCAGGATCCCCCGGTTCTCTGCGGTATATCAGGCAGTCCAGCTCACGGGTTCGGCCTCCAGATCCTTCATCCTTTCCAGCCAGAATTTTGCCCATGATATCTTTTTTCTGGTTCATCTTTCCTCGTCTGTTTCTTCCGGCAAAGTGGTTTTTGACCTTGCCAGCGCACTTTTTTTCAACTGGATCAGGATCTGTTCCAGCGCTTTTTTCTGGGAATCATTCATATGGACCCACTGGATGCCGAACTGCCAAAGGTCATTGTCTCGTATAGAGGGTGAACAATGCCTGACCCGACCGGTCAAATCAGATAACACGGCATTTCTGAACTGCAGTTTACAGTCAGACAGGTTCGCTCCGATCTGAAATTTCTGATTGTCTTCCAGAAGAATGCTGACGCCCCCAAGGCTTATGTCTGACACAGGATAGGCGGCCGATGCAATATGAACACTGATGGATTCGTCCGGATCCAGCGGTACGCGAAAAAACCGCCGCACCTGCTGTCCGGATTCTTCCGGCATGGACACAAACTCAATGGATGACTGGTTCATAAGTCCCCCTTCCGTTGACATGGATCATACTTGCAGGACACAAATTTTTGATATTATTGCATACTTTTTTACAAAAAAAAACAACGTTGTGGGTACACTATAAAACAAAAAGGTGCAGGGCCTTTTGTGCCCTGCACCTTTTTTGACTATCTCATGTTGAACGCGCCACTATTGACGGTTCGATATCATCCAAGGAGATTGGTAACGGTCTCCAGTACTGGATGTGCATAGATAAGGATCAAGGCAATAACCAACGCATAGATTGCCAGTGATTCGATGAGTGCCAGACCGATAAGCATGTTCACCTGAATCTTCCCGGATGCTTCCGGATTTCTGGAAATGCCGTTCATGGCCCCGTTGATACTAAATCCCATACCAATGCCGCAACCGAATGCCGCAATACCGATGGCCAGACCTGCTGCCCAGACACTGCCTACAAGAAATTCCATTTTTTACTCCTTCCAACATTAAAAGTAAACAATTATGATACAAACAAACGGGCTTCTTCCATTTCCCGTAAAAAAACCGTATTAATGCGCTTCTTCAATGGCACCGGCAATATACATGGTGGCAAGAAGAAAAAAGACCAGGGCCTGGACCAGACTGACAAAAACGCCCAATGCCATGACCGGCAACGGCGCAAAGAACGCGCCGGCCAGCGTGAGCAAAATGATGATCACCAGTTCCTTTCCCATGATATTTCCGAAAAGCCGGTAGGTCAACGACAGCACCCTGGCGGTATGGGCGATGAGTTCAATGGGCAGAAACAATGGTATCAAGAGGGGTACCGGACCCAGAAAATGTTTGACATACTTGAACCCGTGGTTGGTGATGCCGACAACATGGCTCCACCCCACGGCGATAAGGGCCAGGGCAAGGGTGGTGTTCACACTTGCGGTGGGCGGATACATGGCCGGGAACAGCCCGATGAGATTGGCTACCAGTATAAAAAGGAACAGCGTCACCAGCAGGGGGTATGATTTCCGGCCTTCCTCACCGGTGATGCTGACCACGAACTCCTCCAGACCGGAGATCAACACCTCGAAAACATTCTGAGCGGTTTCAGGCACCAGAGAAACACTTTTGCCCGCCAGCCACCCGAAAAATATCAGAACCAGCATGGTGAACCACATAAATGTGACGTGGGGATAATGATACGCCCATTCTTCCAAACCAAACAATCCTAACACAGAAGTCATGAAAAAATATGGATGTTCCACCTTATAACGCCTCCTTAAAAATTAATCTTGTCACCACAAACACTGTTACCAGAAACACACTGACCACCACCAATGAAAGCCCCGCCAGAAGCCCCAGCGGATGCACCATATGATTTGAAATCAGCCAGAAAATTATCATGCCGCTGACGGCAAAACGAAAAAAATAATTGACCAGAATCCGGCCCAGCAGGGACCTGCCCTGTTCAGAAACCGCAGCAGCACAGATCGTTTTTGTGACGGTCCGTTTCGAAAGATGGAAATTGATTGCCACGATCAATCCCCCGGCCATAACACCCAGATAAAAGGGCATGGAAGTGGTCATCACCGCCACCATTCCTCCGATCACGAGCAGAAGCCAGTTGGACTTCACTGCAAAATCAATCACTTCGGTTGCATGTACCGTCAAAACTTTTTCCCTTTTTTGCCGGCCCGGACAATGTTGCTGAATCCGGCCCCAATACCGAACAACAGGCCCACAAACATCAGAACCGGTGTTGTTTCAAATTTTTTGTCAAGCCAGAGACCCAACCCAAGACCGATGAAAATCGACAAAGCAACCGAAATTCCCAGACTGGCAAAATATCCCAGTTCCCGGATATTTTTCCCAGTTTCCTTATTTATCATTTGTCATCATCCGCCTTATGTATAATTGCCCTCCGGCAGTCCACCGTGCAATTTATCTGAGTGCAAATACCATATGCTCCTGGTGAAGTCAACGTGAAAACCGTTGCAAGTCCATTCTTTTTTTACGTCACATCAGACCGATGGCACAAGCAAATCTACCGTTTTTTTTGGCTCTTCGAAATGAAAAAAACTGCTCCGGCCGGCACCGGGTACAAAGGGACATGTTCTTGATATGATCATGGCGCAGACCTTTTTCCAGCAACTGGTCACAAGAGAGTGCCCAGAAATCAAAGTCATTTCTGTCCGGATGTTTATACTGCCAAAAATTTTGTGGTATCTCTTTGCGGAAATGTATGAATTCAGCGCAACAGGGGCCCAGGGAAGGAGATATGCCTGCCAGAATATTTTCCGGGCGGCACCCGAATTTGCCGGTCATCACATCTACGCACTTTCCAATGATGTTTTTCAGGCTGCCCCGCCAACCGGAGTGGACATTGGCAATGACCTTTTTATGGGGATCTGCCATCATCACTGCCTGGCAGTCTGCCACCTGGATCACCAGGGCAAGACCGGACAGGTTTGTGACCATCCCGTCAGCGGTTGCAGCGACTGGGGGTAGTATCATGCCCGGTTGCCAGAACAATTTCGGATCTGCGTCCTCTGCGGGCAGCACCAGCATATCGCTGCCATGCACCTGATGCAAAAACAGCGCCCGGGGCAGGCCAAGATAGGACAGTATCCGATTCCGGTTTTCTGTGACAGCGGCCGGGTCATCACCAGTGCTGAATCCCACATTCAGGGTATCAAAAGGGGGCTGGCTCACCCCGCCTTTGCGGTCAAACACGGCATGGGTCAGATCCGGGCACCCGGCCAAATGGGAAAACCGTAATGTCCCCATGCCATTGGCTACTTCATCCAGCGCCATGACAGATCCTTCCTGCGCCGAAAACTGCGCTCCATTTCCAAAATACCCGAAAGGGTTCTGATGTGGGAAACATTACTGGTTCATGCCTTTTGCCCGCTCCAATCCGGTTACCGTTTTGTAAAATTCATTCCCCACTCAAAAAAATTCCTCATTATCCATGCCTGTGTTACCTGTCATATTCCGCACGGGTTATGCCACCCGCCCTGGTTCTGCCAGTTTTCTGACCGGTGCAGTCTCCTGCTTACCATAATATGGCCGGGTTTCGCAATCAGAATTCTGTTGCCGCAGCTGCGCAATCCCATATACACCCATTATACATTGCGTCCGCCCTCCGGGGTGTCCTGTGCCCGGCCCGAGATCTTGTGGGGCTGGTGCTATGATAATTTTTTGAAATACAGATCAGTTGGATGCGGTGCCGGCATTTTGGTATGCCGGGCTGGCCCCTCCGGCTCTGACGGTCCGGTCACAGGACACCCCGGAGGGCTGCTGCCGGGAAAATCATATCCAATCGAACAGCGGTGACTGCCCGGACCAAGGACCAGGCCCCCCGCAGGGTCTCGGGCCGGGCACAGGACACCTCCAGGGACGGGTTCGAAGGATGGCGAACTGCAAAGAACGATCGAAAACCAGGGATGCCTATAGCAAGTATTCAGACCTCAGAGTTCCTTCTTGACTTTTTCAGCAGGTTCCGGTAACTAATTAAAATTAGGAAGCAAAACCATACTAACTAATATTTTTTAAGATAAATCGGAATGTCGCAAAATAATAATAAGTAAATTTGATTCAAATCCTTTTAATATTAATATTGGATAAGGGGAATCACCATGACCAAATCCTTTTTGAAAGACAAGCACATACTGGCAGTGGATGATGAACAGGACATCATTGAAACCATCCAGGAGATCCTCGATACTGCAACAGTGGATGTGGCAAAGGATTATGAGACCGCATCGGAAAAAATTTATAACACCCGGTATGACCTGGCCATCCTGGATATCATGGGAGTCAACGGCATCAAGCTGCTGGAGGAATGTGTCAAACGGGATATCCCGGCCATCATGCTCACCGCCAATGCCATGAATCCCCGGTCATTGATAGAATCCATCAAAAAAGGGGCCATTTCCTATCTGTCCAAGGAGCATTTGAGTGACCTGGACACCCTGATTGATGAACTGATGGGGGCAAAAAGCCAGGGGAAGCCCACCTGGAAGCTTTTGTTTGACAAGCTCGGAGACCACTTTGACCTGCGGTTCGGTGACAACTGGAAAGATGAAAACCGGGACTTCTGGGATGATTTTGAGCAGCACTGGACGGTGTCCCGGGGTATCCAGGAACGGCTCCGTCACAGTGCCAATGTCATTGACAAAGGAATTTAATTATACCCGAACATCCGGGGCAGAAACAAAACCACCTGGGGAAAATAGGTCAGGAAAAGCAGCACGCTGATCTGTATGATCAGAAACGGCCAGATCGCCCGGGACACATAGATGATATCCCGCTTGGCCAAAGCCCCGGTGATGAACAGGCTCACCCCCATGGGCGGGGTACAGTATCCGATTGCCAGGTTGACAGTCATGATCAGCCCGAAATGCATGGGATCCACATTGAACGGTCCCAAAAGCGGCAGAAACACCGGTCCTAAAATCAGGGTTGCAGAAATGATATCCATGAACATGCCGATGATGAGCAGCAGAATATTCATGGCCAGTAAAAACACAACCGGCGACTGGATGGAGGCCACCACCAGCTCCGCCACCCGGTTGGGGATGTTTTCAAAGGTCAGGTACCGGCCGAAACAGGTGGCGGCCGCGACAATGAGCAGCAGGGTGGCGGAAGTGACTGCAGACGCTACCGTCACTTCCTTTATGTCATTAAAATCCATGGACCGGTAGATAAAAATCTCCACAAAAAATGCATACACCGAGGCCACAACCGCTGCTTCATTGGCGGTGAACATCCCGGAAAATATGCCGCCAAAGATGATGACAATGAGCATCAGGGCCCAGAACCCTTCCTTGAAAATCGCCAGCAGGTCCTCCAGTCTGGGTGCAGGCAACCGTTTGATATCGGTCCTGTTCCGGTACCGCAGCCAGGTATAGAGGCATACGCAGAAAATTATCAAAAGCCCGGGTATGAACCCGGTAATGAACAGCCCCTCAAGGGATACATTGCTGATCATGGAATAAAAGATCATGCTGATGCTGGGGGGAATAATGACCCCCAGGTTCGGGGAGGTGGTCATGAGACCCAGGGTATAATTCTCATCGTATCCGTTTTTCATCAGGGCCGGGATCATGAATCCGCCCAAAGCCACCACCGTGGCCACAGTGGATCCGGAGATGGCGCCAAACAGCCCGCATCCGATAACGCCGGCCATACCCAGGCCGCCCGGCAGCCAGCTCACCAGGGCATTGGCCAGGTTGATGAGTTTTTCAACCGTTTTCCCTTTGCTCATGATATTGCCGCACAGGATAAAAAACAGCACCACCACCAGGGAAAAATTGTCCAGGCTCCTGAAAAGGGTCTGGATCAAAAGGGCCAAAGGCATATCCAGAAAAAAAATCAGCCCGACGGCTGAAGTGAAAAACAGGCACAAAAAAACGGGCACATAGGTAAACATGCACCCCAGAAGAATGCAAAGAATAATCAGGTCACTTGTCTGCATGGAAACGGCCTTTTATTGTTTTGAGATGGCAACGGCATCCTGAATCATCACCTGAACCGTCCTGAGGAACACCATCACGCCTGTTACAGGCATGATGGCATACACAATAACCAGCGGAATCTGCATGATGATGGTTTTCTGATGGGTCAGCAACTGGAGGTGGGTCATTTTATAACCATAAAAAATCATCATGCCTGCAAACACCAGCATCAGGATGTTGGTATAAAAGGTCAGGCCTGTTTTCAGTTTCGGAAAAATCTGGACAATGGCATCAATTCGGATCATGGCCCTTTGCTTGACCGCCACACTGGCCCCCACAAAGGTGGAATAGATGATCACAATCCGGACCAGTTCTTCGCTCCAGGCAAGGGTGTAATTGAAGCCATATCGCAACACCACATTGAAAAACAAAGAGATCAACGCCGCCATGACAATGATGAAAAGGGTCCACTCTTCCACATGGCTGGCCGCCTTATCCAGTTTCTTGAAAAATCTCCCGCGCATAACACAAACCCTTGTGCTGAATATTTGTAAACAAGTGTGCGAGTCGGTCTGTCAAGGTGCGGTCAGGCCTGCACAACACCCCAGGCCCGACCACGACAGATGCCTGGTTTTATTCGCTCAAAAAATCCTGCACTTCCTTGAGAAAATTATCCGGTTTATAGGTATCTCCCGGGTATAATTTATTAATTTCTGGCGCATATTTTTCATAGGTTGCCTGGCTCTGGTCTTTGAGAATCTGCATTTCCGCTTCAGGCAGCTGGATAAATTCCACCCCGTCCGCCTGGGCAGCCTTTTTGTTCTCCTGTTCCCAGACAGCAGTTCTTTCCCGGTTGGCGGCACTGACGTCATTCACCGTTTCGATGAATGTCTGCCTGAGATCCGCCGGCAGGCTGGCCAGCCAGGCCTTGTTGAAAATCCAGATAAACAGGCCCTGGGCATAGTTGATTTCGGTAAAATATTTGGCCACTTCAAATTTTTTGGTCAGGTTGCACACAGCCAGGGTATGGTCCAGTCCGGTGATGACGCCTTGTTTCAGGGCCACCTGGACATCGGGCCAGGGCATGGCAACCGGGTTGAATCCCCAGTTCCTGTATGACAACTGATTCACCGCAGCCTCAGCGGTTCTGAATTTGATTTTTTTGGCATCTGCAATGGTTCTCACCGGTTCGGTGGTGGCCCAGCCATAGTGGCCGTACCCGGTAATATCCAGACCCGTAATTCCCTGATGGTCCATGGCGTTCAGAAAATGGTTGAACAATTTTTCATTGGCGATGAACTTGTCCAGTTTTTCAAAGGAATCCACCAGAAACGGCAGGTTGACGATACCGAACCGGGGACCCAGGTTGGTGGATGCCACAGAAGAAACACCCATGCCCTGGATGGCGCCCATCTGAAGCATGTTGAGCACCTCCACCTCGCCGCCCAGAATGGAAAGGGGTTTAAAATCAATATAAATTTGGCCATTGGTACGTTTCCACAATTCATCCCGCATTTCAAAGCCGGCATGGGTACCCACCAGGGCAGGTGTGGAAACATTGGAAACAATACACCGGTATTTGGCCCCTTTGGGGTCGAAATCCGGTTTCCATTTGTCAAGGGATGGGGCAGCAGCCAGAACGGAACCTGTTAACGTGAAGACGGCCACCGTCAATACCAGCAAAAAGCCAAAAATTGTTGGAAATCTCATAATGTCTGTTCCTTTCCTTACGGTTAAAGTTATACTGTTGTCAGTGCGGCGGGCCCTTTGCATCCGCACTGGTTGCAACTTTGGTCTGGAACCTATACCAGCTGCTTGAACGCCTCTTTGCGGCCGGTATATTTCTGTCTGAGCTGGGGTTTCATCAATTTTCCCGTGGGATTTCTGGGAACTGCATCAAAAATCACCTTTCTGGGAACCTTGTACAACGACAGTTTGGTTTTGGCAAATGCAATCACATCCGCTTCTGTCATATTGCGCCCATCCTTGAGCTGTACAACCGCCATCACGATTTCCACCAGCCGGTCGTCGGGGTATCCGATACAGGCCACATCATCGATATCCGGATGGTCCATGAGCGCATCCTCTATCTCCACCGGATAAATATTTTCACCACCGCTGGTAATCATGTCTTTCATACGGTCCACAATATAGAAGTATCCATCCTTGTCCTTCTTTAGTAAATCTCCGGTATAAAGCCAACCATTTTTTATGGTCTCTGCTGTTTTTTCAGGATTGGCGTAATATGCATACATCATGCGGGGGGTTCTGAACACCAGTTCCCCCACCTCGTC
>Ga0102940_1000655_pt1 | contig 23356 bp, 20 predicted proteins | sample SalPonR2_C_D1_MG_FD_78215 | JGI IMG/M metagenome (GOLD analysis project Ga0102940, IMG submission 78215) | Salt pond soil microbial communities from South San Francisco under conditions of wetland restoration - Salt Pond MetaG R2_C_D1_MG | ecosystem: Environmental > Aquatic > Marine > Intertidal... | reverse complement strand
TATTCTGTTGATCCTTAAGACGTTTTTGTTCTGCACTATCTCCGGATAGTTGATTTTGAGTCAAGCTTGCAGTTTTATAAGTGTCTATAAGCTGAAGGGCGCTATAAATCAGTTTGGTGTCTTCTCTGGATTTATACTGATCATGTAAAACTAATAGATAGTCTTTGATGATAGGTCGAACAAATTCTGAAAAATACTGATTGTCTTCCAGAAAATAATTCTTTGTGTAATTGTTCTTAATGAAGTTAACCAATTCCTGTGTTTCATTGACCAATTTATCTATGTTAAATTCGGCCTTGTTATCAGCTTTAAAACGCCATACTTTTGCTTTAATTTCAATTTCTAAATGTCTGCTTAATTGTTGCTTAGCAATGTTTTGCAGTAAGTTATCTGCTAACTTAAAAAATGCCTGATCGGATTCTATCTCTGCATAGTAATCCAGGAGGTCTATTTGATGTTCAAGGTTTAAATAGACGGCGGCACTGAATTTTTCTTGCATAAATTGATCTTTGTCTTTCCATGCTTTAAGGGCCAGTTCGTATTGCTTTCTATCTAAATAAATTTGAAAAAGCAATTCATAAAGAGGTATAGAAAATACGCCTCGATTAAGGCTTGTAATTGAGGATAGATGTTTTTTTAGCAGCGCTAAAGCGTCGTCTTGTCGTTGCATCTTATACAGAATATCCGCCTGATTGACAATTACGTTGGCAAGCCATCGTTTTTGTTTGTACTCTTCTTTAACCCTATCAATAATTGACTTACTTTTTTGATAATAATTGTAAGCTGAATCTAATTGTTTCTCGGTTTTATATATGATAGCCAGATTATTGTAAGCCAATAGAATGTTATAATCATTCATAGTTGGGTTTTGTTTAGCATTGGCTAATGCAGAGTTAGCAAAGGTTTTGGCTTCTTTAATATCCCGAAGACTGAGATAAGCAGAAGACAAACCAATATCATCATAGGTTAAGTAGGGATTTGACACCGAATCTACTTTTTTATCATATATTTTGGCTTTGCGGTAGTATTTCACAGCAGAATCTGCAATTTTGAGGCGATCGTTGAAAAGCAATCCAATATTATAATATGCTGAAGCAATCACGTTATTTCGGGGTTGCGGTGCTTTGGCACTTAATTCTGCAGCATATTGATAGTATGTAATGGCGTTTTCAAAGTCTTCTAAACCATCGTAAACAATACCAAGAACATTATAACTTGTAGATAAGTAAACTTTATAATTAGTTGTCTTAAAAATTTTAATTGCTTTAAAAAGGTATGTTTTTGCTTTTTTAAAATCGTTAAAATCTACATAAGACCGCCCGATCCAATCGTAAATTAAGCCTGTGACCTCTTTGTTTTGGATAGAAGACTGTTTTAATTTTTGTTCAATGGTTTTTAGCCTGGGGAAATCTATGGCTTTGATGACGCGCGTATGATGCAAATAAGCAAATAGGTCACAGACTAATTCCAATTCTAAATCCTTGTCTAAAGCTTTGACCAATTTTATTTGCTTAGCCATCTCCTGATTTTGTTTAGCATAAAACAGATAGCGCAGTTTCCAAATTTGGTAGGCTGTAAATTCCGGGCCTTTTTTATCTAATTCACTGAGGCGTCTATTGATGTTTTCAAGTTGAATCTCATAATCAATTGGCTGTTGTGATTTGAGGTGATCGTAATAATCTCTGGCCGGAGGAATAGTTGTGTAAAAGTTATTCTGTGCAAATAAGGTTTGTATTCCAAAAAAAATAAACAGTAGCCATCCTTTCATATCTTCAAAAGTAAAAAATATTTTGAAGTTTTTATTTGCTGTTTGATGGCTTCTATAATTCGTTTGTTGAAAGTCGAATAAATTTAAGCCTTGTATAAATGAAAACTAAAGGATTTGAATTTTAAACCGTAATTATGCATTGGAAAAGCAATGCATAATACTGATGCTAAAGATCAGTACAAGTCTGACGATTTGAAAATCAATAAGTTATTAATGATTATGAAAAGCTATTTGGTGATTTTCAAATGTCAGGGTTTAGTATATGCTGATATTTATCGTCAGTATTGCAAATACTGACATTTATCGTCAGTATTGCAAACACTGACATTTATCGTCAGTGTTGTAAATGCAGACATTCATCGTCAGTATTGCAAACACTGACATTTATCGTCAGTGTTATTAATGCTGACATTTATCGTCAGTATAACCCTGATAAAATACTGATTAACAGTATTTTCATCAGATTTGAAAAGTAAAATATTTAATTTATTGAATAATTTGGATTAAACATAAAATCCAATCAATCTTAAATGTCTTAATGCCTTAATGTTTTTTAAAACCACAAAATTCACTAAGTGTTGCAAAAAATTTACTTAGGGGGTTAGCGTTTATGGGCTTTAATATTAAGACCTCTCTGCTTGTGGCTTGAAATCAAGAAAGATTAATTCTTAATGAAATCCTTAATGTCTTAATATTTAAAAGTCACTAGAGTAATTAGAAATTAGTCAAATTGATAAAACCTAAACATTAAGAAGGTAAGAAAGCTTTAATGAAATCTTTAATGCTTTAATGTTTAAAAACATCTAATCTTCTGTTTTAAGCAGTAAGCCCAATTCAGCCAATTGTGCGTTATCAACACTTGCCGGCGCATCAATCATAATATCTCTACCCATATTGTTTTTTGGGAAGGCGATGAAATCTCTTATGCTTTCTTGTCCGCCAAGAATGGCCACTAACCTGTCCAGGCCAAAAGCAATACCACCGTGCGGAGGTGCACCGTATTCAAACGCATCCATCAAAAAACCGAATTGTTTGCGGGCTTCATCTTTACTAAAGCCTAGTAGCTCTAACATTCTGCTTTGCATGGTTTTATCGTGAATTCTGATGGAGCCACCACCAATTTCGTTGCCATTTAAAACCAAGTCGTAAGCATTTGCTCTTACTTTTCCGGGTGAAGTCTCTAATAATTGAAGATCTTCTGATTTCGGCGACGTAAACGGGTGGTGCATGGCGTGGTAACCTTGGGTGTCTTCATCCCATTCCAACAAAGGAAAATCTACGACCCAAAGTGGCGCAAATTCATCTGGTTTTCGTAGACCTAATCGGTTCCCCATTTCCATTCTTAAAGCACTCAATTGCGCACGGGTTTCGTTCACGTTTCCGGAAAGGACAGCAATGAGGTCGCCGGGTTGTGCCTTGGTTTTTTCTGCCCATTTTGCCAGGTCTTCTGCATCGTAAAATTTATCGACTGAAGATTTGAAACTGCCGTCTAAATTGACCTTCACGTAAACCATGCCTTTGGCGCCAACCTGCGGTCGTTTTACCCAGTCGATGAGTTTATCGATTTCTTTTCTGGAATAGCTTGCCCCACCGGGAATGGCCATACCAACCACCAATTCTGCTTCGTTAAAGATTTTGAAGTCCTTGTGCTGGGCCACCTCATTCAATTCGCCAAATTTCATTCCAAAGCGAATATCCGGTTTGTCGTTGCCGTAGGTTTTCATAGCTTCATCGAAGGTCATTCTGGGGAATTCTTCAACCTTTACGCCGCGTGTTTCCTCGATGAGGTGTTTGGTTAAGCCTTCAAAGGTGTTTAAAATATCCTCTTGTGTTACAAAAGACATTTCGCAGTCGATTTGCGTAAACTCTGGTTGCCGGTCGGCACGTAAATCCTCGTCTCTAAAACACTTGACGATTTGAAAATACTTTTCCAAACCACCAACCATCAACAATTGTTTAAAGGTTTGAGGCGATTGTGGTAGGGCGTAAAATTGCCCTTGGTTCATTCGACTGGGTACCACAAAATCTCTTGCACCTTCGGGCGTAGATTTGATGAGATAAGGAGTCTCGACTTCCACAAAGTCCTGAGCCGACAGATAATTCCGTACGGCCATAGCCACCTGACTTCTAAAGATCAATTTGTCTTTAACGGGATTTCGGCGGATATCCAGGTAGCGGTACTTCATTCTCAGCTCCTCGCCACCGTCTGTTTTATCTTCAATGGTGAAAGGGGGCGTTTTAGAAGCATTTAAAATCTCTAGATTTTCAACTAAAACCTCAATATCGCCGGTTGGTATTCTCGGGTTTTTAGACTCTCGTTCTATAACTTTGCCTTTAACCTGAATCACAATTTCACGACCAAGTTTTTCAGCTGCATCAAACACAGATTTTGGCGTGCGCTCAGAATCAAATACCAATTGGGTAATACCATAGCGATCACGTAAGTCTACCCAAACGATAAATCCTTTATTTCTTATCTTCTGAACCCAACCTGAAAGTGTAACCTCCTGATTGAGGTGTTCCATATTTAAATCTGCATTATAATGCGTCCTGTACATGTCTGAAAAATTTGAAGTGCAAAAATAAGGATATTAATTTATGTGCTAATAAGTTAATTTGATAATTTGAAGATTTATTGATTTGAAAAATATGATGGTTCTAATGCCTTATGTCTTTTTTTTAATTCAATGTTGTCCGGCCTATAAATAGTGCTTTGTATATTCCCTTGATTTTAGGGGTATTTTTATAAAAATAAAATTTGTGAATAATTAGTTAATAAAACTTATAGGGTTTAGGGTTCGATTTACCACTTTTAAATATATTTACCCCATTATAATATAATAACCATAACCGGTAATTTTTGCCGTTAATTAACAAATTCTAATTATGATAATAGGTGTCCCAACCGAAATTAAAAACAACGAAAGTCGAGTATCCGTCACGCCAGCAGGTGTATTTGAATTGACCAAAGCTAACCATCAGGTCTATGTTCAATCAGACGCAGGTTTAGCCAGTGGATTTACCAATGCCATGTATCTGGAGGCCGGGGCTGCAGTTTTAGATACCATTGAAGAAGTCTATGAGATTGCAGAAATGATTGTGAAAGTTAAAGAACCGATTGAGCAGGAGTATAGCCTTGTTAAAGAAGGGCAAATTGTGTTTACCTACTTTCATTTTGCCTCAAGTCAGGCCTTAACTCAAGCCATGTTGGCTTCTAAAGCCACTTGTATAGCTTACGAAACTGTTCAAGATGTGGATGGCAGCCTTCCCTTACTCACGCCTATGTCTGAAATCGCCGGAAGAATGGCAACTCAACAAGGCGCAAAATTCTTAGAAAAACCTATAAAAGGTAAAGGGATTTTACTTGGAGGTGTGCCAGGCGTACAACCCGGGAAAGTATTGGTCATTGGTGCTGGCGTCGTAGGTGTGCAGGCTGCTAAGATGGCCGCCGGTCTTGGTGCTAGCGTAGTAGTTTTGGATATCGACATGAAAAAATTGAGGTACGTGAATGATGTCATGCCACCACACGTTATTACAGAGTTTTCAAACGAATATAAAATTAGAAAGCATATTATAAATGCAGACTTGATTATTGGTGCAGTGCTTGTCGCTGGTGCCAAAGCACCTAAGCTTATTACCCGAGATATGCTTAAAGACATGCAGCATGGTACGGTAATGGTAGATGTAGCCGTAGATCAAGGCGGGTGTTTTGAAACCACAAAGCCAACTACGCACGAAAACCCAACCTATATCATTGATGAAGTGGTGCATTATTGTGTCACGAATATGCCTGGAGCTGTGCCTTACACCTCGACTTTGGCTTTAACTAATGTCACTTTTCCTTACGTGATGACCATTGCTAGTAATGGCTGGGAAAAAGCTTTAGAGGTAGATACTAGGCTAGAAAAAGGATTAAACATCAACAATGGTGAGATTATTTTGGATGAATTGAAGGGTTTGTTTTAAAATTTATAATGATATGGTGTTGACAACTCAGTTTTAAGATGCAGCTTTTAGCTGTTTCAGCGTAGATCTCTTTAAGGCTTTATCTACATAATTCTTAGTGACCCTAAGTTCTTTTTCTTCGCCATCGGGCATTTCAAACATGGCATTGGTTAGTACGGCTTCACATAAAGACCTCAAGCCTCTGGCTCCTAATTTATATTCTACGGCTTTATCTACGATATGGTCTAAAGCGCCACTAGAAAAGGACAACTCTATGTTATCCATAGCAAACAGCCTTTGGTATTGCTTGATTATGGCGTTTTTAGGTTCAGTTAAAATTAGTTTTAAAGTATCTTTGTCCAAGGGATTCATATAGCTCAATACAGGCAATCTGCCTATTATTTCAGGGATTAAGCCGTAATCTTTCAAATCTTTAGGAATAATGTATTGTAGCATATTTTCCTTATCTAGACCTTCTCCTTTTTTTGAGGCGCCATAACCTACGGCCTGCATATTGAGGCGTTTAGAAATATGGCGGTCTATTCCATCAAATGCCCCTCCGGCAATAAATAGAATGTTTTCCGTGTCTATTTCTATAAAATTCTGATCTGGATGTTTTCTGCCGCCTTTTGGTGGAACGTTTACGGTTGTACCTTCAAGTAATTTTAATAAAGCTTGTTGAACTCCTTCGCCACTCACATCTCTTGTAATTGATGGATTATCAGATTTACGGGCAATTTTATCTATTTCGTCTATAAATACTATACCACTTTGGGCCTTTTCTACATTATAATCTGCTGCGGCCAACAATTTGGTTAAAATAGTTTCAACATCTTCACCTACATATCCGGCCTCAGTCAAAACTGTGGCGTCTACAATGGCTAGGGGAACGTTGAGCATCCTGGCAATAGTTTTTGCAATCAATGTTTTCCCGGTTCCTGTTTGCCCAACCATCACGATATTACTCTTTTGGATTTCTATATCATCCTTGTTCTTCTTAGGCTGAAGCAGTCTTTTGTAGTGGTTATAAACAGCCACCGACATCACTTTTTTTGTATAATTTTGACCAATAACATACTGGTCAAGAAATTCTTTGATGGCTTTCGGCTTTTGTAAAGCTAAATCCTGATCAAGGTCACTTTTGTGGTGTGTGCTTATTTCCTCTAAAACTATGCCATGAGCTTGCTCTATACATTTATCACATATATGAGCGTCAAGACCTGCGATAAGTAAGTTGGTCTCGGATTTTTTTCGTCCACAAAACGAACATTCAAGATTTTCCTTAGCCATATTAATCTCTTTTTAATATTTCGTCAATCATTCCATAATCTAAAGCCTCGGAGGCATCCATCCAAAAATCTCTGTCGCCATCTTCATAGATTTTATCGTAATCTTTTCCGGTATGTTTAGAAATAATTTTATAAAGCTCTTCTTTTAATTTTACTATCTGTTGGGCCGTAATTTGTATATCATCTGCCTGTCCTTGGGCTCCTCCCATAGGTTGGTGAATCATGACTCTGGAATGTGGTAGGCCAGATCTTTTGTTGTCTGCGCCTGCACATAATAATACGGCTCCCATTGAGGCAGCTATGCCCGTATTTATGGTAGCAACATCCGGTTTTATAAATTGCATAGTGTCATAAATGCCCAATCCGGCGTAAACACTTCCTCCCGGCGAATTGATGTATATCTGAATATCCTTAGACGCATCTGTAGATTCTAAAAATAAAAGTTGCGCCTGAATGATATTTGCAACCTGATCGTTAATAGGTGTTCCTAAAAAAATGATTCTGTCCATCATTAACCTAGAGAAAACGTCCATGGCCACAGCATTCATTTGTCGTTCCTCAATAATATTGGGTGTCATCCCCAGAGGATACATGCTCGTAACTATCTTGTTGTAATAATTAGAGTTTATACCTTGATCTTTGGTTGCAAACTTTTCAAATTCCTTGTTGATATTCATACTGATGATTATGTATAGTTTTATTTGTAAACTTCGTCAATAAATTTCTCGTAGTTTACGGTTTTAACTTTTAGGTTAACATTGTTCTTGTAGAAATTAAGTAATTTATCGTTCATGACCTGATCTGAAATTTTTTTTGCTTCTTCTTCTTTTTGAAGAATGCTTTGCGCAAGGCTTTCAAGTTGATCTTCCGGCATATCGGCCTGACCAAATTGAGCCATCTGCATTTTTATCCGCTCTTTGGTCGTGTCTTTAATTTCATCAATGGTGACTTTAAGATTATTGTCTTTGATGATTTTGTTTTCAATTAGCTGAAATCTCAAGCCCTTTTCACTCTTTTCAAATTCCTCTTTGGCCTGTTCTTCGGTAAGTTCTTCTTCACCCGAAACTCTAAGCCATTTTTTAAGGAAATCTGAGGGTAAATCAAATTCAACATTTTCAATAAGGTATTCAGACACGTCATTCAACAATTGCTGATCACTTTGTTGCTCTAGTTGTGATTCTGCATCTTCTTTTATTTTATCTCTAAAGTCCTTTTCTGTTTTAATTTCGGTAGTAGGATATATCTTGTTGTAGAGTTCTTCGTTTAATTCAGCTAGAATTTCTTCGTTAATTTCACTAATTTCAAAATTGACCTCAGTTTTAAGATCTTTAGCTTTGTCCTCTTCAATACCAAGATGTTTGGCTAAGTCGGCTGTGTCTTTAAATAAACCTTTAGTTGTAAATGTGATGCTGTCCTTTACCTTTGCACCAATAAGTAATTTCTGATCCTTTTTGCTTTTGAGGTCTTCAGGTTTTAGTGTAGTTTCATGGTCGATCTCTTCTGCTTCATTCAGGAATTTACCCTGAACTAAAAAGCCTTCTTTCACCTCATTGTGAGAAACCAACTTACCATATTGCTTTTGTATAGACTTGATTTGATTATCAATCATCTCTTTATCTGCCTCAATCTTGTAGTGCTTGATGGCTTTCTTGGGCTTTAAATCAATATCAAATTCAGGAGTAAGGCCTAATTCAAATTCAAACTGATAAGTGTCGTTATTCCAATCAAAATCATCCTGTTGTTTTGGTAGTGGATTACCCAAAATGTCAAGTTTTTCCTCTGTTATATACTTATTAAGAGCATCTTGGAGTAGTTTATTGACCTCGTCTACAAGTACGGCTTTACCATACTGTTTTTTGATTAAGCCCAAAGGCACGTGTCCCTTTCTGAACCCGGGAATATTAGCCGATTTTTTATAATCTTTTAAAATTTTATCTACTTTTGCTTGGTAGTCATCTTTGTTTATATCTACCTTAACAACAGCATTTAAAGTATCTGTATTTTCGTGTTTGATATCCATAAGAATAAAATAATTTGAATTTGCAAAAGTACAATTATTTTAGGGCTTACCAAAATTGAAATTTAGGCATGCTTTTTCTTGGTTAAGGCAAATAAAATCGATTGAAATATAGATAAGAGAATACTAAAGAGCAAGGCATACCAAAATCCATTGACTCTAAATCCATCAACTAATGCATCGCATATCATAATAATCAATGCATTAATCACTAATAAGAACAAACCGAAGGTAACAATGGTGACCGGAAGAGTGAATATGATAAGAATGGGTTTGACAAACAAATTTAACAAGACCAGAACAGCTGCAACAACAACAGCTGTAAGGAAGTTATTTACACTTATACCGGGTAGAATGTTGGCAAGGACTACAACTGCTATGGCACTAAGTACAATTTCTACGAGTGTGTTTAATGATCTAGACTGTTCCATATTATTGCTAAATTATAAAAAAACTGCTGAAGTCATATGTCTAAAGCTGTTTTTTACAGGTCTAAAACGCATATTTAATTTAGTTGACTTCATCACTCGCTACAATGGTTCTGAAATCACCTAAGTTGACCGGAGGTAAATTGGCCCCGTAGCTGCTATTTATTTCCATAATGGTCTCATTAGCAACCAAAGCATATCCTCTTGGTGTAAGATGTACACCGTCAAGGGAAAAGGCTCCTCCGGTTATAAAAGTTGAACTTAAAACGCCACTATCAAATGGAATACCTGTTTGGCTTTCTTCTAGCAGTTGATTGATGTCTACAAATGCTAAACCATAATCTTGGGCAGCATTTTTAATAATAGCATTGTAAGCAGTCCGAGCATTGTTAATCATCATTTGTTCGTTTACAGTTAAAACGGATTCGTCGCCAAGGGGTACAGTAACGCCACTAATTAGAGAAGAGTCATTATTAACAATATTTCCTATGTTTTCTGAAGCAGCAAGAGGAATGAGGTCTTCTTCTGTAGCCTGTCTAACTTGCCCCAGAAGAGCAGCAGTTTGTGGGTCTAAATTAAAAGGAGGGTTAGTTAAAACTACGCTGATATCGGTTAAGCTTTCATCGTTTAGTGTGACATAATTTTGACCTTCTTGAAAACTAACTTGACGCTGAATGGCTTCATTTTCAGAAATTAAACCAACAGATGCTAGTTCTGGAAGTATTTGTTGATTATAAACAGCAAACTGTGAATTTAAAAGCGCTGCAGTAGGCTCATCTAAAGGAATAGCCTTTCTGGGGACAGTTGTAAAAAAAGGAATGTTGGTAACATCAGGGATGTTATAAACAACTCCTCCTGAAGCGTTTGCAGTTAATGCATCAATGTATTGAAGATATAACTGACCAAAAACATTGGGGTCTGTAATGTCTGTAGAGCTATAAGTTGAAGGGTCAAGATTGCCGGTTTGGTCCTGGCCAATTCCACCAGAAGTTGCGAAGCCTAAAATATCGTTGTTGCCAACCCACAAACTGAAAAAACTCGGACTTTGAGCTACGGCATCTTCAATAATACTAGCATGGGGTGATGAAGCAAATCTTACAAAATAAGGATTCGCCATAGATTCGATACTGGAAATATCCCCGTATCCATTTAAGCCCAAATGATAACTTTTAGCTCCGGGAACTCCCATGTTATTGAATGGTCCTCGTAAAATATTGGCTATATCGGTTTGTGGTGTGCCTGTTATGTTTGCCGGCAGTGGCGAATCTGATTGGGTAGATAATACTAAACGCGTATCGTAGCCGGGTATGCGATTGCCATTTAAAAGTAATCCGCCAATATTATCCTCGACTAGCGGCTGGGTAAATTCTCCACCTCCTACTAAAGCGAATTGATCGGCCAAAATTTTAGGAAAAGATTGCAATTGAGCTTCTTTGTACAGTGCATTGTCTGCAAATCCCGCAGTTAAAGAATTACCAACACTTACAAAATTTGAAAAATCTGCTTCCCCGCTAAGGTAGACTTCATTGTCTTCAATTGAACTTTGAAATTCAGATTCACAAGACACTAACAAAAAAAATATTGCTATAAGTATGTGTGCATATGTTGTGTTCATTGTCGTAATAATTATAATTTATAAGATATTCCAATTCCCGGGATGAAACTGTTTGAAACATATGTGCCCCTGAAAGGAACTTGAGTATCATTTTCTGTGTAAGCATCGTATGATGCATCAACTTCTTTGAACCTTAAGAATAAAAAAGACGCATCTATTGATAGCCTTGAACTCACATCAAACGTAAGACCGGCAGTATAACCCTGAGCGTCGTTTCTGGGAGTTTCAGGGGCAAAGAACCCTGGTTGAACAGGGCTTTCGTCTATGTAAAAGCCACCTCTTAAGCTTAAATTATCCATAGCCTGATACTGCAGACCAAACCTGTATGTATTGGCATTTTCATAATTTCTAGGATTTATGGAGTTTGGAATTTCTGAATCACCAAACTCAATGTCTAAAGATTTGTATACCTCCCAGAAGGTGCGGTTGAAATCAAAAGCGAATAATAGCTTATCATTAACCTGGTAGGATATGCCTACTGTCAATTCTGCCGGTAATGGTAATTTGGCGTCAAAAGTTGTAGTACCATTAGAAACGGATACAAGAGGAGAATTGGGTATATTACGGAATGTTGCATCTCCTCCTTCAGCATTCAATTCTATGAGAGATCTGTAATTAAAACCTAGGCGCAATTTTTCTGTTGGTGTAAACATAAAACTGGCACTCCACCCCCAATTTGTTACGCCGGAATCGTCAATTTCTACATTAGACCTAAGACCTTCTTCGTCGGTTAGTGTTCTGTTGATGTTTCTGTTAAAATTGATGTTACCAGTAACAAATATTGGTCCACCTCCTATACTAAAATGTTTAGAGAGTTTTATCGACAGTAAGGGCTGTACAAATATGGCAGCCAATTCTATAGCGTTAACTAAATGAGAGCCAGCCCAATCTTTTTCCCATTTAACAGAACTTCCATATGGCGTGTAGGCTGCTACACCTGCTGTAGCCCACTCATTTATTTTATAACTGGCATACATATAAAAAGGAATACTCACCTGAGATTCTGTTTCAGAAAACTGTCCTGTATCTGTATTCTGCCACTTGGTGTTTGAGAAAATACCAAAACCACCAGCAGAGACATTAAGTTTATTTTCTAAATACACTAAACCTGATGGGTTGAAAAACGCAGACTCTGCACTATTTATAACCGCAACACCTGTATGTCCCATTGCTAAAGCTTGATTGCCTTGTAAGCTTATCCTGTATCCTCCTGCATATACTTGAAAAACACTTATAAAAAATAAGACTGCTATAAAAAGTGATTTTGTCATAAATTGGTGTTTAAGGAATGTATTTACGGAAATAGTATAATACAATCTGCAAAATTAGCGATTATAAGTCATAAACAATTCAATATGTTATCATGCTTGCATAATACACTTTAATTGGTGAAGGTATAAATTTTTTCGAGAAATCCTTTTGGGTTTTCTGCGTGAACCCAGTGTCCTGAATTACTAACGACATCTAGTTTATAATTAGAGAAATGTTTGGCAATAAGCTTTGAATCTTTTTTTCTTATATACGATGAGTTTTCACCTTTTACAAATAATGTAGGGCCTTTAAAAAAGCAATTTTCGGGCAAAGCTCGTCCTATTTCATACCTGTTTTTTAGAAACACATCGATATTGGGCTTTAAACTTAAACTATTGTCTGGTTCTCTCTTTAGGTTTTTGAGAAGAAATAGCCTCACACCATGATCTTTGATTTTTTCTTTTAAAATATTCTCCGCTTCACGTCTGGAGTACAGCTTCTTGTTTTGAAGTTGTTTTAAACTATTTAAAATTTCGTCGTGATGCGGTTGATAGAGTTTAGGTGAAATGTCAACGACTATAAGTTTATTTACTTTATCAGGATATTTTGAGGCAAACTGCATTGCTGTTTTACCACCCATAGAATGACCAATTAATATGACCTGGTTAAGATTATGGTCTTCGAAGTAAGTTTTTAAATCATCAACCATTAACTCATATGTAAAATCATCACTATGCGCACTTTTACCGTGATTTCGGGCATCCGGCAGATGAACTTCATAATGGTCTTCTGCCATCTTTTTTGATATGCTTTTCCAGTTATCACCCATACCAAGAAAGCCATGCAATATAACAATGTGGTGGCCTTTGCCTAAAATTTGAGAATGTAGTTTCATGGGTTGAGTTTATTGAGATAAGAGTTTACTACATGTTCTAAGCCATCGTATAATGCTTCACAGATTAAGGCATGACCAATAGACACTTCTTTGAGGTTTGGAATGTTTTGAGCAAAAAATGAAATATTTTCAAGGCTGAGGTCATGGCCGGCATTTAGACCTATATTAAGTTTGTTTGCTTCTTTTGCAGCAAGAACGTACTCTTTGATAGCCTGGTGCTTATTAGACTTGTAACCTTTTGCAAAAGACGCTGTGTATAGTTCGATGCGATCTGTTCCCGTAGATTTGGCATACTTTATCATTTCTACGTCCGGATCAACAAAAATGGAGGTTCGGATATTATGAGATTTGAAAATCTTAATGACATCTACAAGATAATCTTGATGTTTTTTAGTATTCCAGCCGGCATTAGAAGTTATAGCGTCTATGGTATCCGGCACAAGTGTAACCTGATCTGGTTTTGTCTCTATAACTAAATCGATAAACTTTGGATTAGGATTGCCTTCGACGTTAAATTCTGTTTTAACCACTTTTGTTAAGGCCCTTACATCATCATACCTTATGTGTCTCTCGTCTGGCCTGGGATGAACAGTAATGCCCTGCGCTCCAAATCCTTCAATATCATTTGCAGATTGTACCACGTCTGGTATGTTTTCGCCCCTGGCATTACGAAGTGTTGCAATTTTGTTTATGTTTACACTTAATCTAGTCATATCATAAATTTTTCTTATTCTGGACAAAAATACATTCTTATAAATCGATTTACTTGATTTTTTAATTATTTTGCATACTCTTATGAAGTACAATCAAGAAGAATATCCCAATAACGTCTTAAGCATTCAATCTTCCCTGGTTGAGGCTAAAGCCACAATAGAAAAGTATCACCTTAATAACATTATTATTGTAGATGATAATCAATTTTTGGGTATTATCACGGCAGCCGAATTGTATAATGCAGATGATGCGTCTTTTCTTGGCGACTTAAGGCATTTGCTGAGGCCTGTTTATTTAAGAGAAGACTATACGTTATTCGACTGGTTGAGGTTAACATCAGCATATGATATGATTAATCTGCCAATTGTAGATGAGGAAGATATGTCTTTTATGAAAATGGTGAATTATCAGGACATTCTGAAAAAATTTGACAACACAGGTTTAAATTTGGAAGGTTCAACAGTATTAGTCTTGAAAAAATCTTCTAAAGCTTTTTCTTACAGCGAGGTGTTTCAAGTCGCAGAGGCAAATGCTGCTAAAATATTTGGGAGTTATATTGATAGTTCAAATGAAGATGAAACTAAAATTGTATTAAACATCTACCATCTGGGGCTAAATGAACTATTACAAAGTTACAGGCGCTATGATTATGAGGTCATCAGCTTTCATGAAGAAGATTTGCACCACGAAACACTCAAAGCCAATTCTGAATATTTTTCTAAGTACCTAACCGTTTAATACAATGAAAGTAGCAATATTTGGACAGGCGTTTTATCCAGATTCAGCCAAATACTTACAACAAATCATCAAGGTTTTCAGAAGTAGGAAAATAAAATTTCTTTTTCAAAAACAGTATCTTGAGTTGATTAATTCAAATCAATTTTTGTCTAATACAGAAAACTATAAAATTTTTGAAACTATAGACGAATCTTACGATTTGTTCTTTTCGTTAGGGGGAGACGGTACAATATTATCTTCAGTAAAATATGTAAAAGACTTTGATATCCCTATCGTAGGAATAAATACAGGTAGACTGGGATTTCTTGCCACGATCCACAAAGATGAGGTGAGTTCCAGTATAAAGGATATCTTAGATGGTAAATATTATGTGTCTGAACGTTCATTACTCCATGTCTCAACAAGTAGTGAAGACTTTAATAAAGAAAAATTCAGATATGCCTTAAACGAAGTGGCAATTGGCAGAAAAGATACCACATCTATGATTACGGTAGATACATGGGTAGATGAAGAGCATGTTGGTGCGTATTGGTCTGATGGGCTTATAATAGCAACCCCAACAGGTTCAACTGGGTATTCACTGAGTTGTGGAGGACCTGTAATTTCACCTCAAACCAAGGCCGTTGTATTAACTCCAATTGCGCCTCATAACCTCAATGCAAGGCCATTGGTAGTTCCTAATCAGACGGACATCAGGCTCAAGGTTTCAGGCAGAGAAAGCCATTTTCTAATCTCCATGGATTCCAGAATACATACCTTACCACATGATTGTGAGATTAGAATTACAAAAGCCGATTTTAATATCAAATTGGTTTCTCATCTACAAAACAGCTTCCTTAAAACCTTAAGAACAAAGTTGCTTTGGGGTGAAGACCAAAGAAATTAAGACAATAATTCACATTTTTTTCTGTTTACCCTACAAACCCATTAAATTTCTTCAGCAGGAATACAGAATTACTATATTTGCGAACTTAAAAAAAAACAATTGTACTCATAATGAAGTCTTTATACTTCTTAATTACTTTTATATTTACTGCCCAAAGCTTAATTGGACAGACCTATGAAATAGGACCAATATTAGGCAATACAGCCTTTGTAGGTGATGTAGGGTCTACACAAGTTGTAAACCCTGATCAGTTTCTTGAACTCAATAAATATTCATATGGTTTACTATTTAGATGGAATAGAAGTAAAAGGCATTCCTTTAGATTTTCAGCCACTAAATTCAGAACATTTGTAGATGATTCAGAATCTAGTATACCTGAAAGACAAGCCAGAAATTTGAGCTTTAATTCAGAAATCAACGAACTGTCAATTGGTCTGGAGTACACCTTTTGGGAATGGGACTTACACGCTGTAAAACGACCTCAATTGGTGCCATATCTTTCAACCGGAGTCGCTTATTTTTTTACAGACCACCAAGCCAGAGCAGGAGATGAATTGCTAGAGTCAGGAGGTTTAAATGGTTTTGCTATTCCACTCACTATTGGGGTTAAAACTACCATAGGCAACAGATTTGTATTATCAGCTGAATTTTCAGCCAGATACACATTTACAGATAATATAGATGGAAGTTCGCCATCTGAATTAGAAACTAATAACGCTTTCCCCGAATTTGGCAACCCTAATTCAAACGATTGGTATATATTTGCAGGGTTTTCTTTAACCTATACCTTTGGAAGAAAACCCTGTTACAATTGCAAGTTTTAAAATGACCGAAATTCAACTAGATAAATCAAATGTTCCACAGCATATTGCCATCATAATGGATGGCAACGGTAGATGGGCAAAAAACAAAGGCTATAAAAGAGTGTTTGGTCATGAACACGGCACTTCTACTGTCAATAAAATTGTTGAAGCCTGTGTTGATTTAGGCGTAGAATACCTTACTTTATTTGCATTCTCTACAGAAAATTGGCAGCGTCCTAAATACGAAGTGAATAGTTTGATGAAACTTCTGGTTTCGTCTATGAGAAAAGAATTACAAAACATGCACGATAAGGAAATTAAACTTTCAGCTATTGGTGATATAGAAAAACTTCCACAAAAAGTTAAAAAACAACTTGATGAAGTTATGGAGGCTACAGCATGTTACGACAAACTCAAACTTACGCTTGCCTTAAGCTATAGCTCAAGAGACGAGATAGTTCATGCTCTAAAAAGCATCAGCCAAAAAGTTAAAAATAATGTAATTGAGATTGATGATATCAATCATTCAATCATAGATTCCCATCTTTACAGCCATAATTTACCAGATGTAGATTTACTTATTAGAACAAGTGGTGAACAAAGGATAAGTAATTTTATGTTATGGCAGATTGCTTACGCAGAATTGTATTTTTGCAAAGTGCTTTGGCCGGATTTCACAAAAGAACATCTTTTTGAAGCCATTAATAATTTTCAGAAAAGAGAAAGACGATTTGGAAAAACGAGTGAACAACTTAAATAATAGCCTTAAATTTTTTTTATGTATAATTTGTATTGCTCTCAGCAGTCATATCACATTGGCTCAAGACTTTTCCCTTTCAGGTGGTAAAAAATATACTATTGGTAGTATAAAGGTTACGGGCGCCAACAGCTATAATGATAAAACGGTAATAGCCTTTACAGGACTTAAGAAAGGCGATGAATTGTTTATTCCCGGCAAGAAATTGAGTGAGGTTTTAGAAAAGCTCTGGGATTTAGGTCTTTTTAGTGATATTAATTTTTATTTGCTAAAGGTTGAAGGCAATGTAGCCCACCTCGAATTAGAAATCAAAGAAGTTCCCAAACTTGCTCAGGTCAAGGTAAGAGGCATAAAAAAGAAAAAAAGAGAAAAGATTGTTCAAGACAACCAGCTAAAAGATGGTATCAAAGTTACAGAAAACCTCATAGCCAACACCAAAAATAGCATCGTAAAAGAATTGAGGAAAAAAGGTTACCTCAATGCAGAAGCTATCATAAATACTATCGAAGTTAGAGACTCTCTTGACCAGCCTTTAGGTGTAAACATGAATATTAATATTAAAAAAGGCGATAAAGTAAAGATTGACGAAATTAGAATTAAGGGTAATGAAAAACTTTCTGATAGAAAAGTCAGAGGGTTTATGAAAAAAACTAAACAAAAATTTCCTGGCCGTTTCTGGAAGAGATCAAAACTTATTCCCGAAGATTTTGAAAATGATAAAGACAATATCATTAATGAATATAACGAAAGAGGCTATCGTGATGCCAGAATTGTAACTGATTCGGTTATCAAAAAAAATGCTAAAGAAATTGATATCGTATTAGAAATCAAAGAAGGAGACCGGTATTATTTTGGAGATATTTCTTTTATTGGGAATTCTGCATATTCAGATGAGGAACTCTCAAGACTGATGGCAATTAAAAAAGGCGACCCATACAATGGAGTGCTTTTTCAGGAAAGAATAGCTGATGAATCTAAGCCCGACGCTAATGATTTGACAAATAAGTACCAAAATAATGGGTATTTATTTTCGAGAATTATCCCGGTAGAAACGAGAATCTACAATGATACGATCGATTATGAAATAAGAATTAAAGAAGGAAAAATTGCCTATTTTGATGAAGTACTCATCACCGGAAACGACAGAACCAATGATAATGTTATATACAGAAATTTGCTTACCAGACCTGGACAGCAATACAGCAAGCAGGCCATTATGTCTACAATAAGAGAATTAGGACAGCTTGGATTCTTTGATGCTGAACAACTTCAACCTAATATAAAAAACCCAAATCCTAATGAAGGCACTTTAGATATTGAATTTCCAGTAGTTGAAACCGGAAGTAGCCAGATTGAATTGCAAGGTGGTTATGGTGGCGGAGGTTTTATAGGAACTTTGGGTTTACGTTTTAATAACTTTTCAATAAGAAATATTTTCAATAAAGAAGCTTACAAGCCGGTACCCATGGGCGATGGGCAATCGGTGTCTATAAGAGCACAGGCTAGTCAGGCCTTTAGGGTGTATAGCTTATCTTTTGTAGAACCCTGGTTAGGCGGCAAAAAACCAGTTCAGTTGTCAGTGTCCTTATCTCAAACCACTCAATTTCTATTTAACCCGTTTACCAGGAGAGCAGATACCGATAGAAAGTTCTCTATTTCAGGACTAAGTGTGGGTTTTGCTAAACGCTTACAAATACCAGATCGTTATTTTACATTTTCTTCTGCCGTGAGCTATCAACATTTCAACCTGGATAATTTTAATGTAGGTCTATTTAGATTTCCTGATGGCACTTCAAATAACCTTGCATTTACACTTGGCCTTACACGTGATAATACCTTTTCTAACCCCATTTATCCCAAAGGGGGATCTAGATTTGGAATAACAGCTAAGTTTACCCTCCCGTATTCTGCATTTGGGGATAGAGACTGGGCGGCATTATCAGACGAGAGGGATGAAGCTCTGGCCGCTAATGATGAAGAAAGGTTAGCAGAAATAGACCAAATTAGGTTTGATTGGTTAGAATTTTATAAAATTAAATTTAATGCCGAATGGTTTAATAAATTAATTGATGACTTAGTCTTAAGAACCAATGTAGAATTTGGATTTCTTGGTGCTTATAACAATGATCGGGGTGTGCCGCCATTCGAAAGGTTTTTTGTGGGTGGTGACGGTCTGGCCGGTGTAACACTCGATGGTAGAGAAGTCATTAGGTTAAGAGGTTACCCTAACCAGTCTATAATTCCCAGAACCAGAAGTAATGTTAGTGAGGAAACATTTAATGATGGGGCAACAATTTATAATAAGTTTACGTTTGAGTTAAGGTATCCCATTACATTGAATCCCAGTGCATCTATTTATGGACTAACATTCTTTGAGGGCGGAGCTGCTTTTGATAATTTTAAAGACTTTTCTCCTTTTGAATTAAGTCGGTCAGCAGGTGTTGGATTGCGAATATTTATGCCCGCATTTGGATTATTGGGCATAGATTTTGGGTATGGTTTCGACCCTATTCCGGGAACAAATCTCGGGCCAAATGGATGGGAAACGCATTTTATCATCGGACAACAATTTTAATATTATGCCAATATCTAAACCTCATTTTAAAACAGCACTTTTCTTTTCAATATTCATTCTATTGATGAGTTTCTCTTCAAATGCTCAACGTGGCTTGACAATTGGATATATAGACATGGATTATATTTTAGATAATATACCAGAGTATCGGCAAGCCTCACAAATGTTAGATCAAAAAATCCAGAAATGGAAAAGTGAAATTGCAGTAAAACAGACTGAAATAGACAATTTAAAAGAACAACTAGAAAATGAAAGGCCTCTTCTTACACCAGAACTCATAGAGGAGAAAGAGGACGAAATCAAATATCTGCAGGAACAACTTTTCGCCTATAGAGATACAAAATTTGGAGCCTCCGGAGAATTTATAGTACAAAAAAGACAATTGATACAACCAATTCAAGATCAAGTTTTTAATGCTGTCCAGGAGATAGGTGTAGCAAGAGATTATGATTTTATTTTTGAGAATTCTGCCGAAGCATTATTATTGTTTTCTGCAAAACGGCATGATATTAGCGATAGAGTTTTAAAATTGATAAACAGAAGTTCAAGAAGTACAGCCTCTGATGGCAAAAAAGACAAAAAGACACCTAAGAAAAATGAACAGGAAAAAAATGTGCTTCAGGAGATAGCAGAAGAGGATTATAAATCTGTAAAAGATGCTAAGGCCGATGAAGAAAAAGAAAAACAAAGACAGGAAGAGATATCACAAAGGGAAAGGATGAGAGATTCTATTAGAGAAGCAAGAGAGCGAATAAGAGACTCTATTAGAGATGCCAGAAAAGCTGAGTTTGAAAAAAGAAGAGCAGAACAAAAAAGAAAACGAGACTCGCTTAGGAAAGCAAGAGAAAATAACGGTTAATCATAAATATAATAATTATAAATAACAAAGTAAACAATTAAACTATGAAATCACGTAACACTATTTTCATCACATTGACCCTATGTTTAGGCTTGATGGTCAACAGTTTTGCACAGTCTAAAATAGCACATATAGATACGCAGGCCTTTATAGAAGCTATGCCAGCTTATCAGGATGCTATGAAACAAATTAAACAGGTAGAACAAACCTATCAAGCGGAAATTGACGATCTTTTAAAAGAAGCTCAACAGAAAAACGAACGTTATAAGGCAGAAGCCCCAACAAAAACCGACGAAGAAAATCAAGCCAGAATGCAAGAACTTAACGAAATGCAAAACTCTATCATGGAGTACAACCAAACGGCAACAAAAGACGTTAAGAATAAACGAGAAGAACTCATGAGGCCGGTATTAGAAAAGGCTAGAACAATTATTCAAGAAACTGCAAGAGCTAAGGGGTTTGATTATGTTTTGGATTCTACCATGGGTTCCGGTGTTCTGTTAGCCGATGGGTATGATCTTTTAGAGGATGCAAAAGCGGCACTTTCATCTAATTAAATTAAGGAGTAAATAATTTGTAATTTTAAAGCTCCTCAAACAGGGGCTTTTTTTCTTTTATGATACAATCATATTCATCTTTACCCATAGGCATTTTTGATTCCGGATTAGGAGGTCTATCTATTTTAAACGAAATAAACAAAAGATTACCTCAAGAAAAATTACTGTATTTTGCAGATAGTAAAAATGCTCCATACGGCGAAAAAGAGCCTAAGGTAATTATTGAAATATCAAAAAAAAACACTGAAATTCTTTTATCTAAAGGCTGTAAATTAATTGTTGTGGCTTGTAATACCGCAACAACCAATGCTATTAGTTTGTTAAGGAAAACATACAATGTTCCATTTATAGGGATAGAGCCGGCCATTAAACCCGCCGCACTAAATTCTAAAAACGGTAGAGTAGGTGTATTTGCAACTAAAGGCACCCTAAGCAGTGAATTATTTTCTGAAACGGTAAAACAATTTACTGCAAATACTCAACTGGTTGAAGTCGAAGGTAAAGGAATCGTTGAAGCTATTGAAAGCAATACGTTTAATACCAAAGAATTCGATCAATTACTCAAAGAACAGCTCTTGCCTTTTAAAGAGGCCAAAATTGATACATTAGTCTTAGGTTGCTCCCATTTTCCTTTTATCGTATCACATCTCCAAAAACATTTAGGCTTGGAGGTAAACATAATTGACTCCGGATTTGCAGTAGCTATTCAAACTCAACGAATTTTACAATTGCATAACCTTGAAATACAAGAGGATATGAAACAGAAAAATTCTCTTAGCGTTTATACTAATGGGACTTCAACACTTGCATTGCATACTGTTTTAAAACATTTGAAAATTGAAAACTACCGGCACTTCCATTATTAGTAAACTAGTTAGCGAATAATACTTATATTGATTCGAATGTTTTGTCGATGAGATAGGTGTTTTCTATGAATGTAAAATCAGTCTTATAATTTATCCGTAGTAAAGGTATTTATAGAGAGCGTAAACAAAGTGCTTATACTAAAAAAATATTTTAGATACAATTGCTGCGATAAGTTTGCAAGACTACACCACTACACCCTAAGTTCTCCCAATAACAAATTCTTGAAAGCAAATGTTTAATGCAAAAAAAGATTAATAATTAACCGCAGGACAATTACACTTGTATTTTCCACCATTATTTTCAAACCTATACCCAAGTGTTAACTGGTGGAACCCCGTATTGGTAAGTACGATATCATCAGGTTGATAGGTATAAGTATATGCTACCATAAAATTATTAAAGGTTATTCCGATAAATGGAGAAATCGTATTTAACTTTTGGCTTTCAACAGTTGCACCATCTGCTGTAAATTCTGCACCATCTAAACTTCTTCTGTAGGACAAACCACCCCAAACCTGACTGTTGTCTAATTGGTAAAATGCTTTGGCGTTTATATCAAAATTAGACTCTGTTGTAAATTCCTTTAGCTGAAACATCACAGAAGGTTGAAATGACCATCTAGACCCTCTTCTATAAAAATTATATCCAGTAGAAAACAAATATTGCCTCTGATTGTCAGTTTCAAATTGCTCTGTAAAAATTGCTCTTTCTTGGGGAATAATATTTTTAACCGTAACATGGGTAAAGAAATCCCTAAAATTATAAGACACACCAATATCAACATTTAAAAATGTTTCAGACTGAACTATTCCTGACACAATTGGGTCAGGGTTATTTACAATGTCAAAACCGGTTTCATCCAAAGATTCCTGAATAACCCCTACACTCGCCCCAAAGGATAACTGGTTTAACTCCGTTGGATTTTGTGAAAATTGTAAATGGTATGCAAACGTCAGGTAACCACCTATTTGTTCAAAATTCCCATTAGCATCGTTAAAGAAAATACCACCTAGACCAACGTTTTCACCCGCTCTAAAATTAGCACTAATGGTTTGTAAGTTTGGGGCATCATCTACATCAAACCAAGCTTGTCTTGCTGTTGCTCTAATTTTATCGTAATTTGAAGCACCTGCCATAGAAGGATGAATCAGGTACCAATTATCAGTAAGGTAATCCTTATAAATTGGTAAGCCTCTCTCTTGAGCTTTTGCCCATGAAAAACAGACAAATACTATTAGAACAAAAATAGGTTTATTAAATCTCATATAATCTTATCGTTTCAATGTAAAATGTGCTTTAAAGGTGTTTGGGTTTCCGGTAGAGGGTTCATTAAATTCAACTCTAAACCAGTAATCCTGAGCCGGCATGTTATTACCGTTGTAAGTTCCGTCC
>Ga0102940_1000654_pt1 | contig 23356 bp, 27 predicted proteins | sample SalPonR2_C_D1_MG_FD_78215 | JGI IMG/M metagenome (GOLD analysis project Ga0102940, IMG submission 78215) | Salt pond soil microbial communities from South San Francisco under conditions of wetland restoration - Salt Pond MetaG R2_C_D1_MG | ecosystem: Environmental > Aquatic > Marine > Intertidal... | reverse complement strand
ACTGGATCTGCAACCGGGTGACAAAGTGATTGAAATCGGCACCGGCTGGGGCGGTTTTGCGATCCACGCTGCCAGGCACTATGGCTGTCACGTGACTACGACGACCATTTCCAGAGAACAGCTTGAGTTGGCAAAAGCGCGGGTCCAGAAGGAAGGTCTGGAAGACCGTATCACCCTCCTGTTCGACGATTACCGTGATCTTGAGGGCCAGTTCGACAAGCTGGTCTCCATCGAGATGATCGAAGCCGTTGGCCCACAGTTCCTGGATAGCTACTTCTCCCAGATTAACGCCTTGCTCAGGCCGGATGGTCTGGCGCTTGTACAGGCCATCAATATGCCGGAACAGCGCTACCAGAGGGCCCTGAAAAACGTCGACTTCATCCAGCGCTTCATATTCCCCGGCAGCTTTATTCCTTCGTTCGGAGCGATCCTCGAGTCGGTTCGCAAGGAAAGCAAGCTGGTGCTGACCCATACCGAAGACACCGGTTTCCACTATGCCCGTACACTTCGTGACTGGTGTGAGCGCTTTATGGCCCACCGCGATAAACTGGAGTCAATGGGTTACGACGAGGCATTCAGACGGCTGTGGCACTTTTACTTTGCCTACTGTGAGGCGGGCTTCAGCGAGCGAGCCATTGGCGTCGCTCAGCTGGTGTTCGCCAAGCCCGGCAACAAACGTGAGAATATTTTGAGCGTATGATTGCGTCAGAAACGGCTCGTAACGTACTGAACTTCCTGCTTTTCCAGGCGGGGTGGTTTGCCTGCGTGTTCTATCCGGGGCTGATCGGTGCCGGGATCGTAGTGGTGTTTCTGATCCTGCATTTTGTCCTGGTCAGCCAGAACCGGATGACCGAATTGCAGTTCATTGGCCTGGGCACCGTGGTTGGTTCCGTTCTGGACGGCATCTGGTTCCAGACTGGTATTCTCGACGACGGCACCGGCCAGGTAATGCTGACGCCACCGTGGCTGGTGGCCATGTGGGCCATTTTCATGACCACCCTCAGTCATTCTCTGGACTGGATCAGCAAGAAGGCCTGGCTGCCGTTCGTGCTTGCGCCCTTTGCTGGCCCGTTCGCCTACTGGTCCGCAAGCCAGCTCGGCGCAGTGGAGCTGCCGGAATTGATGCCTTCGCTGATTGCGCTCGCTTTCGGCTGGCTGGTCGTTTTTCCAATGCTCCTGTTCGCCCGCAAGACCCTGTACCCGGAGCTGGTGCGATGAGACATACGACCGTGACTGTTTCACTTGCCATGCTGGCTACAGCTCTGCCGGCCGTGGCGCAGGATTTTCGCTTTACCGGTACCGCGACCACCGGGGATGGCAGCGTGATCTACGAGGAGCGCCACGCGGTTGACGGCACCTGTGAGGATGGAGTCTTCCGGCCTCAACAGCATGAGGTGGCCTATCATAAACCGGATACAGAGGAGTCCTTCGCCCGAAAGACGCTCGAATATGAGGCTTCTGTACTTCGCCCGGCCGTAGACTTCTCCCAACCGACGTTCGATGAAAACATGGAGATCACCTACCCCGAACCGGAAACTCTGGTGATTAACTGGCAGACGCCCCGCGGCGATTCAGAGCGGTTTGAGGTGGACTACACACCCAACACCGTGGTGGACTCCGGGTTCGACAATTTTGTCCGCCAGAACTGGCAGAGCGTGGTGGCGGGCGAATCCGTTGAGTTCCGCTTTCTTGGACCTACCCGGGGCGAGCACTATGGCTTTGTGCTGGAACGGGTCGATAGCGACCGGGTGGACGCTGACCATGTGGTGCAGATACGCCCCACAGGCATGGTGGTGAGATTCCTGGTAGATCCAATTGTATTGGGTTACAACAATTCCGGCGCCCTTTCCGATTATCTCGGCCTGACCAACATCCGGAAGAATCAGGACGAGAACTATACCGCTCATATCCGTTATTCCGTGGGTACCTACCCGGATTGTGAACTGACCCCATGAAACTGTCGGCCCTGCCAAGGCAGACCCCGGGGGCCAGTATGTTAAACTCCGGCAGGAATCAATGCCGGAGAGTTTTTTGCAATGATGTTCGTCTCTTTCAACGTCAACAGTATCCGTACCCGCCTGCACCAGCTTGAGGCCGTTATAGACGCCCTGGCCCCTGATGTTATCGGTCTTCAGGAAACCAAAGTTCAGGACGATGACTTTCCGGTCGAGGCGATCCGGGAACTGGGCTACCACGTGCATTTCCACGGCCAGAAAACCCACTACGGTGTTGCCCTGCTCTCAAAGGCGGAGCCGGAAGAGGTTGTCAAAGGCTATCCCTGGGACGGCGAGGATTCTCAGCGCAGGCTGATCACCGGCCATTTCACCGTCAATGGTGAAAAACTGACGGTGATTAACGGCTATTTTCCCCAGGGCGAAAGCCGTGACCATCCGGTGAAGTTCCCTGCCAAGGAAAAGTTCTACGCCGACCTGATGCGCTACCTGGACGAGCTGAAGCAAGCCGGCAGCCATGTGGTGGTCATGGGTGACATGAACATCTCCCCAACCGACAAGGATATTGGTATCGGCGCGGACAACGCCAAACGCTGGTTGCGGACCGGCAAGTGTTCCTTCCTTCCCGAGGAGCGGGAATGGCTTGGCCAGGTTGAAGCCCGTGGTTACACCGATGTGTTCCGTCACCTCCACCCCGACGAAGCGGACACCTTCAGCTGGTTCGATTACCGCAGCAAGGGATTTGAGCGCGACCCCAGGCGGGGCCTCAGGATCGACCTGATCATGGCCAGTGACAACCTGCTGCCCAAAGCCCGTCAGGCTGGTGTTTCCTACGACATCCGCGCCATGGAACGGCCGTCCGACCATTGTCCGGTCTGGGCGAGCTTCGAACTCTAGGGGCTGGCCCGGCGCGACATGAAAAAAATCAAAACCCGCGACCGTATTCTTCAGACAAGCCTGGCGCTGTTTAACAGCGTCGGTGAGCCCAATGTCACCACGCTGCTGATATCCGATGAGATGGATATCAGCCCGGGCAACCTTTACTACCATTTCAAGAGCAAGGGCGACATTGTCGAGGAGCTTTTCGACGAGTATGAGCACGACATGGTGGATCTGCTGGCGGTTCCGGAAGATGCCGACATAAGCCTGGACCAACAGGGATTTTTTCTGCATCTGCTGTTCGAGACAGTAGCGCGCTACCGGTTTCTCTATCAGGATCTGGTGAATGTCCTGTCCCGGTACGGTCAACTGCAGGTAAGATTCAAGCGGATACAGAAGAAGAAAATGCTCGCTTTCCGAACAATCTGCGAGAGCTTTCAGCGCCAGGGAATCATGTTGATTGAGCAGGAAGAACTTGACTCATTGTGTGAACAGTTAACGCTAACTGCTTGTTACTGGAGTGCATTTGACACTCTATCCCATCTGGATGACCGGGAGTCGGTCGATCCTGGTCGCGGTGTTTACCAGATGATGCATTTGATCATTCCCTACCTGGCACCCGACGACCGGGAAGAAGCCCGGCTGATGAGCCGGGACTATCTCTGACCACCGGTACTATTCTTCCTCATCGTCGCCGGCGCGCTTGCGCAGGCGAGCCAGCTCCGATTCAAGCACCTCAATGCGGCGCTCCAGGGATTCGATTTCTTCACGTCGATGGATGCCCAGCCGTCTAAGCGCTCCGGAGACCCGTTCATCGAACATGTGCTCAAGCCGGTCCCAGGTACCAGTAGCGCGTTCTCGAACCCCCTCAACACGATCCTCGACCGATTTGATTCGCTTTTCCACGACGCCCCGGGTTTTATTTTCCAACTGCTCACCTTCCTGGACGAGACGGTCGAACAGGCGTCCGGTATCCTCCTCGGCTTTGGTATAGGCGCCCAGTCCTGCCAGCCAGATCTGGCGCGCGGAATCCTTGATTTTTGCCGCCAGTTGCGGATCATTCTCCGGCTTATTGTCGTTCTCGTCAGACATGTAACAACCTCGGGGTAGGATATTTCTTTCACAGGCCCATTGTATTACAGCTTTGGCCGGATTTCAGTCGGCCTGGAAACCGCATGGTGAACGGCCGCAGTATAAAGACGTATCCAATATGAAAAAATGTTTTCAAACGAAAGGCGCTCTCACTTGAAGTGTTCAAAATATGGTCAATACTTCCCAATACCGGCATCCCTGCTGATGCCGGTTTGTCTGGAAGTCTTTCATGGATACTACTCGCACGCCTCTGCCCGGCATCTTTGCCGGGCTTTTTTTTGGTATTATTGCCCCAAAGTATATGCTTATTCCAAAATAGACATTGGTAACATTCGGAGTATCAGATGATTGAAATTGCGTGGAGTAACTTCACCCCCTGGTCAGCGCTGCTGGGGGGCATTCTGGTGGGCATCGCGGCAGCCAGTTTTCTGCTTCTGAACGGGCGTATTGCGGGCATCAGCGGAATTCTTGGCGGGGTTCTCAGCCCGGCAAAAGGCGACATTGCCTGGCGTATTGCCTTCCTGGCCGGACTGATCGGCGCGCCGGTGGTCTGGTTACTGGCCGCAGAGTTGCCACCCATTGAAATCAAGGCGGGCTATCCCGCACTGATTATTGCCGGGCTGCTTGTGGGTATTGGCACTCGCTATGGTTCCGGGTGCACCAGTGGACACGGGGTTTGTGGTCTTTCACGACTGTCTCTTCGTTCACTGGCGGCAACCCTGAGCTTTATGGTTGCCGGCTTTGTCACCGTGTACGTAATCCGTCATCTTCTGGGAGTCTGATGTCATGAAGTTTTCTCTTGCTTCCCTGTTTGCCGGCCTTGTGTTCGGTTTTGGCCTTATTGTTTCGGGCATGGCGAATCCCGAAAAAGTGCTTGGCTTCCTTGATATCGCCGGGCTTTGGGATCCATCACTGGCCTTCGTAATGGGTGGCGCCATCATGGTGGGTGTGGTCGCGTTTGCCGTGGCTCGCAAGCGCACCCTTTCGTTTCTCGGCTACCACATTAAAATGCCTTCCAACACTCACATCGATAAACGGCTGGTGCTCGGCGGTCTTATGTTCGGTGTTGGCTGGGGCATTGCCGGGTTCTGCCCCGGACCGGGGCTGGTCGCCCTGGGTGCCGGTGAAACCAAGGCAGCGGTGTTTGTGGCCGCCATGGTTGCCGGTATGGCCATTTTTGAAGTGATTGAGCGTAACCGCGCGAGAGCGTAAGTATTTTCTGTTAATTTCCCTGCCGTCACTCTGACACAGCCCGGAGGCTGTGCGATCATGACGACAGCTCCACTACCCGACCCGGAGACGACATCCCATGGATATCAGAAAGATTGACGACAACATTTCAGTAGCCCCCCAGATTTCCGTTGACGATGTGGCTGAAGCCGCAAAGCTGGGCTTCAAAACCATTGTGGCGAACCGCCCCGATCACGAAGAGCCCGGTCAGCCGGCAATGGCGGATATTGAAGCGGCTGCCAGGGAACAGGGCCTTGAGTGGGTCTATATGCCGGTGGAGTCGGGAAATATCACCGATGAGGACGTAAACCGCTTTGCACCAATGATCCGCGAAGCCGAAAAGCCCGTACTGGCCTTCTGCCGCTCCGGAACCCGCTGCACCGTTCTATGGGCACTGAGTGCGGCCCGAAACACGTCAGCCAATGAAATCTTTACCAAGGCTCGCAACGCCGGTTACGACATCTCCGGCCTTGCACCACGGATGGCACAGCAGGCCGCCGACAAGGGCTGACGCACCAACCGCCTAACCAACGTTCAGGATCCACTGCATGCAATACAAAGGTTCAGAGAATTTCAGCCACAACCAGCCTGACCGGTTGGGCGTGCTGGTCACCAACCTGGGTACTCCGGATGCTCCGACCACGTCGGCACTCCGCCGCTATCTGGCTGAATTTCTCTCGGACCCGCGGGTGGTGGAGCTGCCACGCCCTCTGTGGTGGTTGATCCTGCACGGCGTTATCCTTCGGATTCGCCCCAAACGCAGTGCAGAGGCCTATTCCAGCGTGTGGCAGCCGGAAGGGTCTCCCCTGCTTCTGCACACTGCGAAGCAGGCCGAGGGCATCCGGGAGGCGCTCAAGGCCAAGTATGGCCCCAATGTCGTAGTTGGGTTCGCGATGCGTTATGGCAACCCGTCAATTTCCCGGGTTCTGGATGAAATGCAAGAACAAGGCGTCCGGAAGCTGCTGGTTTTACCCCTGTATCCGCAGTATTCCGCGTCCACCTCCGCATCAACCTTCGATGCCATCGCCAGCGATTTCGCCAAACGCCGCTGGCTGCCGGATTTCCGCTTTGTCTCCCACTACCCGGATTACCCGCCCTATATCGAGGCCATGGCGCGCCACATTGAGGCTCACTGGGCAAACCACGGACGCAATCAAAAACTGGTGTTCTCCTACCACGGTGTGCCGCTCAAGTACCTGACCAAGGGCGACCCCTACCACTGTGAGTGTCACAAAACCTCACGGTTGTTGGCGGAACGCCTTGGTTTAAGCAAAGAAGACTACATGACGACCTTCCAGTCGCGGTTTGGCAAGGAGGAATGGCTGAAGCCCTACACCGATGAAACCCTTAAATCCCTCCCGGGCAAAGGCGTCAAATCCATAGACGTGTTCTGCCCCGGCTTCTCATCAGACTGCCTGGAAACCATTGAGGAAATCGACGAGGAAAACCGTGAGTACTTCATGGAGGCTGGTGGCGAGGGATTCAGCTATATCACAGCGCTGAATTCTACGCCCGGGCATATCGATGCTCTGGTGAAGCTGATCGAGGAAAATCTTCAAGGCTGGCAGGTACCCCGGAACGAGCCGGAGAGCCTGTCTGCACGTCAGCAGAGAGCCGACGAGCAAAAGGAACTGGTCTACCCGGGCCGGGATCTCTGATCCAGCCCAAGCTCAAGACCGGGGCGGCATCAGCTGCTCCGGTTTTCTCTCCCCCCAGCATCCCCTGAAAGATCAGGCACGGATTGACAGAACGTGCACTCCTCCGTATCGACCGCTGCACCACCGGCTTCCACGTAACGAACTTTATGACTCGCCTTGCCCCGATTTGCGGACACAGAAAACTTCCGATCGCGGCGTTCGGTTGAACCGGTGTCAGGTGACTCAAGATGTTGAAAGTCGGTCATAACAAGCCCTCTAGAAATCTATAATCTGATAATGAGGGTTAACTGGCTCTAAACCAAGTAGGGATAACCACGGCGGTTCGATAACAACTGGCGCTTAGGGAGAGGTACTTCAGAAGAAAGGAGATGAGAGGAAAAATGGCGGTGGGCCAGGGATTCGAACCCCGGGAAGGCTACTAACCTTCGGCGGTTTTCAAGACCGCTGCATTAAGCCACTCTGCCAGCCCACCGGTTTTTCCATTCGCCGCCATTGCGACAGCGGTGAGCATGATACCGGAATTGCCTGTGCTGTCAACGCTCAGCATAAAACCCGCCGCATTTTTCAACATTAACGGTTTTTAATGGAATCCGGGAGGCGGTTTCCTGTCGTAAATGATTGAAAGTTGCGTATCTGACACTATTATGGGACACAGTATCCAGTCGTTATAAACGGAGATGACAATGGAAGACAGACGATTCGGCGTTCAGAACTCTCAGGGAGCCTATTCAGCTCCCCAGACGGAGCGCGCGACCACTGGCATCAGCGATGATGCGATGAAGGTGTTGCGCAACACCTACATGCTGCTCGGCATGACCCTCGCCTTCTCGGCGCTCACAGCATTCCTGAACATGAACGGGACCCATCCGGGCTTCCTGATCACCATTGTGGGATACATTGGTCTTCTGTTCGCGACCTATAAGCTGAAGAACAGCCCCTGGGGCATCGTAACCACCTTCGCCCTGACCGGCTTCATGGGTTATACCCTCGGCCCGATCATCGGTGCGTTCGTGGCAGCCGGCGCCTCCTCGATTGTCGCCCAGGCGCTGACGCTGACAGCTGTCGCCTTTGTCGGTCTGTCTGCCACTGCGATCATCACCAAGAAAGACTTTAGCTTCATGTCCAGCTTCCTGACCGCCGGTGCCTTTGTGCTGATCGGTGCCATGCTGCTGGCGTTCCTGATGGAGAGCTCGGTCCTGCATCTGGCGGTGTCTGCCGGCTTCACCATCTTTGCGTCCATCATGATCCTGTTTGAGACCAGCCAGATCATCAAGGGTGGTGAGCGCAATTACGTGATTGCCACGGTGGGCCTGTATGTGTCCATCTACAACCTGTTCGTCAGCCTGCTGCACCTGCTGTCTGCGTTCAGTGGCGAAGATTGATACCAGGCTGAACTAGCCGCTTGAAAACCCCGGCAGTTGCCGGGGTTTTTGCTTTCGGTAAACTGAAACCCCGTACACGGCAGATCAGGAACCAACAGGAATCATGGCCGAAACTGCTTCTGTAACCTTCACCCTGGTAATTACTGGCGCGCCCTACTCGTCCCAGGCACCCCAGACCGCCCTTGGCTTTGCACAGGCTGCCGTAGACGCCGGCCACCGCATTGACCGGGTCTTCCTCTACGGTGACGGTGTGCACCTGGCCTCGGCACTCTGCGCACCGCCGTCTGACGAGACCAACTGGCCTGAGGCGTGGTCTCAATTTCTGGCCGACCACAGTGTTCCCGGCGTCGCCTGTATTGCCTCGGCGCTGCGTCGTGGCCTGGTAAACGAAACCGAGCAGAAACGCTATGAGTTGCCAGCGGCCAATCTGCGCGCACCGTTTGAAATTGCCGGTCTCGGAGAGTGGGTCGAAGGACGGATCAAGTCCACACGAACACTCTATTTTCACGCTGGAGACTGACCGTGAGCACACTGATCATGATTGACCAGCCACCCTACGGCGCGTGGACCGGGCGGGAAGCCCTGGATATGGCGTTCTCGCTTGCAGCCTTTGACCAGCCGGCATCCCTGCTGTTCACCGGGGCAGGCGTTAACTGGCTGAGACAGTCTCAGGAAGCCGGCGGTATCGGGCAGAAGTCTGTGGAGAAGAATCTGTCAGCGGCACCCATTTTCGGTATTGAAGCGATCCTGGCCGATCGTTCTGCATGCAACACCTACGGACTGGATGGGAACTCGCTGATTGAAGGCGTGACCCTGGTGGATGCCGATGCCGCTCTGCTCACCAATTATGACCACACTGCTTTCGCAGGTTAGCCACCATGACTGCCATCAAGACATTACACATCCTGAACAAATCCCCCGATCATCCCCGCGCGGCCAAGTGTCTTGAAATGGTCTCGGAGGAGGATGGCCTTTTGCTTATCGGCGGTGGGGTACTGTTCCTTGCAGCCGCAAAGCTGCCCGACGCCGGCAAGCTATTCGCCCTCTCACCGGACGCTGATGCCCGCGGGCTCGGTCACCTGACAGGCAACGCCAGCGCCGTGGATTTCAACGGGATGGTCGCTCTTTCCTTGCAGGCACAACGGGTAATCAGTTGGTAGACCATGGTCAGTGACGCAATGCCAGAACGAAACAACGAAGGCTTTCTTGAGAACGCCCAGGACTGGACGGAGACTGTCGCGGCAGCCATTGCGGCCGAGGATGAGTTGGAGCTAACCGAAAAACACTGGGAAATCATCCAGTTCCTTCGGTCTTTTTACAAGGAACATGAAATGTCGCCACCGTCCAACCGTTTGTTCGTGAAGGCTGTTAAAGAGGCGCTGGGCGAGGACAAGGGCAACAGCATTTATCTGATGCAGCTTTTCCCCGGCACGCCTGCGAAAACCGCCTGCCGGATTGCCGGGCTACCACGCCCCACTAACTGTCTGTAGAGCCCTTGGAGGTTTTGCCGGCGTCGTTCCGCCCGCTGCGCTCCAGATCAGCCGCATTGCCGAGAAAGCTGCTCAGGCCGTTCTCAAAAAGGCCTGAGCCGAATTTCAGGAACTGGCGGGTGGATTCCTTCACAGTGCCGTCCAGGGCGCTTTCCGGCAGCTCCCGGATGGTATCAGCAACTCCTTTTTTCACGCCGCGGGTCACAGCCGGCTCGATTTCCCGGCTGGCCTCGATGAGTTCAGCGACCCTGGTATCCAGGTAAGGACGCACAACGAGTCGCCAGAAACCCCACAGGGTGACAAACACGGCAACGACGGTTGCAGAAATCTGGATTGCTAGTGTTGCCCATAAAGGCATGGCCTTCCTCCTTGTGCGCCAGGCAAATCCGGACGCACTCCGGCTAGAAATTCAAATAGTTCAAAGACAGGAACTGAAGCAATCCTGCCAGGGCACCGAAAATACCGCCCACGATCATTAACTGAACCTCCTCTTCCCGGAACGCGGGGCGAAGGATGTCCTGGAACTCATCGGGTTTTAACGCCTTCATCTGGCCCGACAGAACTTCCGCCACGACCGGCGCCCGCTCCCGGTTGAATGCCGGATCACTGAACACGTCCCGGGTGGCCAGCACCGCTTTCTGGTTCATGGCCTTCTTCAGCTCCGTGTACCCCGTCATTCCAACAGTCACCTGAGCGGTCAGCTTCATGATGACAGAGTTGTCCAGCAATGGCCGAAGGTGTTTCTGGATGATTGCGCGTGTCCTGTCGCCATGGCTACCGTTAATCATCGCATCGGCAACTTTTTCGACCGTAATCAGCTCTTCCGCCACCAGTTTTGCCCAGACATCGCTGATCTCCGGTTGCCTGCGCAGAAACAGCCCCTGGATTTTCCAGAACAGAAACCGCCGGGGCCTCAGCGGGGCGAAGATCAGGTTGATGGCAATCCAGTTGGTCACAAAGCCGATCACAAAGCCCCCCAGAGGCAGCAGCCAGGGCTCTGGATAGCGGATCCATAATGGCACCAGGAGCGCTCCCAGGATGCCGCCAATAATTGCGCCACGGTTAATCACGGACTGCAGTTCTACCGCACCGGCTTGCTGGAAGATCCGGTTCATCATATCCGGGTGCTTCTGCAGTTCCCGGCTAAGCAGGGCCTTGAGGTCCACCAGTTCATCCAGATCGTCGCCGAAATCCTCAACCAGCTCCTCTATCCTCGACGGTAACTGTTCCCTCGCCCACTGGTAAATCCGGTTTCTGACAAACAACGGCAGGTTGTCCCAGAGAACGGGCTGAATCTCGTACATGACTTCATCGATGTACTCATCCATCCGTGGGGTTACCTGGGAGATAACCTGTTCAACGATGCGCTGGGGTTCAAGCTTCTGGTAGACGGCGTTCAGATCGCCGAACTGCTGGAGGGTCCTGTCGATGCAGATGTGGGCCATCTTCTCTGCCTTGCGGGGGATTACCCCCTGCCAGCCCACCAGGCCCAGGCCGATGAACTGGACCGGATAGAAGGACATCTGGATGGCAAGCCAGTTGGTCAGCCAGCCAACCACGGCGGCCATGAGAGGCACGGACAGAAGCGCAACGTCGAACAAGTTTGACCCCGGTATGAGAATGTAATCCGGTTAAGCCGGTAATAGTGCCGTCATCAGGCAAACAGGATAGTACCTGCCTGATGTGTCTGTGTATGCGACGAATGATGAAGTAATTGAAATGTCACAACATTGGCCGTGCAGCCATTGTGATCACGGTAGTGCGGCAGATGTGAGCAGATACCGCGCCCGTAGGGCGCGGTAATCGGGGGACTGATCGCCTTACTGGTAGTAGGCGTTTTCAGTGTAGGAGTGGTCGGTTACGTCACGTACGGCAGTAATTTCCGGTACGCGCTCTTTCAGGGTAGATTCAACGCCCTGCTTGAGCGTCAGGCTGACCGCAGAGCAGCCCTGGCAACCACCGCCGAAACGCAGCACAGCCACGGATTCATCAACAATCTCCACCAGGGAAACATCGCCGCCGTGGGCCGCCAGGTTCGGATTGATCTCCGACGCCAGAATGTAATTCACCCGATCCGGCAGGGGCGCATCGTCATCAATCTTCGGCACTTTCGCGTTGGGCGCCTTGATCGTCAGCTGACCACCCATCTGGTCTTTCGAGTAATCCACGTACGCTTCCTCAAGGAAGGGCACCGAGTTGTGATCGAGATACAGGATGAACTTGTCCAGATCTACCTGCTCGTCCGTCGGAACCACTTCGTTGGGCGGGCAGTAGGCCAGACAGGTCTCGGCATTTTTGGTGCCGGGCTGGGTAACGAAGATACGTACCCCCATCCCTTCAACGTCCTGTTTTTCGATAAGTTGTGCAAGATAATCCCGTGCGGGATCTGTCACAGTAACCTGAGCCATGTTTTCAACCCGTTTGAAAGTTTCAGTTCATTTTAGGGCAGTTCGCGGGAACATGAAAGACCAAGTAAAATAGTCGGGCTTTACCAGGGTAATGAATTTCCCGTATTGGCAGGCATTTGCATAAGGCAATTGATAATCGTCATTCGTACTAAGACGGGCTCAGGCATTTTTGCTATGATCCCGCGCCATTGACTTTAATGCAGCGTTAATAACGACATCCGGAAGTAATCCTATGACCGATCGCACCACCCGTCTCGACCAGCTCCAGAAGGCCCTGCAAGAACGCATTGTGATCCTTGATGGCGGCATGGGCACCATGATCCAGAATCTGAAGCTGGACGAGCAAGCGTTCCGGGGTGATCGGTTTGCCGACTATGAGCGGGAGGTCCAGGGCAACAACGACCTGCTGAACCTGACCCAGCCCGCCCTGCTCCGCAATATCCATGCGGACTACCTCGACGCCGGCGCGGATATTATCGAGACCAATACCTTTAACTCCACCCAGCTTTCCCAGGCGGATTACGGGCTGGAGGAGATTGCCAGGGAACTGAACGTGGCCGCGGCCCAACTGGCCCGGCAGATCGCGGATGAATACACCGCGAAGAACCCGGAAAAACCCCGTTTTGTGGCCGGTGCCGTTGGCCCCACCTCGCGTACGGCCTCCATTTCCCCGGACGTGAACAACCCCGGTTACCGGAATGTCGACTTCCAGACTCTGGTCGATAACTACTACGAGGCCGTTGGAGGCCTGGTTGAAGGCGGTTGCGACCTGATCCTGATCGAAACCATTTTCGATACGCTCAACGCCAAGGCGGCCATCTACGCCACCCAACAGTATTTTGAAGACAGTGGCATCGCCCTGCCGATCATGATTTCCGGCACCATTACCGATGCTTCCGGCCGTACTCTTTCCGGCCAAACCACCGAAGCCTTCTGGAATTCCGTGGCGCACGCCAAACCCATCTCCGTGGGTCTCAACTGTGCACTGGGTGCGGACGCCCTCCGTCCCTATGTGGAAGAGCTGTCCGCCAAGGCGGAAACCTATGTCAGCGCCCACCCGAACGCCGGGCTGCCCAACGAGTTTGGTGAATACGACCAGACGCCTGAGGAAATGGCCGAGATTATCGAGGGCTTTGCCCGGGACGGATTCCTTAACATCATCGGCGGCTGCTGTGGCTCCCGCCCGGACCACATCGAAGCAATTGCCCAGGCGGTAGCCAAGTATCCGCCCCGGAAGATTCCCGAGCGCCCGAAGGCGCTGCGCCTGTCCGGCCTTGAGCCCTTCACCGGCGATGAGAATACCCTTTTCATCAACGTCGGCGAGCGCACCAACGTTACCGGCTCCAAGCGATTCCTGCGTCTGATCAAGGAAGAGCAGTACGAGGAAGCCCTCAGTGTTGCCCGGGACCAGGTTGAAAACGGTGCCCAGATTATCGACATCAACATGGATGAGGGCATGCTGGAGTCGAAGGAGGTGATGGTCACTTTCCTGAATCTGGTGGCCTCTGAACCGGATATCTCCCGGGTGCCGATCATGATTGACTCCTCCAAGTGGGATGTCATCGAGGCTGGCCTGCGCTGCATTCAGGGCAAGGCGGTGGTGAATTCCATCAGTCTCAAGGAAGGCGAAGAGGAATTCATCAAACGGGCCAGAGACTGCATGCGCTACGGCGCCGCCGTGGTGGTGATGGCATTCGATGAGAAGGGTCAGGCGGATACCTATGAGCGCAAGACCGAAATCTGCAAACGCTCCTACGATGTTCTGACCGGAATTGGCTTCAACCCGGGCGATATCATCTTCGACCCGAACATCTTCGCCATTGCTACCGGCATTGAAGAGCACAACAACTACGCGGTGGACTTCATCAACGCCACCCGCTGGATTCGTGAAAACCTGCCCCATGCCTCGATTTCCGGCGGCGTGAGCAACGTGTCCTTCTCGTTCCGGGGCAATGACGTGGTCCGGGAGGCCATTCACTCGGTGTTCCTGTACCACGCCATCAAGGCCGGTATGAACATGGGCATCGTGAACCCCGGCCAGCTGGTTATTTACGACGAGATCGACCCGGAACTTAAGGAGCTGGTCGAAGACGTTGTCCTGAATCGCCGCGAAGACGGCACCGATCGCCTGCTTGAGATTGCCGAGCGTTATAGAGGCAAAGGCGGCAAAACCCAGGAGGAAGACCTCGCCTGGCGTGAGTGGCCGGTGGAAAAGCGACTGGAACATGCACTGGTCAAGGGCATCACCAGCTACATTGTGGATGACACCGAAGCCTGCCGGCAGAGGGCGACCCACCCCATCGAGGTCATTGAAGGCCCGTTGATGGATGGCATGAACGTGGTTGGTGACCTGTTCGGCGACGGCAAGATGTTTCTGCCCCAGGTGGTGAAGAGCGCGCGAGTAATGAAGCAGGCCGTGGCGCACCTGATCCCCTACATCGAGGCCGAGAAAACCGAAGACCAGAAGGCCAAGGGCAAGATCCTCATGGCCACGGTGAAAGGCGATGTGCACGATATCGGCAAGAACATCGTGGGCGTGGTACTGCAGTGCAACAACTACGAGGTGATCGATCTCGGCGTTATGGTGCCCTGCGACAAAATCCTGGCCGCCGCCAGGGAGCACGATGTCGACATTATCGGCCTCAGCGGGCTGATCACGCCGTCGCTGGATGAGATGGTCCACGTGGCCAGGGAAATGCAGCGTCTGGATTTCAGCATTCCGCTGATGATCGGCGGTGCGACAACCTCGAAGGCCCACACGGCGGTCAAGATCGAGCCTCAGTACAAAAACGACATTGCCCTGTACGTGTCGGACGCGTCCCGTTGCGTGAACGTGGCATCCCAACTGCTCAGCAAAACCGCGAAACCGGATCTGGTGGGAGCTGCCCGCACGGAATACGACGAGATTCGCGAGCGCCGCAAGAACCGGGGCGACCGAACCAAGCTGGTCTCCCTGAAGGAAGCCCGCAATCGCGCCCCGGATATCTCCTTCGAAGGCTATCAGCCTCCGAAGCCGGCCTTCACCGGAATCCGGGTGTTCGAGGAATATGATCTCAATGAGCTGGTGGATTACATCGACTGGACACCCTTCTTCCTGTCCTGGGACATTTCGGGCAAGTATCCGGCGATCTTCGATGACCCCAAGCGGGGCGAAGCGGCACGGCACCTGTTTGACGATGCCCAGAACATTCTGCACCGGATGATTGATGAGAAACGGGTCTCGGCCCGCGGCGTGATCGGCTTCTGGCCTGCCAGCCGACGTGGCGACGATATCGTGGTGTATACCGACGAGGCGCTGACCGAAGAACTGACCACCCTGCACCACCTCCGTCAGCAGGATGAGAAGGCACCTGGCAAACCGATGATGGCGCTGTCTGATTTTGTCGCGCCCGAAGGCTCCGGTGTGGTTGATTACGTGGGCGGCTTTGCCGTTACCACGGGTATCGGTGCCGAGGAGTTCTCGGTGGAATTCAAGGACGCTAACGACGACTACAACGCGATTATGGTCAAGGCGTTGGCAGACCGTCTGGCTGAGGCGTTTGCAGAACGCATGCACGAACGCGTCCGCCAGGAGTTCTGGGGCTACGCCACCGATGAAAAGCTCGCGAACGAAGACCTGATCAAGGAGCGATATCGCGGTATTCGCCCGGCACCCGGCTACCCCGCCTGCCCGGACCACACCGAAAAGGCGACCCTGTTCAGCCTCCTGGAGGCAACGGACAAAGCCGGCATCGAGTTGACCGAGCATTTCGCCATGTATCCGACCGCGGCCGTGTCCGGCTGGTACTTCGCGCACCCCGAATCCAAGTACTTTGCGGTCGGGAAAATTGGCGCAGATCAGGTTGAAGACTATGCTGAACGCAAAGGCATTTCCAAGGCCGAAGCGGAACGTTGGCTGGCGCCAAGCCTGGCCTACGATCCAGCAGAATAAGATTCGGACCAGACAACGTTCAGGGGCAGATGTATGACTGAGTCTTCAGAGGCGGAAAAAAAGAATCAACAGAAGCCACGAGGACCGGGCGTTCTGAAAATCATGCAGAGCATCCTCGCTGGCGCTTTCGGGGTTCAGTCCGACAAGCGCCGGGAGGAGGACTTTTCAAGCCACAGCCCATGGCCCTACATTATCGCCGGCATTCTGTTCACAGCCGGCTTTGTGGTGGGGCTGATTGTGATCGTAAACCTGGTGCTGGCCAGTCAGTAGAATTACTGGCCAGCAACCCAGACCACAGCGAATGCGACAGCAAGAACCACCAAAAGAACGGCGGCAACGGCATCAGCCTGGCTGTCAGAGCGTACGGTCTTCTTCATGTCTGTTCCTCTTTCCGAGTTTGATCTCGTATTTTTCTTGTCCTTTAAGTTAAGCACTTAATTGATATTCGTCCAGTCCATTGTTCCGCTTGCTTATCGCCTGAATCGATAAACATATTTTGAAATAATCATTTTAAGAATAAAAACCCGCTGTTATCCTTCCCGTCAGATATAAGGCCGCCGGCCTGAATATGTCGCTTTCAAGCAGGATCTTCCCACTATGTACGTATACGATGAACACGATCGGCAAATGGCTGCCGAGAGGGTTGCCCAGTTCCGTGACCAGACCGAAAGGGCCCTGGCCGGAGAGCTGGCTGAAGACGAATTTCTTCCCCTTCGCCTGCAGAACGGCCTGTATGTTCAGCGCCTTGCCCCCATGCTCAGGATCTGTGTTCCCTACGGCATGATGCGCTCGGACCAGCTGCGCCGGCTCGCCCGGATCACCCGTGACTACGACAAGGGCTACGCGCATTTCACCACGCGCCAGAACGTGCAGCTCAACTGGCCGGCACTGGAAGACGTTCCCGACATCCTCGCGGAGTTGGCGGAAGTGGAAATGCATGCCAACCAGACCAGCGGCAACTGCATCCGAAACACCACCACGGACCAGTTCTCCGGCGTTCAGTCGGATGAGATTGCTGATCCTCGCCCTTACTGTGAAATCATTCGGCAGTGGTCCACGTTTCACCCGGAATTTGCCTTCCTGCCCAGGAAGTTCAAGGTTGCGGTGAATGCGTCCGAGCACACCGACCGCGCCGCCATCCAGGTGCACGACATCGGCCTGCAAATGGTACGCAATGAAGCCGGCGAACTCGGCTTCCGGGTCCACGTGGGCGGCGGCCTCGGCCGTACACCCATGGTCGGGCCGGTCATTCGCGAATTCCTTCCGGAGATGGACCTGCTGACCTATCTGGAAGCGGTGCTCCGCGTTTATAACCGCTATGGCCGGCGCGACAACAAGTTCAAGGCCCGTATCAAGATTCTGGTCAAGGCCCTGACCCCTGAGGGCTTTGCCGAAAAAGTGGAAGCCGAGTGGCAGCACATTAAAGAGTCCCCCACCCGGCTGACCCCGGAGGCGGTTCAACGCATCCAGGCTTACTTTACCGAGCCGGATTACGCAAAACTGGACAATGCCACAGATCTTTTGGCCAGCCAGCGGTTCGAGCACCGGGAATTCGACCAGTGGCTTACCCACAACGTGGACACTCACAAGAAGCCGGGCTATGCCATCGTCAGTCTGACGATGAAGAAGACCGGCACGCCTCCTGGAGACGTGAGTGACAAGCAACTGGAACAGATTGCCGATCTGGCAGACGAGTTCAGCTTCGGCGAAATCCGGGTAACTCACCAGCAGAATGTGGTGCTGGCAGACGTGCGCCAGGACCGATTGCTGGAACTGTGGCAGGCCGTTACCCCAATGGGCTTCGGAACCGCCAATCTGAACACCCTGACGGACGTTATCTGCTGCCCCGGCGGAGACTACTGCGCCCTGGCCAATGCCAAGTCCATTCCGGTAGCGGAGGCCATCCAGCGGCAGTTCGATGACCTGGACTACCTGTACGACCTTGGCAACATTGATCTGAACATCTCCGGCTGCATGAACGCCTGCGGTCACCACCATGTCGGCAATATCGGTGTTCTTGGCGTCGACAAGAAGGGTCAGGAGTTCTATCAGATCAGCCTTGGCGGGTCATCCCATCACGATGCCTCGATCGGCAAGATTCTGGGCCCGTCGTTTGCCCGGGATGAGATGCCCCAGGTGATTTCCAAGATTATTGACGTTTACGTGGATAAGCGCACGGAAGAGGAAACCTTCCTGGACACCTATCGCCGTGTAGGAATTGATCCTTTCAAGGAGCGGGTTTATGCCTAACGTAATTTCCCAAGATGGCAGTATCCGTGAGGATAACTGGGTTGTCGTGCCCCGCCCGGCCGAAGGCGAATCCCTGGACATTCCGGCAGACCAGCCGGCGTTGATTCCGGCGGACCTGTGGCTGGCCGGCTATGAGCATTTCACCGGGCGGCAGGATATCGGCGTATGGTTCGACAGCCACGATGAGCCGGAGATTCTGGATGGTCGCGTGAATGAACTGGCGGTGATTGCGGTAAATTTTCCGAAGTTCAGTGATGGCCGGGGTTATAGCATTGGCCGGTTGCTGCGGGAGCGCTTTGGCTATGTGAACGAACTGCGCGCCATCGGCGACGTGCTGCTGGATCAGTTGCAGTTCATGAAGCGCTGCGGATTTGATGCCTACGTGCTGAGGGCCGACAAGGACATCACCAAGGCGCAGAAGTGCCTGAACTTCTTCAGTCAGGGCTACCAGGCCGCGACCGACACCGACATTCCGCTCTTCCGGCGCCGGGCGTCTTGATATAGCTTGGGAGTAAGAAGAGAGGGCTCGCCCTCTCTTCTTGTCAGAACCGTAGGTCGGATTAGGCAAAGCCGTAATCCGACACGCAACACCAACCGGAAGAATTATTTGGAGTGATCCAGAACAATCTTGCCGGCTGATTCGCCCTTCAAGAACGCTTTCAGCGCCCCATCCAGTTCAGCACGGCCAACATCCCGGGCAGACGCCTCAGTCTTCGGACACGCCCACTCTCCTGCAAATTTCTTCCATACCGCTTCTTTCTCCGCCAGCGGAATCTCTACCGAATCCACACCCAGCAGATTTACGCCTCGCAGGATAAACGGCAGGACGGTGGTCTGAAGGCCCGGACCGGCAACGAGACCACAACAGGAGACGGAGCCACCAGGCTGAATCTGCTTGAGCAGTTCGGCCAGCGGGCCGCCGCCCACGGTATCCACGGCGTTGGCAAACGCAGGTTTGACCATAGGTTTCTTTTCTTCCGCCAGGGTTTCACGGCCCACTACTTCCTTGGCGCCCAGAGCCTTGAGATCGTCCGCGTGGTCGGCCTTGCCGCTGATGGCGACGACGTCGAACCCAAGCTTGGAAAGCAGCTCCACCGCAACGGTGCCGACGGCACCCGAGGCGCCGGAAACGGCGACTTTGCCCTGTTCCGGTTTGGCGCCCATGGTCAGGAGTTTCTGGACACAAAGCCCGGCGGTTAGGCCTGCGGTACCATAGATCATGGCGGTGCGGGCGTTCCACCCATCAGGCATGGGAACGCACCAGGCGGCAGGAACGCGGATGTATTCGCCAAAGCCACCGTCGGTGTTCATGCCCAGGTCGTAGCCGGTCACGATTACGGGGCTGCCGTTCGACGGCGTGCCCGTTGCAGAGTCGACAACCTCACCGGCGGCGTCGATACCCGGTGTATGAGGGAAAGAACGGGTGACACCCTTGTTGCCGGAAGCTGACAGCGCATCCTTGTAGTTCAGCGAGGAGTGACTGACCCGGATCAGGACCTCGCCATCGGGCAGGTCGCCGGTGCTCAGGGTTTTCTCGGCGCCAACATACTCACCGTTCTGCTCTTCAACACGCCAGGCTTTGAATTCGGTATTGGTTGTCATCATTGCTCCCCATTTTCAGTGGTCTACTGGAACTTCTGGTTGCGGAAGGCTCCCAGCACTTTCCAGACCGTGTGTTCAAGCGCCGCACTGGTTGCCAATCCGAGCTTTTCCGGAAGGGTCCGTTTGCGCTGATATGCCACTGAGACTACGTCTGCGCGGTCGCAGGCTTCAATGAGATATTCGTCGGAGGTTTTGATCTCATCAATCAGTTTTACCTCCAGCGCCCGCTTGCCAAACCAGATATCGCCATTGGCAACTGCGGTGATATCCAGATCCGGGCGTCGTTCGCTCACATACTCTTTAAAGAGACCGTGGGTGTCTTCAAGGTCTTCCAGGAATTTCTGACGGCCCTTGTCGGTGTTCTCACCGAAGATGGTCATGGTGCGTTTGTGCTCGCCGGCGGTCAGCACTTCAAAGTCCACATCGTTTTTCTTGAGAAGGCGGTGGAAATTCGGGAGCTGGGCAACTACCCCGATGGAGCCGAGAATGGCGAATGGCGAAGCAACAATCTTGTCCGCAACACAGGCCATCATATAACCACCACTGGCCGCGACCTTGTCGACACAGGCGGTGAGGGGCACACCCTTGCTGCGAATCCGGTCCAGCTGGGCGGCTGCAAGGCCATAGGAGTGGACCAGCCCCCCGCCGCTTTCCAGACGGATGACAACTTCGTCTTTTTCCGGATCAGCAACACTCAGTACCGCAGTAATGGCGCGCCGAAGCGGGTCTGTATCGCTGGCCTTGATATCGCCGTCAAAATCGAGGACGTAAACGCGACTGCGGCTGTCATCCTGCTCGCCGGTATCCTTCGCGGCCTTGGCCGCTTTTTTCTCGGCCTTCTCCAGTTTTTTCCGGGCCTTATGGAATGCCTTGCGTTGCGGGCCAGACATCAGCCGTGCCTGAATGGCTTCGCGCAGTTTCTCGTATTTTTCGTTCAGTTTCCGGATCTTGAGCTCTCCCTCGCCCTCATGATCGCCCCGTTCCTTCTGGGCGGCAGACATGACGACAGAGATCACCACCAGGGCCGCCACTACGAAAGTAACGATCTTGGCTAAAAACAAACCGTATTCTGTCAGGAACTCCAAAGTGCTTCTCCAACTCAGTGTGCAAGGACAAGAGTGTAACTTACCGAATTTATGGTGATAAGGAGAGCAAAAAAATTAAAACAAGCGTTCGATCGATCTTGACAGGACCGACCACTCACCATAAAGTCGGATTGCGAGGTCGGCTCTACCCGGGCACCCGAACAGGCTCGTGCAGCCAGGGACATCAAGCCGTCGTGTTATGACAAGACAACCATCAAAAGGGTAAAACAATGTCTGTAGCTCAGGTATTTGAAAAACTCGAACAGAATTTCAACGCAGACGCAGCGCAAGGCCTGGACCTGGTGTTCCAGTTCGACATCGAAGACGACAAGACCTACCACCTGGTCATCAATGATGGCACCTGCAAGATGCACGAGGGCGCCCATGACGATCCCTCCGTTACCCTGATCATGAATTCCGAAACCCTGCAGGGCATCGTTTCCGGCGAGACCGACGGCATGCAGGCATTCATGGCTGGTCAGCTGCGCGCTGAAGGCGACATGATGCTGGCAACCAAGCTAGGTGAGCTGTTCAAGATGGGCTGATTGGCCCCGCTGAGCATCATGAAAAACCTGCGTTTCGACGCAGGTTTTTTTGTGCCCGAAGGGTCTACTGATTCCAGAACTGGACGGCCGCCCTGGCCTGCTCATTCATCGGCACGGAGACCAGGCCCGAGGAAGAGAGCTTTACATCAAACACTGCGCCATCCCGCATGGGCATGAAGGTGGCATTTCCATCCACAGCCTCCACAAACGGAAGGTTGATCTCCCGGTCCCACCGCCAGAGATCAGGCCAGATTGCTTCGGAAAGCGTAATGGATGTTCTTGGCGAGGAACGCTCCTGTTCCAGGGAAGTATAACGACCGCTCAGCTGCTCCAGGCGGTACCCTGATGCAATATCAAGCCAGCGAAGGGGGCCCGAGAAGCGAATAATCCTGACGTCAATCTGCCACTGGTCCCCCTGCAGTGTTCGCACAGTCGAGACACCGTCGTCGTTGTTGAGCGTCACCTGCCAGATCTGATCGGCCTGTCGCTGTGTGGAGATCGTGGCAACGGTCTGCATGCCGACCAGGGAATGATAGCTGGTGAGATTCACTGCGATCACAAGCACGTAGAGACCGACCAGAATGACGCCAAACACCGCCATCCCCTTTAGCCAGGTCAGCAACCAACCGGGATGCCTGAAAAACAGCAGGCCCGCTATCACCAGTACGGCACCTGCAGCGGCCAGTACTATGGTAGCGAGCACATGGGACATGAATTACAAACCTACATCGTCCAGCGACGATTCAGCGAGTTTCAGCAGGTCGACATTGCGATCTTCACTCTTGCCGATACTCTCAATGTAGTATTCCAGCGAGGTCAACGCATCCGCAAGGGCTTCAAGCACCTGGGCTGCCGGAGGTTCCTTGGCATCCAGCAGACGCTCCTGAATAGAAGCAGCCACACGCTCCAGGACGCCTGCGGCGGCGGGATCGTTAACCATGTGCAGGCCACCCCAGATACTGTGGAGCGTTGCTGGAAGGTTGGCGAGGTGGAGCTTGTCGTAGTCGGATTCAATGAAGGCGGTAATCGCACGCTTTGCCAGAGTCAGCGCTCCACGGGCTTCATCGGCAACCACATAGAGCGCCTCCCGGAGATACACCGACTCTTCACGCTTCCGTTCCCCGCCGGCCAGAGCATCGGTTTCCGAGGTAATACCACGGGTCACGATCTGCATCACCGCATCTTCAATACCGAGCACGGAGTCCGCCAGACGGTAAAGTTCATCATCGCCCGGCAGTCGGGATTCTCCTTCCCAGCCTCGCAGTTTGCCTGCCTCTTCCCGGGCAATACCCGCCAGCTTGTTCAGATCCAGCATCACGAGCGTGTTCGCAAGGCGCTCAAGGGCATCGGCGATGGAAGACAGTTCGGCCAGATCCGGCTCGATACCACGCTCAATAATGTCCAGTTTGTCTTTCAACTGGTTCAGTTCATCCTGCAGCGCTTCCGCCAGTGACTTGAGGACATCGCTACCGGGGCCGTACAACCTGCGGGAATGGGCCTCGAGCATCGAATCCGGGAAATCAGCCGGCGCGAGGTGGTATGCAGACAGCACTTCGGTCACTTCAGGGTTCCCGGAACCGCTGCGGTACAGCAGATACACCAGGTCACGGATCAGAGAATCCGGCGCGTCTTTGCCGGTGGCGACTTGACCCACGTACACCACTTCACGGGCGTACTTTTCGATCCGCATGAACATACGCTTGCGGGCCTTGTTAAAGACCATCGCCCGGTCAAGCATGGTGTCGGCCACTATGCCGACGAGACACCACATCTGCCCCATGGCCGCTCCCTGACACAGGCGGGCCAAACCACGGGCGGAGCGTCCGATCAGCTTTTTGTTCACCACGTCGTT
>Ga0102940_1000653_pt1 | contig 23361 bp, 19 predicted proteins | sample SalPonR2_C_D1_MG_FD_78215 | JGI IMG/M metagenome (GOLD analysis project Ga0102940, IMG submission 78215) | Salt pond soil microbial communities from South San Francisco under conditions of wetland restoration - Salt Pond MetaG R2_C_D1_MG | ecosystem: Environmental > Aquatic > Marine > Intertidal... | reverse complement strand
TGGGCTAGTTCGAGGCGCAAAAATCGCGGATAGCCTAGCTATCCAAGGCTTTTTGCAACGAAGAAATCGCCCCAAAAAGACGCAGATTATTGCTTGATTTAATTGGGCAACCTACTTAAGTAGGTTTCAGCAAAGGATTTTTGAATACTAATGGCCAGAAACCCTGCCTACCCCACATTGGCCAATAAAACATAGATCAATACCGTAATGGCCACCAGCAAAATACTAAGGCCTTTCGCATATTTCCACTGTTTCATATCCAGGATGCCGACATCCTGAATGGTGAAGGGGTTTTTGCGCCGGTAATAAAGGGAGACCAGATGCATAACGGCGATATTCAACACAAACTCAATGCCCCAGATGTGCACGAAGTGTAGTTCTACTTTAAGAATAAAATACAACAGGATATAGAACGCGAGACCAAATAACAAACCCGCCTTGGCGCCCGCAGCCGATACGCGTGGGAAGAAAAAGCCGGCCAGGATGACGCTCGCAATAGGAATAAAAAAGATGCCATTAAGCTGCTGCAGCAACTGGTATAAACCCTCCGGTGCATTAGCGACCAATGGCGCTACGCCAATCGCAAAAACAGCCAGCACGGTGGAAGAAAGGCGGCCGATCCATACCAAACGGCCTTCGTTTGCTTCCCGGTTGAAATATCTTTTATAGATACCCAGGCTAAAGATCGTGGCAGCGCTGTTGAGCGCGCTGTTGAAGGTACTTAAAATGGCACCCATGACCACGGCGACAAAAAAACCGGTCATCCATACCGGAAGGACTCTTTTGATTAGACTGGGGTATACGAGATCCTGGTTCTCGTACAGCGAATCGCCAAAGTAGTAAAACCCGATGATACCGGGTAAGACGATGACCAGAGGGATCAGTATCTTCAAAACACCAGTGAATAAGAGCCCCTTCTGGGCCTCTTTCAGGCTAACCGCCCCCAGCGCTCGCTGAATAATGGATTGGTGCATGGTCCAGAAATAGAGTTGGTTGATAATCAGGCCCGTAAAGAGAACTTCAAAGGGAAGAATGGCACCCCGGGCCCCCGGTCCGACCGAAGGTTCCCGGCTGACGAGGTTGAACTTCTCGGGTGCGTGCTCAAATACCCGAACCAGGCCCTGCCAGATGTTACCCTCGCCAATATCCCACAGCGCCAGCGCGGGGACCAGCAAGCCGGCGATTAACAAACCGTAACCGTTGATCGTATCCGTGTAGGCCACCATTTTCAGTCCACCGAAGATGGCGTAGGTCGCGCCAATGCTTCCCACTACCAGAACGGTTATCCACAACCCTTCCGTCTTACTTATCTGCAGCAGGTCGGAGACCCCGAAAATACTCTCAATATTAATGGCGCCGGTGTAGAGCACAATTGGCAAGAGACTCGAGACAAAAGAAGTGATTAGCAGCAGGGCAATCAGTGTGCGGGTGAGACCGTCAAAACGCTTTTCCAGGAACTCCGGGATGGTCGTCAGGCCCATCTTCAGGTAGCGAGGTACAAAATAAAGGGCGGCGGCGATTAATGCCAGGGCGGAAGTGACTTCCCAGGCAACGATGATGGCGCCGTTCTTATAAGAAGAGCCGTTCATCCCAATCAGATGTTCGGTGGAGATGTTGGTCAGCAGCATGGAGCCCGCAATGACGACCCCGGTCAGGCTTCGGCCGCCCAGAAAGTAACCGTCCTGCGTGTTCAATTTGTCCTTGCGCAGACGCCAGGTAGCATAAGCAGCGACGAAGAGGGTGAAGGCCAGAAAGCTGAAAAACTGTATCATGAATGGGTGTTTTTTGCTATTTTAGGTTTTCTAAGGGAAAAACTAAGAATAATATGGAAGTTCAGGAAGAAAAAAACGAAGTTGTTTAAGAATTCCTGGTGGTCACTACGCGGCTCCTGAAGTGTACTGCTTCCGATATCCGGACGCACTAAAAAAACTTAGCATTGATATGAGAACCGCTTTTTTAATATTAGTCAGCTTACACGGCCTCATTCATCTACTCGGCTTCGTAAAGGGAGTTGGCCTTAGCGCCGTCTCGGCCTTATCACTCCCCATATCCAAACCAGTAGGGCTTTTGTGGCTAATCAGCACTTTGCTTTTTTTGCTGTATGCCTTTTTACAGTTTGGGCATCATAAATATGCCTGGCTCATTGGTTTTATGGCGCTTTTGCTTTCACAAATTTTGATCATTCTGGTTTGGAAAGATGCCAAATGGGGTACCCTGCCCAATGTACTTATCTTACTGGTCAGTATAGTTTCTTTTGGCTCGTATCACTTTCAAAAAAAGGTGGAAGCAGAAACCGCCCATTTGTTAAATCAAAGTAATACGGTGGAAGAAAGAATAGTGACGGAGCAGGATATCAGCGCCCTACCTGACCCCGTTAAAAAATGGCTCGGTGCATCGGGGATGATCGGCAAGCCTTACATTAGGCTTGGAAAGCTTAGTCAGGAGGCCGAAATGAAAATGAAACCAGATCAGAAAAATTGGCTGAACGCTAAGGCCCTACAGTACTCTACAATAGATAAGCCTGCCTTTATTTGGAGTACCCGGGTCAGCATGAATCCGCTACTTTTTTTCTTAGGGCGGGATAAGTTTGAAGAAGGTCAGGGAGATATGTTGATCAAATTAAATGCTCTCTTCCCGGTGGTGAATGAGCAGGGTGAAAAAATAGACGAGGGTGCACTGCAGAGATACCTGGGGGAAATGGTTTGGTTTCCTTCGCTGGCATTGAGTCCTTATATCACCTGGGAACCCATTGATACGGCTTCCGCAAAAGCAAGCATGGAATATAAGGGTACCCAGGGAAGTGGAACCTTCTACTTTAATTCAGAGGGTGATTTTGTCAAGTTTTCTGCCCAGCGTTTTATGGGGAATGAGCAAGGTGCAAAAAGACACGAATGGGTATTGCTGGTGGATGCCTACAAAACATTTGAGGGGATAAGGGTGCCCGCAGAAATGACGGCTACCTGGAAACTGGAAGCGGGTGACTGGACCTGGTTAAAGCTGAAACTAGTGGATGTGAAATACAATGAAAATACCAGTCGTTAGGAAAGAAAAAATGAAACAGCATCTACTCTTATGGACGTTCTTGCTCTCCTTGTTTTTAATAGTTTCCTGCCAGGGACAAAACAGGTCGGATGAAGGAGTAAAGTCTTACTTGCATAAAATTACTATTTTACCGAAAGGTCAGGCCAGATCTTGCCACGGCTGCTTTTAAAAACAATAATCATGCCACAAAAATTAGGCTTTTTAATCCTATTCCTTTTTACTGCTTTGCCAAGCCACTACCTTTTTAGCCAGGTTTACCACCAAAATGGGATGGTGGTTTCTACTAATGAAATAGCCTCCAGGGTGGGGGTAGATATTTTAAAAAAAGGTGGAAACGCTATCGATGCTTCCGTAGCCACCGCATTCGCGCTGGCCGTTACGCATCCCTCCGCTGGTAATATTGGCGGTGGTGGCTTTTTGTTGTTTATGGATGCCGACGGAAAGACGACGGCCATCGACTTTCGGGAAAAGGCGCCCCTCAAGGCGTCGCCGACCATGTTTCTGGATGATGAAGGCCAGCTTACTCGCGGTAAAAATCATTATGGGGGCACATCTACGAGCAATCACATTGGAGCAAAATCAATTGGGGTGCCCGGAACGGTGGCCGGCCTATATTTGGCGCATCAAAAATATGGTAAACTTCCCTGGAAAAAGCTGGTACAGCCTTCCATTGATTTGGCTAAAAATGGGTTTCCGCTTAGCTGGAGCCTGTACAGTGCCGGGGATCGATTAGGGCAAAATTCCCCCATTCCCTTTTTGAGGGACTATTTTAGAAAAGATAACGGTGAAATAACCCAGTTTGGGGAGCTATGGAAACAACCAGCCCTCGCTAATACCCTAAAGAAAATTCGGGATCAGGGCCACGATGGTTTTTACAAGGGAAAGGTCGCCAAAGAAATCGCTCGCTTTATGGAAGTAAACGGAGGTATTATCACTGAAGAAGACCTCGAGCGTTACCAGGCGGTGGAGCGGAAGCCCATTAAGGGGACCTTCCATGGCTATGATATCTATTCTATGCCACCGCCCAGTTCGGGAGGGGTCGCATTGGTGGAAATGATGAACATCATGGAACTGGCCGACCTAGATTCCATTGAGTTTAATTCCACGGCCTATTTCCACCTCCTGGCGGAAGTTATGCGGCGAGCCTACGCGGATAGAGCCCAATATTTGGGCGACGCTGATTTTAATATAGATCTACCGCTAGATAAACTTACTTCTAAAACTTATGCCCGTAACCGCTTTGATAATATCGACCCCACCAAAGCATCGCCAAGTGATTCCTCCCGGTTTGGGCAACTTTACGATGGAAAGAGTACCACGCATTTCTCGGTGATGGATAAGGAAGGTAGTGCAGTATCCCTAACCTATACTTTGGAACAGGGCTACGGTTCTGGAATGGGATCTGAAAAGCTGGGTTTTATATTTAATAATGAGATGGGCGACTTTAATCCTCAGCCGGGTATCACAACCAATAGAGGGCAAATTGGAACCAACCCCAATCTCATTCAACCTGAAAAAAGAATGCTTTCCAGTATGACACCGACCATTGTTGCCAAAAATGGTAAGCCTTACCTGGTGATCGGCAGCCCCGGGGGGAGAACCATTATCAATACGGTCTTTCAAACAACTTTGAATGTTCTGGCCTACGACATGCGGGTAGACAAAGCGATTGAGGCCGTTAAAATCCACCACCAATGGTTGCCCGATTTGATGCGGTACGAGCGGGGCTTACTTTCTCCGGATACCCGTCAACACCTAGAAGCCATGAATCATAAACTGGTACCCGTCAACGCCCTAGGGCAATTGATGGGCATTCAGGTGGATGTAGAGAATCATATTCTGATTGGAGCCTCCGATTCTTCGAGTCCGGATGGGGCCGCAGTTGGGTATTAAGCGGGCGAAATTGTCTTTCAAACAACTTGATTGTATACGAATATGCAGAAACTGGTTTTTATCTTTTGTCTTCTTGGGTTTCAAATGCAGACTTATGCCCAGACTTACCCCATCCCGAACGATGTAAAAAGGATCGTTTTCCTAGGCAATAGCATTACTTACCAGGGGCAATACATCGAATACCTGGAAGCCTATTTTCTAAACCATTACCCAGAGCAATCGTACGAGTTGATCAACGTCGGATTACCCAGCGAAACCCTCTCCGGCCTGTCCGAAGCGAATCATGCCGGAGGTGCTTTTCCCCGTCCGGATTTACACGATAGGTTGGATCGGGTACTGCAGAAAACAAAACCCGATTTGGTATTCTCCTGCTACGGTATGAACGACGGTATTTATCTGCCTTTTGACGAAAGTCGCTTTGAAAAATTCAAGACAGGTATCCGTTGGTTACAAGAAGAAGTAGAAAATACTGGCGCTAAAATTATACACATTACCCCACCAATATACGATGAGCGAAGAGGGGCTGCTTACGCTAATGTGCTGGATATTTATTCGGCCTGGTTGATTAGTCAGCGGTATACGAAGGACTGGAAGGTGATCAATATGCACTGGCCCATGCGTAAAGCACTGGAAGACCGTCGGCAAAGGGAGAGCAGCTTTGTTTTTGCCAAAGATGGCATTCATCCCACGGCAGACGGACATTTTTTTATGGCGCTTCAAATCCTTAAGGGCGTGGGGGAAGAGGACTTAACTCCGTGGGAAGATCGGGACGGTTTTCTCTCCAATCAGGCCAACCGCGAAAAAATATTAGACCTCATCCATCAAAAACAGGTGCTAATGAAAAATGCCTGGTTGACTTATATCGGGCACCAGCGGCCCCGGATGCCCGAAGGAATATCCATGGACGTAGCCCGGCAACAATCGGAGGAAATCAATCAACAGTTGAGGGCTTTACTGCGGAAGAGGTGAGCAGCTTATAATACGGTATACATAAATTTTCTATATTCAGATTGGAAATGGGACTAGCGCTTCCCAATAAATTCAAACAGATCGCATTACCTCATTATGCATAGAAATCTACTACTTTTCGGCATACTCTTTATCTATTCCTGTAATACGGAGCAAGGCGAAACGCTGGGCTCAACCAGTATTACCAAATGGCAGGCAGGCAAAACGGCCGCCCTATCCGTCACTTACGATGATGGAATTATCAATCAGTTTACCGTGGCCAAACCCATCATGGATAGCTTGCAAATGCCGGGCACTTTTTACGTGATCACCGGTAAAATCGAAGGTGCCCAAAAGGGTAAGTTCATCGGCAGGCCAAAGCGCGAAATTATCGAGGAAACAGCCAGGGTGGAAACCAATGAAGAGAACTTCTTTGAAAGAGCTTCTTTAATTGCTTTTACCGGCACTACGGAAGGAATCGATTACCACTCCAGAGCGGGTAGCCTTTACGAATCCGGAAGAATACAGGACGCTTACCAATTATTGGATGAAGGCTTTCGCAAAATCCGGAAGGGCACCATTAAGGATTTAGACGAGGTGATCTTTCACGATAACCCGGAGGACACCACCACCTGGGAAGATTTGAGGACTTACGCGGCGCAGGGCCACGAAATTGCCAGCCATACGGTGACACATCCCCGACTAGCCGTGCTGGATGAAGTCAACCTGCTGTACGAACTAGAGGCAAGCAAACAAGATATTAAGCAATTCCTGGGCGAAAAGTATACCTTCTCTGCGGAGTGTCCCTACGGTACCGAGAATGAAAGGGTAATGGAATACGCCCATGAGATATATCCTTCCCTGCGGAACCGGATGCCCGCTCCTTACCTCGCAGAACTGAACCGGTCCAGCCGCCAGGAACCCGGTGCATCCGAAAAAGAATACGTCCAGTGGCAAAGAGGCCCCCTTACGGACACCGGAATGGAGGAAATGAAAGCCTGGGTAGACACCTGTCTGGCGCACGATAACATTTGGTTGGTCCTGGTGTTTCACGGCGTAAACGGAATTGGCTGGGAACCCAAAACGGAGGCTGAACTGGAAGATTATTTTACTTACATCAATGAGCGGGAAGAGCAGATTTGGGTAGCTACTTTTGCCGATGTGACCAAGTATATCAGGGCCCAGAAAAATACTACGGTTGAAAGTCGCATGGCAGGAAATAGCATCCGGGTAAATATATCCTCTGACCTTGATCCAGCCGTTTACGATGTCCCCATTACGCTAAAAACCTACATACCAGATTCCTGGGAAAGTGTTTTAATTAATGGAGAAAGGGTGCCAGATGACCTCCAAGCCGATGCCAGGGGCAAGTATGTCCTTTATCCCACGGCGATCAACCAAAGTGAAATCACCCTTGAGGCCGGACGGTAAAATTACAAAGGTAAGGACTTCAGTTCAATGCCAATTCTTATTCAAGCAGAAAAATTCAAGAAAGGGGAGGTTTCTGAGATGTCAATATTTTACTATCTTCCTATCACCACAAAAATTGATTCCTCATGTCTAGATCGACTTCACTTTTGCTTTGTTTATTTTGGACCTTATCTATATCTCCCATCTCTCTTCCGGCCCAGCTCACCGCCTTTACATCGGAGGATGCGATCAGGGTGAAAACACTGGGTAGCGCTGCGCTTAGTCCGGATGGCGACTATTTAGCCGGGCTTCGCTCTGAGTCTACCCGGAATCGCTTTGGAGTAGATCACTTTCGGTTTAGAGACCCGTCCTATATTCGTCCGGCTCAATATGAATTGGTGCTATATAACTTAGCGGAAAATTCTTCTTTGGTTATTGATGCCGGTAATATTCGCAACCTAAGCTGGTCACCGGATGGGAATAAACTGGCCTATTTTAAGGTGGAAGACGATCAGTATAGCTTGTTCCTTTTTGATCGATCCACCAATGAGGTGAATTCATTAAACCTTCAATCCAACTTGATGATTTCCGCTTCCTCCGGATTAGACTGGATGCCGGATAATCAATCCATTCTATTATCCCTGAGACCCGATGGCTGGTTGGAAAAAGGGATGGAAATGTACAGGGAAGCTGCGGAAGGTCCCCTTACGGTGTACGATTCCGAGGAACCCTTCCTGAAATGGGATGCCCTCGGTATTCACGAAGATTTGCAGACCCTGGTCAGAGCTAATATCGACGATGGAATGGTCGACCTACTACTCCCGGAAGCTTATTTCACCAATGTAAGGATAGATCAACAAGCGGAGTTTTTCACCTATCGGGAAGACACCCCTCTGAAAACCTCCTATAATAGAAAGGATGGGTATGCATACGTATGGAAAAAAAGAAGTTTCACCAACCCTTTGGATACCGCCGTCATTCAGGAAAAGACCAAAGAAAGAGAGCAATACATATTTAGCGAAGATAACCGCTGGATGGCCTGGGCCGATTCGGGGCACGTCTTCATCCAATCACTGTTGGATAACGAAGCCATAAAACTGACGGAGGGAAAGAAGCAGCTAAGCTCAACGGATACCACTGAGGTGGATTTTTCTGTAGAAATGTGGAGTCCGGATGCTGCGCAGCTAGTAGCCAGATCCAAACAGGGACTTTGGCTCATCAACCGGGAGACCCTTAGCGTAGATCGGTTCATGACTTTTGATCCGGAAGCGGAAGATGCTCCCCGCTATAGTGTGGAGGCCTGGTCGCCTGACGGCAAAAAGTTATTTTTGACCTACGCTGCTACCGACCAGTGGGAACGGGGCTTATTCCAGTATGACTTCGAGCAAAAAGAGCTTCAGGAGCTGCTCAAAAGCAATGAACTCTACCGCTCTTGGCAGCTGTCTAAAGATGGTACACGCTGGGTGTATCGCTTTTCTGATGGCAACCGCCCGGATGAGTATTATGTAGCAGCAACTGATCTGAAGAATCAAAAACGGATCACAGATTTGAATCCCTGGGTTAAGGATAAAAAGTTTACTAAAAGTGAGTTGGTTAGGTATTTGGATGCCGATGGCAAAGAACTGTACGGCATCTTATACTACCCCGTAGATTACGATCCTAATAAAAAATACCCGTTGGTATGTGAAATTTATGAACGGTTTTTTGATAATGGCTATCGATATTCCATGAATATTGTGGCTAATCAGGGCTACTTCGGTTTCCGACCTTCCGTCAACCTGGAAGAAGGTCGGCCGGGTGTAGCTTGGATTAAAGGCGTTACGGCGGGCATTAATAAATTGATTGAACAGGAATTAGTGGATCCCGACAAAATCGGGGTTCACGGCACCAGCTACGGCGGGTATGCTGCTTCTTTACTGATTGCCCAAACGGACCGTTTCGCCGCGGCCATCAACATTTCGGGAAAAACCAATATGATCAGCTTTTTGGGCGACAGCCCCCGCATTGGTACTCGCAACTACGCAGCGGCGGAAGTAGGGCAGGATCGCATAGGCGAGTCCCTCTGGGAAGCCCCGCTCAAGTATATCGAACATTCAGCTATTATGTACGCCGACCGGATGGACACGCCCCACTTACTACTCACGGGAGAGGGCGACTGGAATGTCCCCGCCGCGAATACGCGCGAGTTGTATTATGCCCTTCGTCGATTAGGGAAAGAAGTCGTTTGGGTGAATTATAAAATGGCCGGTCACGGAGCGGGTTGGGCCGGAACCGAAGAGACCTACCTCGACCAGTGGAGTCGGATGTTGAGTTGGTACGAAGAGCATTTTAAGGATAAAGAAAAGGAAAAGACGCAACCATAAGAAAAAGCACAATATGATCAATCCAGGGTCCGAAAATACTCTACCAGCGCTCTGGCTTCTGCTTCCGTTACCTGTTGATTGGTCATGATTTGTCCGTTAAACTCCATGAAAAGATCCTGGGCCAGGGAGTCCTTTTCGATCATTTCTGTAGGATTTAAAATCATATTCATGATCCATTCCGGACTTCTTCTATCCAGAATGCCATTTGGAGCCGGACCAATAAAAGTCGACCCAATGCGATGACAGGCGATGCACTTCTGTGTGAATAATGCTTCGCCTTTACTGGCCATTTCTGGATTGATTTTTTCAGGAATGCTTACGGAATCGATGGGTCCTACGCCTTTATTTGTTAAATTTATGGTGTTAGAAGCCAGCACCTTTCCGGTCGTTTCTTTTTCGGCGAAGGAAAAATCGCCCTTTACTTCTTTTTGTTTACATTGAAGGCTGATCAGGGCAATCAGGCTCAGAGCTAAAAATTGATATCTCATTCAAATACGTTAAATAGTGACGATGAAAAATACGCTGTTAATTACGCTTATTCTATTCATGTTTGGTTGCAGCAGCGATCAGCAGTGGACCTATCTTTTTAACGGAGAGAACCTGGATGGCTGGCACATTTATAATAAAGGTAAAGAAAACTTTAATGGTTGGCAGGTTTCTGAGGGCGTACTGTTGTTTGACCCGGCGGATCGAACGGAGGCCAGCAATGCGGACCTGGTGACCGATCAACAATTTACCAATTTTGAATTAGAAATGGAATGGATGATCTCCGAAGAGGGAAACTCAGGAGTGTTCTGGGGGGTAGTCGAAGACGAGCAATATCCCAATACTTACGAAACGGGTCCGGAGATACAGGTGCTGGATGATAACTGGACTGCCTACGTGGAAGAGCGGGGTGATATACAGCGCGCTGGTTCCCTTTTTAATGTGCTGGCGCCTGCCGAAATCGTTAGTAAGCCGGCCAACGAATGGAACCACTTTCTGATTCATATTAATCAGGCGCAAAATGAGGGTTTTGTCGTATTTAACGGGGTAGAAGTCCTCCGGTTTCCCGTAAATGGACCGGAATGGGAGGAATTAATTGCTGATTCTGGTTTTAAAGATTGGCCAGGCTTTGGGAAAGCGAAAACTGGCCATATCGCTTTACAGGATCACGGGGGACAGGTGGCCTTCCGAAATATCAAAATCCGGGAGCTGTAGCGGTTATAGCTGTTCGGTCGAAGCTCCTGCTTCGCCAAGCACGCTTAATAAAAAAATCATCCCGGCAAAACAAAAAATACTATCGTGGGGTATAGTTTATATTACTTAAATAAAACATAAACTATGATTCGTAATAGTAAAGCTATTAATTCTTTGTTTGCTCTACTTTTTTCATCGGCAAGCCTGGTAGTCGGTATGCTATACTTGAGTCAGCCTGTAGTGGCGCAGGTAGCTCCGCAAGCCCAAACCTTGTTCAGTAACGAAACCTCCATTGGTACGGAAAACCTGGGCTTTTTTGTTGCTCCCGCCTTTGGCATTACGGCCATGGATGGTAGTGCGGCCTCCTTATTGCAGTTGCGAGGTGGCTTGAATATCAAAGATAAATTCTCTTTTGGTGCTTACTTTAACACTTCGATCAATGAGATCAACCCAGAGAGTGAGACCGTACAAAATGTGTATATGGATTACTGGTCCGTTGGAGGCTTTGCAGAATACACCCTACTGGCCAAAAGGGCCTTTCATGTAACTTTCCCATTTTACGTCGGCTTTGGAGAAGTACAAATGGATAATGAGCAGGGCGAAGCCGGCCTGGGAGAGGCCAACTTCCTACAAATCGAGCCAGCTGCTTTACTGGAAGTAAACTTACAACAGAATGTCCGTTTAAACCTGGGCGCCGGATACCGGCTGGTAGGACAGATGGCGTACAGAAATTTCGATCAGTCTGCTATCTCTGGGCTAACTGCCTATTTGGGGCTGAAGGCAGGATTATTCAGATAGTTGGATAAACCATGATGCCAGTGTTTTGTGTGCTGATGTATAAAATTTCATCTGCTGTGCCTATCTTGTGTGCCCCTAACAGAATCTGATCGGAACATGAACCTGAACTTGAAAGATTTTTCCTACGATTTACCCGAAGCACGGATCGCCAAGCATCCGCCTAAAGAACGTGGCAACTCTAAATTACTGGTTTACCGAAAGGGAAATATCCAACACCACCGCTTTGGCGACATAGTAGAACAACTCCCTGAAGGAGCTACCCTGGTGTTCAATGATACCAAGGTGATTCCGGCCCGGATCATTCTGTATAAAGAGACGGGCGCCCGCATCGAGATCTTTTTACTCGAACCATTAAAGCCCTCCCGGGCCCACGAGCAGGTGATGAATAGCCGAAACAGCTGTACCTGGAAGTGTATGATTGGCAATGCCAAAAAATGGAAAGCGGGTACCCTACTGCGTAGCAAAGAGCTGGACTTTACCGCCACTCGAACCGGCGATGATGAGGTGACCTTTCACTGGCAAGACCTGACCTTTAGTGAGCTACTAACGGAGATTGGTAAGATTCCCCTGCCGCCCTACATCCAGCGGGAGGTGGAAGAGGAAGATCAGGATCGCTACCAGACCGTTTACTCCAAAATGGACGGTGCCGTGGCGGCTCCGACGGCGGGTCTGCACTTCACGGATGCCATCATCGAACAACTGGAGGCCAGGGGGGTAGAGACAAAATACCTGACCTTACACGTTTCGGCCGGTACTTTTCAGCCCATCAAAACCCAGAACATTACCGAGCATCCCATGCACAACGAGCAGGTATGGGTGCAAAGGCATATCGTAGCCTCCTTACTTTCTTCCTCGCAGACCATCGCCGTAGGAACGACCTCCATGCGTACCCTGGAAAGCCTCTACTGGTTTGGGGTGCGCCTGCAGCACGGCCAGGAAGACTTTTATATTCGTCAGGATGATCCCTACGAGCTAGAGGCCATTGACAAACGGGTAGCCCTGCAGAATGTACTGGACTACATGGACGAAAAGCAACTGGATCAGTTAGGCGGGCAAACGGAAATCTTTCTCTACCCGGGTTATACCTTTCGGATCTGTGAGGGACTGGTGACCAACTACCATATGTCCAACTCTACCCTGATCCTGCTGATCGCGGCCTTTATCGGCGAAGATTGGCGGAAGGTATACCAGGAAGCCCTGGATAATGATTATCGCTTTTTGAGTTACGGGGATAGTTCCTTGTTGATTCCTTGACTAGGTTTATGCGCTTTCAATGTGTTGCCAAGGGCTCAGCGAGGAGTTTTTAAACAACTTCGAATGATAGACAGACTAGCAAAGAAAGATTGCCATCACGGCGGTGATGTTTATTTCCCGGTCACATTATACTGCCGCTGTAATTCCTCCCAGCCGTTTTTTTGAATTTCCTGCATCAGCCCTACATTGACCGCATCAAAAGCCGGATGATCTTTGGGGAACATGAAACTCTGGTAATTTTCCCGAAGACTAATGGGCAGTAGCTTTACTTTTTCATTTAGGGAAAGCCGGTTGATATAATATTGCAAGACGATACGGTTGTGTAGCAATACGTCATTCTCTTTTTTAGCCAGGGCCCGGAGTGCCGGAATCGGCGAAGCATAAGTCTGGTGGATGGGGATAGACTCCTGCGATAAATAAGACTCACTACTCGTCGCCCCGACTACGGACACCTGTTCTGCCAGGCGGATGTCCTCCGCCGTTTGAATGTCGGTCTGCAGACTACTAATGGTCAGGGTAGAAGCGATTCCGGCGGTAAAGCTCGAAATAATGATCACTGCCGTAAACATCCAAATAATGGCGATCGCCTTACCCAAATTGGATTTTGGGGCCTTGTCACCGTATCCTACCGTCGTCATGGTCACCGCCGACCACCAAAGGCCGTCAAACAGACCTAAGAAACCCGGGCGAAACTGGTATTTATTGTGTCGCCTTTCGGCCAACCATAGGAAAAATCCAAAAATAAAAATGATGAGAACAAGTAACAGAATGATTTCCAGGAAGGCCAGCGAGAAGATATTACGAATAAAAACGCTTAGTGCAGATTGATTTAGGTAGGGGACCGCTACGCCAATACTGGTAACCAGAAAGGGCTGGGTCATATCGTACTTTTCCACTCTTTGATCATTCACATCCATGGGATTAATGGTAAGATCTATCTCCCGGTATTCCAGACTTTTTAAGATGCCGATGAAATCAGAATACTGCTGATATTGAAAGGTCAGACCAGAAGATTCGGCGATGCTTTTCCACAGTTCAATGCTAAGTCCTCCGTACTTTTGATCATCGGTCTTAATGACAAAGGGAGGATTGTGGTAAATGCCAACGGTTAGGGTATCTCCTTTTGCGTAAGCAGGCTGGCCGCCGTTTGGCAAAAAGATCATAAGTAGGAGGAAATGAAGATATTGTTTTTTCATAGGTGTTTCTTTAGTTGCTGATGAATCGAAAAATGGAGGAATTGGGCCAGAATTCTAAACATCACCAGATCATTCTGATCAAAATCGTTTTCTTCAACGCTGTAAGCACATAAGACAGCGGCCTGATCGTTGTCTAGCTTAAAGGGAATAAATAGCAAAGAACTAAAGTAGTAGGCCTCTTTTTCTTTGATGTAGGTCGTATGTTCTTGTTTGAAATTATTGATCAGTACCTCTTTATTATGAACCATTGCCCAGCAGGTCAGGCTGGTTTGGGGATTAAAGGCTTTGCTTCGGAAAGTAAAACCACTGCGCTCCATATTGGAATAGCCCCGGTGGACAATTTCCGCTCCTTCCTTAAAGGCAATCTCGAAAGCGTTGATGTCGTCTGCCTGATTGACGGCCTTACTCATGGCCGTAATAACATCGTTCCAGGAGGCCTTCTTAGGGATTTCCCGGATGAATAGTTCAAGTGTTTGAATGTTAGAAGTGGCGTGTGCCAGTTCTTCTTTCTGTGCTTCAAACTCCTGCATCGTTTGTTGCAATTGCGTCTCTTTATTGGCCAGTTCTTCCTTTGAATATTTCAGACCGCGTCGCAGATTTCTGAAACGCCTTCTTACGTAAAACCGGAAGTAATAGGCGGTTAAAATCAAAAGTAAGACCACCAAACCGTAGAGGAACCAAGACCTTAGGTACCATGGGACAAATACGGTTAAGGATAATTCTACGGGGGCACTCCATTGGTATCCACCGGGTTGACGAGCTCTGACTTCCAGTAGGTAGTCTCCGGCCGGTACCTGACTTAAGCGGAGGATATTACGCTTGCCATTGGATTGCCAGACTTGTTCCTCGAGCATAATGGCGCGGTCGGCGGTGGGTAGGAGGCGATATTGATACTGCACATTTTTAGCCGGAAAGGATAAGTTGGTAAACGCCAATTGAAGCTGCTGCGGTTGGGGAAGCAAAATAGCCTGGTCTAAATCGTGGGTGATGGCTTGCTCCTGAATACGCACCTCCATCAGCTTTGGCGGATTAGAGTAGGGTAGGGTAGCGGCTGAAAGGCGGGAATAAACCAGCCCCTCAGGTGTGCCGAACCATAGGCGCCCTTGAGCATCGGTAGCCAGACAACGGTAGGCGCTGATGACGGCGGGTAATCCTTCTTGCTCGCCAAGTGCCGTGGAGCTATTCCCCTGATGAAAGATCAATCCCTCCGTAGCCGTAGCAACCCATATATTATTATTGGCGTAATGGGTGACGCCCCTCACTTCTTCCTGACGCAAGAGATCATTTTGTATGAGGGTGATCTGTTCGGAATCATAGCGTAGCAAACCATCCGTGGTCGCCAGCCAGACCACTCCCCGCTCGTCAATGGTCAGATCGTGTACCTCGAAATTGAGCAAGGGCTCAAAGGGGAGTTCAGGACTCAGGTTAATAAAGTGATTTTCCTGGGGATCGTAGCGGTATAAATAAGTCTTTTTGCCGATACCTGCGGCGTAGATCTCCCCCCGGGCACTTTCCTGGATGGTTAAAACCCGACTGAAAAAACCCTGCTCGCTACCGTAGTAATCGATCTCTCCTTTGGTATTGATTCTTGCTAAGCCAAGAATCGGTTTGCTAAGCGGCGCCTGACAAAACCAAAGGTTTCCCTGCCGGTCTGGATACAGATTGAAAATCGCCTCTCCGCGTTCGTGAAAATCGTAGCGCTTAATCAACTCTTTCTCCCTGTATTTTAGCAATTCCACCCGGGGGGTACTCTTCGTTATCCAGGTAAATCCATCTTTATCTCTGGCCACTGCATTTACCTGTAGGTTATTGTAAACCGGACGGGCCGTAAACGCTTCGCCCTGAGCGGTGATCTCATAGAGGTAGTTCATGGGCACCCAGACTCTCTGGTCGTCCCCGATTTCAATACTAATGGGGTTATTCATGGGTAAGTTCTTCACGGTTTTGAAGAAGCGTTGTTGGAGCAGCCATAAACCCGTCTCGCTGCAGATCCAAAGTTTACCATTGTCACTAATACTGTCGGGGGCGGTATAGATTTCGTGAATGGTTCCAAAATTCAGTTGCTCCACCCGGTGGGCCTCATTAGCCCCATAAATAATCTGAGGCGCCTGATCCAAATCCGAAAATCGCATGAGTTTCCCTTTTTGGGTGCCCACGAGGTATTGTCCGCTTTGATCTACCTGTAGGGCCGTAATGGAATCATTGTTTAGTGGAATGGTTTGCTTAGCGAGCAGCCGGGTCTCCGATAGGGAATAGACCCGCAGCGCTTCGTTCCCCACGAGTAAATGATTCTGGTGGATCAGTAGGGTCTTTCCCCCTTTGATGTCCAGTCTCTTTTGGAACCTATCGGTCGTTTCATCCAGTAGGAATAGGCCGCTCAGAGCACTTAAAACCCAGATGTTGCCTTCGGCATCCTTCTGGATGGCCAGTTTTTGAGCTTTGTCAGATTCCGGGAAGGTATATGACTTAAAGACCCCGTTTTTCAGGTGGCCCATCCGGTGATTAGATTGACTTATCCAGATACCCTGTTCCTTGTCCAGGATAAAATTGTTGGGATAAAACGGAAGCGTATCTACGACTTGGGTACTGCCTTCTACCAGCGCTTTTGCTTCCGGTTGGGGGGCGGTATTATCGATTTGATAGATACTCAGGTCGTTAACGAAGAACAAATGATCACCTTCCGTTTGTAATTGATGGATATATTGGCTTTGGGTGTGGAGACTAAACAAATCAAAGTCAATCCCGTCGAATCGGTAAAGGCCACGATCGCTGCCTATCCAGACAAATCCTTCCTGATCCTGCACTACGGAGGATACCTGCTGGAAGGGCGCTCCCGAATCGGCATTGTATTGAACGTAGCCGTACTGTTGCGCAGCAGAAGGGAGGTAGATGCCGCACAAGAGAATAGAGAATAGCGCTATAAATAGTTGATTGGTCATGATCACCTAATTTAGAAAAAATCTACCTTTTTTATATCTTGAGAGACCGTTAAAAGGCTTGTATTGGAAGATAAAGCGCGTGCATATCTTCTTACGATAAGCGTCCAAACCACTTCTCGAACAAGCAGGAAAACAAATGGACTTATTTATAAGAGAATATTTTTTCAAAATCATCCTATTACTTCTGGTTTTGTCAGGGTGTACTACTCAGTCGGTCTACAAGGCAGAAAATTATCCGTTGGAACCTGACCTTCCTGAATCCAACACGATTAAATGGGCAGAAGCAACAACACCAGATGGTTGGATTAGAGTCACTAATGATGGCGGGGCAACCCTTGGATATTCCAAAAATTCGGCCTTCAGCTGATCCGGATAGATGGTTACGCCTTCAAGGATCTCAATCGCAACAATCTATTGGATCAATTTGAAGATTGGCGGGTTGACTTTGAAACAAGGGCGAAAGCCATAGTGGATGAAATTCCGGTTGAGCAAATGATGGGTATGAAGATGAATCCCTTTGCTCGTTGGAAGGTTAATCCTGATTCACTGGATACCATCATGAAGAAGTCGACCGAAAGGATATTGAGGACCCATTTTAACATCGGTATTATCGATAATCCATACCTCAACCTCCAGACTGCCGAAACGATTCCTAATAACACGGCGCAGCGTATGGCGGGACACGAGGCACACCTCAAGTCCGTTGTTATGCTTAAAAATAGAGACGACATCATTCACCGGGCATCGACAGCAGGTGAAAAACCAAGCGTGTATATTCCCAGAGTATATGTAGCAGCTACTCGTGGGTGGGTCAGTACGCCAGCGTCGGCAGAGCCTGGTTTCGATGTAGAGGCAGCCGAAGCATATTACGATGTACTGACCGATGAACTAGCCGAAACATTTACTGAGCCCGCTGACGAAGAGGGTAATCTAACGCTGCATTCAGATGACATTATACGAGTCTCCGATGCAGAAATTGCCCAGTGCGATTTCGCCCTGGTCAGGATAAGTAGCCCTAAAATGGTAATCCAACTTTTATGGAATCAGGAGGTATGAGATGGACACCGAAGCTGTGGCAAAAAAGGTCATTTTGGCCTTAGATATATCGACCCCAATGGTTTTTAATGAATTCGAAAGCGAGGTGGATGCCATTCTGGTAGGGTTCGGAGGTAACCGGGCCGACAAGGTATCCGATCAGGCATTTCTGGAGCTTATCGCTGGTCAGGTGTGATAAAGGATAAAAGGACAACAAAGTATGATGTGCCTCCGATAGTAGGCAAGTCACTTAAATGAAATTATTTGAAGTCCAATATATAAAGGTTTTGACAAGTAGACCTGGAAATGAGCAATCATCCATTGATAAATGCCATTGTCAAGTCTTTAGCAGCGTATAACTAACCTTCGACTACGATGATAGTTGCTCTTAATGAATGATAATATGGTAAAAAAGGTAAAAAAAAGAGATTACTTATTAATTGGTATGATTACATTAGTGACCATTATGTTTGGGTGTAATCAAAATGCCGCCACTCCTGCCGTTTTTTGAATTTTATTCGAATAATGAGCATATTTCATCAAATGACCCTGTATGGTTGAAAAGGTCAGTTACGCAACGAAAAATGCAAAACGGAGGCACGGAATATCGTTTGGTATTTCGTGGTATGAAGGGGACTTAGAATATGTTATTAAGGGTAGGGGGCAGCAAAGTATAGTTCGGAACAATAAGTACGGATACCCTCAAATATCGGACGATGAAAATGTAGAATATACTGTTGAAAAGGGAGAGGAATATTCGATAATTAAAGTAACTACCACTTCAATGGCACTGGTGAAAATTACGGCTCAGAACATACGATATAACAAATAAGTAGTTCGCGATATGAGCCGCACGCGTTTTGCCATGCCATAGGCAAAAAACCTGCTCGGTCAAAAATGTGACTTTATTATGTCCAGGCACTTAGCACACGGTGTAATAAAGCTATTAGACCAAAAACAGCCTGGTCCGGGTTAAGGTCGGGAAGCTTTGGCTTGACCAGCATAAATTCAATAGTTGTCGCTTCAAAAGCTAATTTTAAACCTACTTTAAATGAAATCTTTAAAAATTACCACCTTCTTCTTATGCCTTATCGGACTTTCTAGTCACCTGACAGCCCAGACCAGGGCCGATGATGCGACCTATTGGAAATACGCAAAGGCCTCCTTTCCGCAATTAAAGGAATTACTGGCCATTCCAAACGATGCTCATTTCCCCGAAGATGTTGAACGCAATGTCCAGTGGTGTGAAGCACATTTCACCCAAAGAGGCTTTACCACCCAACGCCTGGAGACTAAAGCTGCACCCTTGCTGCTGGCAGAAAGAAAAACCCAGGCTGTAAATGCGAAAACTGTGTTGATTTATCTGCAGGTAGACGGCCAACCGGTGGATCCCGATTTTTGGTATCAGGACGACCCCTACGGAGCAACCTTGAAAAAAAGAGGCGAAGAGGGCGGCTGGGAAGCCATCGACTGGGCTATGCTGGAAGAGAAGGAGATTGATCCGGAATGGCGCATTTTTGCCCGTAGTACCTCCGACTCCAAGGGCGCGGTAAATATGTTTTTGACGGCCGTTGATATGATTAATGACCGCAGAGAGGCCCCGAATTTTAATATGAAAGTCATCATGGATTTTGAAGAGGAAATGGGCTCTCCTAATTTACCGCAGGCGGTTAAAGACTACAAGGAAGCTCTAGCCGCCGATATGCTGATTATTTTTGACGGTCCCCGGCACATTGCCAATAAGCCTACCCTGACTTTTGGGGCTCGTGGTATTTCGGATATCACCCTAAAAGTATTTGGGCCCATTTTTCCGCAACATAGCGGCCATTACGGTAACTGGGCACCCAATCCTGCAGTCCGCTTGTCGCAACTCATCTCCAGTATGAAAGATGAAAAGGAGCGGGTAACGATCCCGGGTTTTTACGACGGAATCACCATCAGTGAGGAAGTGAAAGCCGTACTGGATGCCGTCCCCGATCACGAAGATTACATCAATAATCGGCTGGGGGTAGCCAGTGGAACGGGGGTAGCCCCTACTTATCAGGAGTCGCTACAGTATCCTTCTTTGAACGTAAGAGGGTTTAGCTCCGGCTGGGTAGGCGAGGAGGCGCGAACGATTGTTCCCGCCACGGCTACCGCAGAGATTGACATCCGCCTGGTACTGGAAAGTGATCCCGATCGCTTGATTAACCTGGTCCGGGAACACATTGTCGACCAGGGCTATTACGTCATTGACCGCAAGCCTACTTCCCGTGAAAGAGCCATGCACGACCGGATTTGTCAGTTCACCAGTAGTACTTCCTATCTGGCTTTTCGTACCGATTTTGATTCGGAGGTAGGGCGCTGGTTGAATCGGGCGCTGATCCGGGCTTTTGGCGAAAGCCCCATCAAACAAAGAACTTCCGGAGGGAGTATTCCCATCTCGCCCTTCGTCAATGAACTGGGCGTGCCGGCGGTTACGGTCCCCACGGTTAATCGCGATAATAATCAGCATAGCCCCAATGAGAATATTCGGATTGGCAACTACGTGGATGGGATCAAAACCATTCATCATATTCTGATCGAAAAGTTGTAGGAAAGGAATAATCGGAATTTGCGATGATCATTACTTAAGGCTATTTTAAGCAGGTTTTAAAAAATAATGGTACTATGAGTCAACTCGAAACCTACCCATACGCACTTGTGAAAAAATACGATAGCTTCGAAATACGCCGCTACGAAGCTAGTCTGTTTACGGCCGTTCACTTACCTACGGACTCTTACCGCGAAGCATCGAGGAAAGGCTTCTCTCTACTCGCGGGCTATATTTTTGGAGGAAATGAGCGCAATGAAAAAATTGCCATGACCACTCCGGTAGCTATGTCTCTGGAAGAAGAGATGACGATTATGTTTTTAGTACCCCGAAAATTTAAAAAAGGAGATTTGCCACAACCCCGGCAAGCGCAGATTGAATTTCTGGAAGAACCAGCCAGAACGGTAGCGGCCATTCGCTTCGGCGGTTGGGCCAATGATCAGAAAATAGAAAAGTATAAAAATCGCTTAATGGCCGCCCTGGAGGCGGAAGGTATTGCTTACACCCAGCGGTTTTACTTTTTGGGGTATAACCCGCCTTACCATATCTTCAATCGTAGGAATGAGGTGATTGTGGAGCTGGATTAAGGGTTTAGGGTGCTACTTTTCAAGCCACTGCAAAATATCAATTTAAATATTTATTTTGAATGCAGGATTTTGGATGACTAATTTGACACTATGCACCAACGGATTACCATTTGTATCGCCTTTTTTCTACTTTTTTGCGGCAGTGCTTGCCAGCAGCAAAAAAGTAAAAATATAGACTTCACCGAATTAACGATCACCGATATTCACCAGGCCTATCAGGCCGGTGATTACAACAGCCAGCAACTGGTAAAGGCCTATTTGGCAGCCATCGAGGAGAGCAATGAACCCATCAATGCGATTACCACGATTAACCCGGATGCTTTGCTTCGCGCAAAAGTCCTGGACGAAGAATTTGAACAGACCAGGGTCTTACGGCCCCTACACGGGATTCCCATCCTGGTCAAGGACAATGTCAATACCAAGGGGATGCCGACCACGGCGGGTTCCCGAGCCCTACGAGACTACTATCCGGAAGAGGATGCTTTTATTATTCAAAAGCTAAAGGAAGCCGGAGCCATCATCCTGGCGAAAACGAATATGGCGGAATGGGCCTTTTCACCCATGCATAGTGAAAGTACCACCGCCGGTACCACGCGTAATCCCTATAACCTGAACTACGTGCCGGCGGGTTCCAGCGGGGGTACGGGAGCGGCCGTAGCGGCTAATTTAGGCCTGGGCGGTCTGGGTACGGATACGGGTAACTCCATTCGGGGCCCTTCCTCCCACAATGCGCTGGTGGGTTTTCGCACCACGCTTGGGTTAATCAGTCGCGAGGGGATTGTGCCGCTTTATCTACGTAACGATGTGGTGGGCCCGATGTGTCGGACCGTTGAGGATGCCACGCGAATGCTGGAAGTGATGGTGGGCGTCGACCCCAAAGACCCGCTTACGCAATATTCAAATGGCAAAGCCGACGACGATTACAGTGCCTATCTACAGGCCAATGGCTTGCAAGGCGCCCGTATCGGGGTGCTTCGCGAATTGAGCGAAGATGGAGCAGATCCCGCGATCAAGGCACTGTTCGAACGGGCCATCGCCGATCTGGATTCTCTGGGCGCGGAGATTATTGATCCCATTGTTATTCCTGATTTTGCGGAGCTTCTACAAGACCAGTGGTGCGCCAGTTTTCGTCGGGATTTGGAAGATTTCCTGGCCACTTACGTAAAAAACGATACCATTAAAACCCTCGAAGATATTATGCGCATTGGCACGAGCTCTACCTATACCCGCAACCGCCTCCAGCGGAATGCGGAGGCCACTGGTCGCTGGGGAGCCGTAGACCTAAGCTGTGAAGATGCCTATAACGATCTCAAGCGACTCGCTTTCCGCACAGCTATCGAAAGGGTCATGGACTCCCTGGAGGTCGATGCTATTATCTATCCCAGCTGGAATAATAAGCCGGCTCGTATCGACCGCTTTCAGGAAGAGTATAAGGGAGATAACAATCAGATCATTTCGCCACATACCGGACAGCCCGCCTTTACTGTACCGATGGGTTTTGGCGAGGATAATTTACCGGGCGGACTTCAGTTTTTGGGGCGTATGTACGCGGAGCCGACGCTGATTAAGTTGGCTTTTGCCTACGAGCAGGGGACACAACACCGTCGGCCACCAGATTTGGAATAAGCCTGATGACCGTCCTCTACGCAAGCTCCTGGGCTAGGCAGAGGATGCCCTCCGGCCCAAACATCTTAAATAAGTGAATCCCCACTTGGCCCTAAATATCTATAAAACAAGACTCTACTAAAATTAAATACAAATGAAGCCATTATTTTTTCTTTCACTCTGCTTTCTCCTGCCTGCCTTGAGTACCTTTGGACAAGATGAACAGATCGTTGGTCATCCGGCGGAGGATCTCCCTCCGTACATCAAACTGGCCTCCGGTTTTGGGGAGCGTCCCGAATGGTCGCACGACGGCAAACATTTGCTCTTCCTGGATAAGCCAATGGGAGAGGTGTTTGAAATGGAGGTAGCCACGGGCATCATCCGACCCAAAACCCGACACTTTAATCACTATGGCTTTACCCGGGCCATGTATTTATCCAATGGCGACATACTACTGGCGGGACCCAATGCGCCCTTTGATCCCACCGATCCGGAAGCAAGGGAAAAGGCCCGGGATATGTCCTGGCTATACGTCATGGA
>Ga0102940_1000652_pt1 | contig 23362 bp, 16 predicted proteins | sample SalPonR2_C_D1_MG_FD_78215 | JGI IMG/M metagenome (GOLD analysis project Ga0102940, IMG submission 78215) | Salt pond soil microbial communities from South San Francisco under conditions of wetland restoration - Salt Pond MetaG R2_C_D1_MG | ecosystem: Environmental > Aquatic > Marine > Intertidal... | reverse complement strand
GGGCGATTTCTTCGTTGCAAAAAGCCTTGGATAGCTAGGCTATCCGCGATTTTTGCGCCTCGAACTAGCCCAAAAAAGCCAGCACCTTATTACAGACTCAATATGGGCAACCTACTTAACTAGGGCCTGAGGCGCTAGAAGCATAAGTGAAAGCCAAATAATTTTACAAAAAACCGAACATACCGTTGTCGTGGGCCAGGCCTTCGGTCGGAATTTCCTGAATGACATCCCAGTGTTCTACGATCTTGCCCTCTTTCATTCGGAATAAATCGTAAAATACTTGCGGTTTACCGCTCCATTCCCCTTCACTTACGGTTAGCACGAAATTCCCTTCCCCCAGTACCTTATGTATTTTGTTGTACTTAAACATGTTGTTTTGTGAAGTGAGGTACTCTACAGCTTCTAGAATTCCGCTCAAGCCATCATTTATACCCGGATTGTGCTGGTCGTATTGTTCTGCACTGATGTATTCGGTGATCTTACCTGGGTTTTTACCCATCAGGACATCTTCTATGAGTGCTATGGCCAGGGCTTTATTGGCATCAGTTTTGTCGAGGTCTTCCACCTTACTCGGTCCATCAGTTTGGGTTCTTCCACTGGCGGTTTCTTTCACCAGGGTGGTCATGGCGTCCCAGTGTTCGGCTATTTTTCCGTTTTCATCTATGCGAATAATGTCGAAAGCCACCATTTCATCCGCTCCAAAAGGTTTGGCATTTTTCCAGATGTTGTGCATAAATACATAATTCCCATCTTCAAACATTCGTACGTTTTCGGCATAGGTACCGTGTTCTTTTAAAATGGGTAGCATTCCGATGAATGGCTCCAAGCCAGTTGGAATAAAGGGGTTGTGTTGGATGTAATCGGCATTGGCCATTTCACGCATGGTTGTGGTATCCTGTTGGGCAACTGCCCCCAAAAATGTGCCTACGATTTCTTTTTTACTCATGGTTATTGATTTTTTTGACTCCGTTAATTGATTGTTTTTCGAACTTGTTTTTGTGCTGTTACAGCTGGTTAAAACACCAGCTAACATCATAGCTAAGACTGCTTTTCTCATGTTACCTATTTAGTTACGATCGATTATTAGTTGCTTTTCGAAAGCAATAATACGATAATACTTTCAATTTGCAAGCTATTTTGCATTTTAATTTCAATTTGCAAGTAATAAATTGATTTTGGCATCTCGTTCTTCGATAGAATGTCGGTTGGATATTTCTACCGATTTACAGGAAGTCATCAATTCGGTAGAAAGAAGACTTGTCTCCTAACTAAAGATTCAGTACTTTTACTTGTGTTTTACAAGTGATTATATTGAAGTTTAACCTATGCCACAAGAATTCAGGTGTGATTGCCCGTTTACTTCCGCCCTTGACGTTTTGGGCGACAAGTGGATGTTGGTTATCGTTAAGCAGATGCTCATCGAAGGCAAAGAGACCTTTAAAGACTTTACGGAAAGTGAAGAAGCCATCGCAACCAACATTCTCTCGAAGAAGCTCAAATTGCTGGAAGAATTAGGGATCGTCCTAAAAACAAAACGACCGAATAATAAAAAGACCAATCTTTATCTTTTAACCGATAAAGGATTGGCTTTGACGCCTATACTTGTAGAACTTGCTTTGTGGAGTGATAATCACCTCAGAGCTATTCATCCGACCATTCAAAACGGAGAAGGAATGAAAGCCTTACGGAATGACAAAGCCACTTTCGCCAAATTCCTGGAAAAGCAATACCGAGAAAAATTGGCTACGACACCGCATATAGGATGAAAGTTGCATTTTGAAGAAGACTAAGTAAAACCCCATTTCTTGCGTTAAGCCCTGAATTTTTACGCTCCTGTACTTTTCCTTTACAGTCCTGCCTGAATAGACTTACTTTGGGGTATGAATGAAAGGAATAATAGGATGAAACCAGACAAACACCTTTCTCTGTATTGGAAATGTCAGTTCCTGGGTTGGGGAATAGTATCGGCCTATTGGGCGTATAGAGTAGTGACTAGCTCAGATTATGGTTTTGGCTTTAACTTGCTCAATTATGTGCTTGATGTTGGCATTGGTATAGGGCTTACCCATCTGTACCGGTATTTTGCCTTACGGCTTAGCTGGCATACCTTGAATCTTACCCTATTATTCAGAAGGATCCTACCTGCCATCATCCTGCTGTCCATTGCTTTTATGCTACTGAATAATCTGAAATGGCATTACTTCCAGGTATTGATTCTGAATAAGGACCGGGTACTCTTAAGCTCCTTACTAACCTGGGAGCCCATTTTAATAACCGGTTTACGTACGATGGCTATTTGGGTGCTGGCTTATCATTTATATCATTACTATCAGAGAGAAATCGTTACGGCTACCCAAAATGCGGAGCTTTCACTTATTGCCAAACAAGCGCAACTAGATAATTTGACCAACCAATTGAATCCTCATTTCTTGTTCAATTCGCTGAATTCCATTAAATCGCTGGTCATTGAAAAGCCTGAAAAGGCCAGGCGGGCCATTGACTTATTATCTGATATTTTACGTACTTCTCTTTATGAGAAAGAAGAATTACTCATCCCTTTAAAAGAGGAGCTAAATCTGGTGCAGGATTACGTAGAATTAGAGAAAATGCGCTTTGAAGAGCGGCTGGACCTCTCTGTTTCAATGGAGGAAGATTTAGCACATACCCTGGTATTACCTTTAAGTATTCAGCTCCTGATAGAGAATGCGATCAAGCATGGAATTGATAAGCGAATTGACGGAGGCACTATTTTGCTTTCCATTAAAAAGCAAGGGGAGCAGGTACGGATAGTTGTCCAGAACCCGGGCCGACTTACCCAGGGGGATAACCATAAAGGATTGGGTATAAAAAATTTATCCAAAAGATTATTCATTCAATACAATGGCGAGGCTTCGATTTCATTAGACGATGAGGCCGGGGACCGGGTTATCGTCACGCTCTTAATTCCAATACAAACATCATGAATTCCTATACTGCTGTAATCATTGACGACGAGCGCCTGGCAAGAGAAGAATTAAAAAGAGCACTCGCTAAATACCCGGAATTTGTTCTTCTTGGAGAAGCGGCTAATGTAAATGATGCCCTGGTTTTGATGGAAAAAAAGGCTCCGGATTTGATTTTTTTAGACATCCACATGCCCGAAAAATCCGGTTTCGATCTACTGCAGGAATTGGCGGTTGTTCCCGAAGTGGTCTTCACCACGGCTTATGATCAGTACGCTGTAAAAGCTTTTGAAATCAATGCGCTGGATTATCTGGTAAAACCCATTAGGGATGAACGATTCACGCTAACCATGGAAAGAGTAAAAGAAGTCCTGGCCGAAAAAGAACCAGAGCAGGAACCACTTCCCATCCACTACAAGGTTTTTATAAAAGATGGGGATAAGTGTTTTTTTATTCCATTAAGGGAGATTAGGCTGATTCAGTCCATGGACAATTATGCTTGTCTGTACTTTGGAAAAGACCAAACTATGATCAAAAAGTCTTTAAATCTGATTGAAAAGAAACTAGATCCGAATGTCTTTTTTAGGGTTAACCGTAGCCAAATCGTCAATACAGACTATATAGAAAGTATATCTCCCTATTTCAAAAACAGGCTTCATATCACCTTAAAAACGGGCGAAACGCTCGAGGTCTCCAGTCGACAATCTGCTAAGTTTAGAAACTGGAATAGCCTATAATTACTTTTTAAAAACGGCTCACCATTAGATTACCTACGTTCACTCTTTTTTCGATTGAGCATCGAAAAAAATAAATTCGTATTGTCATGACAAAAAGCATATTTTTTTATTTCGCGGCATTAATGATCTTTAATTCCTGTGCCATTATTCCCCCAAAGTCAAACACTGATTCACTAAGCCAAACCATAACGGATAAGCCGACGCTGGAGGATTATAAGGTAGGTGAAAAATGGACCTGGATAGAGAAAAGCGTGGCCGGAGAAAAAATCCGATGGGAAGGCGAAGATCGATTAGAGGTAGTCGCCTTTAAAGGCAGCCTGGGGTTTTGGAATGGAGCGGATACCTTCTTGATCTCCACTCGCTTACCTCAGGAGACCAGTAGCACTCCTTTTCGTGATTGGCCACTGGCGGTTGGTAAAAAGTGGAAATACGAGAGCGACTGGAAAAACGCAGAAGGTACGCCTATGAAGACCAGTCAAGACGTAGAGGTGGTCTCCTACGGCGAAGTCACGGTACTCGCCGGGAGATTTATGGCTTATAAAATTGAGTATAAAGGAACCATCACTAACTCAATTGGCGGAAGCGCAAAAATTAAGGAGGCGTTCTGGTATGCGCCGACTTTAAAAACGAATATCAGACACGTACAAGATGATGGTTATGGCTCTTATGTACTAGAGCTATACGACTATAAAAGTGGAAAATAATAACTATGAAAAAGCTAATAATCATACTGTTTTTGGGCTTAATCAGCCTTTCGGCAAAAGGCCAGACGCTTCCATTCGAAAAAGTAGCCTCGTCAGACTTCTCAGCGGTAGAAGTGGCGATGAGAAATTTGGCGCAAGCCTATCTGAACCATGTCACATCAGAAAACATAAGCTTAGCGCCGGGGGAACAATTCAAGTTTGAAATACTGGCCGGGCGCTATGCCTCCGCTATTGAAACCATCGAGGCGATAAGAGAAGGATCGAATCAAAACGGAAACCACCCGATGTTTATGCCGTATGAGCTGTTCTCGAGGGCCAGGATAAAGCAGCTTAGTAGCGGACAGGACTTTGGAGAGGCCTATCGAGCTGTTTTCAGGGATTACCTGAAGAATTGTGAGGATACAAAAGCGGCTTCGGTCACCGTAAATTTTACTACTTACGATGCGGTAGTTCAATTTACGGATGCTTTTACATCCAGGTATGAGCATGCTCCTAAGTCTGCCCTTTTGCTTGATGAAGCAGTGGCGCTTTTAAGATCCTATTTTCTGTATCATGTTTACGCGCTAACGGAACCTGTCATTTTTGAGGAAACGGTGCGGGATGAAAACAATAGATACCTGATCAGAGAGGAACTAATTACCTCGCCCCGAGATGGGGCTGAGCTCTCGGTCATCACGGTCAGAAAAAGAAATACAGTACCCTTGCCGGCTATTCTGATCTTCACGATTTATGCGGAAGACTCCAACAAGAATCAGGCAATGATCGCAGCATCCAAAGGATACGTGGGCGTAATCGCCACCTCACGTGGTAAGCGGCAAAGCAAAAATACTATTGAACCTTACCGGCATGAGTATAAAGATGTTTACGTAGTTATTGACTGGATTAGTCAACAGCCCTGGAACAATGGGACAGTAGGTATGTACGGCGGTAGTTATAACGGTTTTTCACAGTGGGCATCCATGAAAGAAAAAGTGCACCCTGCTCTGAAGACCATTATACCCTCCGTTTCCGCAGCCCCGGGGATAGATGTTCCCATGGAGAATAACATCTTTCACAACTTCCCCTACAAGTGGATTCCTTACGTAACGAATAATCCATACTTGGACATCGCTGCCAATTTTGATCGCAATCGATGGAATAATCTGCAAAACAGATGGTTTGAGACTGGTGCAGCTTATAACAAGATGGATTCCATTGATGGGGTGCCCAATCCTTTATTTCAGGAGTGGGTTAGTCATCCCACTTATGATCAATACTGGCAAGCCATGATTCCTTACAAAGAAGATTTTGCGCACATTGAGATCCCGATATTATCAACTACCGGATATTACGATGATGGGCAAAGAGGAGCCATGTACTACTACACAGAACACCTGAAATACAAACCAGATGCCCCTCACTATTTACTCATTGGGCCCTACGATCATTGGGGGGCTCAATCTGCCTCGAGTGCCACTTTGCGGGGCTACGAAATCGACCCGGTCGCAAGTATCAATATTCGCGAAGGCTTAGCGTTTGAATGGTTCGATTATATCCTGAAAGGAAGGAAAAAACCAGCCCTGCTAAAAGACAAGGTGAATTTCCAGGTGATGGGCAAAAACCAATGGGAGCATGTATCTACTTTAAGTAACATGTGTAACGATTCTCTGGTGTATTTCTTAAGTACAGGCACAGCTGATGAAAGCCACCAGCTATTAAGCAAAGCAAACAACAACCAGGAGCCTCTACATCTCAAAATAGACTTAGCGGATCGATCCACCTTTCATAACGCGGATTATTATCCCTGGCCCATTATCAAAGACAGCATTAATTTGGGTGATGGCTTAGTGTTTGAGACTTCTCCCTTTGTAAGCGATTTGATCATGAGCGGCTCCTTTTCGGGGGAATTTAAGATCACGTCCAATAAAAAAGATTTCGATTTTTCGGTTAATATTTTTGAACGCACTCCGGAGGGTAAATACTTCCATTTGACGTACTATATTGGCCGGGCTAGCTACGCTAAGAGTAAGGAAGAAAGAGCGCTGCTCACGCCCAATGAAGAGACCATTATTACCTTTAGCAATACCCGAATGATTAGTAAGAAAATGGTAAAAGGCAGTCAACTTATTGCGATCGTAAATGGTAATAAAAATCCTTATGCCCAAATCAATTACGGAACAGGTAAAGTGGTAAGCCTTGAATCGGTTGAAGATGCCGGAGCGCCCCTGTGGCTAAAGATTCATCCGGGCAGCAAAATAAATATCCCGATATGGAGGGAAGACTAGAAAGGGAATAGGCCCGGAACGGTACTCAAAAGTGTGGAGGATTCCCTCCGCCTCAAGCAGAAAATTTGAATGGCTTCATTATCTTTAGCTCCCTATGAATGAAAAATTCAGGTCAATTATTCTGCAACAAACGGGCGCATCTGCTTTAATAGAAAAGGAGGTGATCCAGGATTTGTGGAGTGGATATGGCAAAATCATCCGCGTCGAACTGGCGCAAGCTCCGGTGGAGAGTGTAGTAGTCAAGCACGTTCAGCTACCCAATCAGGTCAACCATCCTCGCGGCTGGAATACCAATATTGGCCATCAACGGAAGCTGAAATCTTATCGGGTAGAGACCAATTGGTATAAGACCTATAGTAAAAGTAGCAGGGCTCGACTGCCGCAATGTTTTGCCATCAATACACAAGAAGAGGAGCTGTTAATGGTGCTGGAAGATTTGGACACAGCGGGCTTTCCGCTGCGTAAGCAGGCCGTCGTATGGGAGGAAATAGCGGCCTGCCTGGCCTGGTTGGCGCAGTTTCACGCCTCTTATCTGGAAGCCGTTCCAGAGGGACTTTGGCAAGTGGGTACTTACTGGCATTTGGATACCCGGCCCCAGGAGTTGGCCGTACTGGAGGACCAGGCTTTGAAGGAAGCCGCTCCCCTCATTAACGAAAAGTTGAACGCCGGGGTGTATAAAACCTTTGTACACGGCGATGCCAAGCTAGCTAACTTCTGCTTTGCTGAAGACGGCTCCGTGGCCGGCGTGGATTTTCAGTACGTTGGCGGCGGCTGCGGGATGAAAGATGTGGCCTATTTTGTCGGAAGTTGCCTCAACGAAAACGACTGTGAACGCCTGGAAGCTCCAATCCTGGATACCTATTTCGAATACTTACATCAAGCCCTGGGAGAAAAGAACGAAGCCCTGGAAAGGGAATGGCGATCTTTGTATCGAGTAGCCTGGGCAGATTTTCATCGCTTCCTGAAAGGCTGGAGTCCGGGCCATTGGAAGATTAATAGTTATAGCGAACGCATTACCGCAGAAGTAGTCAATAATTTATAAATGGATTTTTTACAACTTAAGGATACAGCGATCAAAGCTGCGCTTTCCGCCGGAAAGACCATCCGGCAGTCGGTACATAAGGACGTGGTGGTCGAGAAAAAATCGGGCGCCACTAGTCGCGCTTCAGAAGTCGTGACGGAGGTAGATATCGCCTGCGAAAAGGCTATTCTCTCTCATCTGCTACCTACCTGTGAGCCCTTCGATTTGGCGCTTTTATCCGAAGAACGCGAAGATGACGGTAGTCGGTTTGAAAAAGATTTTTTCTGGTGCATTGATCCCATGGACGGCACCCTGCCTTTCATTAACAAACAACCGGGATTTTCGGTGTCCATTGCTTTGGTAGCAAAAGATGGTACGCCTTACATTGGAGTAGTTTTTGACCCCAGTACGGATACCCTATACCACGCCATCAAAGGAGTGGGGGCCTATAAGAACAATCGTCGCTGGGCGATTAAACACCGGCATAATGATCTCAGCTACGTGACGGATCGAAGACTGGAGGATACGCCCCATGCCGACCAAATAGAGCAGTTGCTGAATGAGAAAGTAGAGCAGCTGAGCTTGACAGGAATCAAAGAAATCGCCGGAGCGGGTGCCGTATTGAATGCCATTCGTGTACTGGAGAATGGTCCGGCCTGTATGCTAAAGCTGCCCAAAAAAGAAAAAGGCGGCGGAAGTATCTGGGACTTTGCCGCTACGGCTTGTATCTTCCAGACCCTGGGTTTACCCGCCACGAATTTTGCGGGTGGAAAATTAGATTTGAACCGCCAGGATGGTACTTTTATGAACCACGAAGGTGTTTTATATACTCATTTTAAACCCGGAGGGAAAGAATAGTTCTTTTGGTCGCGAACCAAATATAAAAACCTAATCGGGGCAAATAAAGAATGTCTATCTTTAGGCATACCCTCAAAAATAAAATCCTTATCGCATGCGAATACTGTCCTTTACTTTGCTTTTTACGATTTGTGTACTCTCCCTAACGGCTCAGGAAAAGAAAGCCCTGAGCCTGGAAGATTACAAGGAATGGAACCGAATCACCAATACCACTATTTCGGCCAACGGTGAATGGATGACTTATACCTATGCGCCCAACGAAGGAGATACCGCTACTTTCACCATTCGGGAATTAGCAGGCGATAAAATGTATACGGCCTGGAATGCCAAATCGGTCAACTTTTCTACCGACAGCAAATGGTTAGCCTTTCTGGTTGATCCGATGGAGACGGAAGCCAAGCAGTTGAAAAAGCAGAAAAAGCCGGTGAACAGTGCACTACACCTTTACGAGCTCAGCACCCAAAGCGTAGATACCATTAAGGATGTACAGGACTATCGATTTTCGGAAGCCTCCAATTTTATCGCAATCAGGAAGGTTAAAGCTGATCCGGAAGCCAAACACGCCGGTAGTGATTTAATTCTTAAAGACCTCAAGACCGGGATAAGCCTAAATATTGGTAATGTCTCCGCTTATCATTTTAATGAGACGGGCGATTTGCTGGCTTACCTCATCGATGCCGATGGGGATAGTGGGAATGGTATTTACCTGAAAGACCTAACGCAGCACCGCACCTGGCCCCTGCATACCGGGACCGATACCTATAGCCAGCTTTCCTGGAATGAAGCAGGGGATCAACTGGCGGTATTATTCGGGGCCGTGCCGGAAGGCAAAACGGAGCAGGAAAACATCCTTTTATGGATATCCGGATTACAAGCCGGAATGGAGGTTTTGGCGAAAGCCCAGACCTTTACCGCGGAGACTAATGGTTTCCCAAAAAATTACGTGATCAGCGAATACGATACGCCCGAATGGAACGAAGCGGGCACTCAGCTCTATTTTGGTATTAAAAAGCAGCAGGATGCGTTGAAAGAGGAAGACGAGTTGGAAGCCAACGTTGACGTTTGGCACTGGAAAGACGAAGTGGTGCAATCCCGGCAGATGATCACCGCTAGCCGAGATCGGGAGTCAACTTATTTATCCGTACTCAATCTTGACAGTCGTCGGTTTGTTCAGCTGGAGACCGAAGATATGTCTGGTGTACGGACCAATGAAAAGACACACTGGGCAGTGGCCTCGGTGGATACCGCTTATCGAACCAACCGCAATATACCCGGGGGCTACGCTGATCTGTATCGCATGGATACTCGTAATGGAAACACCAGACTTATTGCCGAGCGGGTATACCACGATCTGGGAATATCCCCGATGGGCGATTACGCCCTATATTCGCGGGACGGTGCCATGATGCTCTATCATTTTGAAGATGGAAAAACGACCAATATTACGGAAGGGGTAGAGGTCAGTTTCGAGAATAAAGAATTTGATCGTCCGGTTGAAAAGCCGACCTACGGTATTGCGGGCTGGTCCTTGGATGGCGACTGGCTAATGCTCAACAATAAATACGATATCTACGCCTTCTCGCTGGACTCGGATGAGGTCATCAATCTGACGCAGGGCCTGGGTAAGCAGGGAGAAATTCGTTTTCGGCTCATTCAGCTCGATCCGGAAGCCGATGGCTTTAATGTCGAGGAGCCATTATTGCTCAGTGCTTACGGAGAATGGACGAAGAAATCTGGTTTCTACGAGGTGACCCTGGGCAAAAAGCCTAAAGCCCTCCGCTACCTGGATAAAATGATCGGTCGACCGACCAAAGCGAAGGATGCTGAGATCCTTATGTATACCGAACAAACCTTTGAGGACTTTCCGGATTATTGGGTGAGTGATCTATCTTTCCAAAATCCTGAAAAAGTAACGGATGCCAATCCGCAAATAGCTGATTTTAAATGGGGACGCCGGGTGCTGGTAGATTACACGGATAAACGAGGGCATAAGCTGCAGGCCACGCTAGCCTTACCGGCCGACTACCAGGAGGGAAAGCAATATCCGATGATTATCTATTTCTACGAAAAGATGTCCCAACGGCACCATCAATTCTCCATGCCCACTTACGATGACCGGCCCCACATGTCTACCTACGCCAGCAACGGCTACCTGGTACTGATGCCGGATATTATCTACGACGAAGGAAAACCGGGCAGTTCGGCTTTGGATGATATTACTTCCGCCGCACAGCAGGTGATTGACCTGGGCTATGCCGACCCGGAGCGTATCGGGCTACAGGGACACAGCTGGGGCGGGTACCAGTCTTCCTTTATTCTGACGCAAACCGATATGTTTGCCTGCGTCGTTACCGGAGCACCCCTGACCAATCTGATTAGTATGTACAATGTGGCCTACAAACGGACGGGTAATCTAAACGGCCCGATTCTGGAATGGTCGCAGGGCAGGATGGGGCTTAGCCCCTGGGATAATATGGAGCTGTACAGAAGTCAGTCGCCCATCCACCACGCAAAGAATATCTCTACCCCGTTCTTGATCCTGCATGGTACGGCCGACGGTGCCGTAGATTGGGTACAGGGGTTGGAATATTACGCTACCGCCCGCAGGTTGGGTAAAGAGGTTATCCTTTTGTCGTATCCCGATGAGCCGCACCATTTGCGTAAGGAAGCTAATCAGAAGGACTTTCAAATCCGGATGAAGCAATACTTCGATTATTATCTCAAAGACGCGACGCCACCGCTCTGGCTGAAAGAAGGCGTCAAGCATTTGGATAAAAAAAGGTTAAAGCCGATGGATAAGTAAACCTCAGTGAGAATAAAATGTGCTTTAAAAAGCAGTCTCCCTTAGCCAAGCAGAGGGGATTGGTTCTAAAGATTAGTTTTGTTATTGTCCCGTAAGGACAGAACGTGGGTAGAATCACTATCTGCCAAATACCGCTCCAGTCGGTCGCCGGAATCGTCCTCGTCCTGGAGGTGAAGACTATGTTTAACCGCATCGTGCAAAGTGGGAAAATAACGTTGGGTATCCCTTAAGTTTTCGCTCTCTGACTTTTGGAGTAAATCACGTACCGGTCCAATCAGGCCGGAGATATAGAGTTCGATATCGTATTTTTCCAAATCTTCGATCAGGCTGCTCAGAGACTCCATGGCCGTAAGGTCCATGTCGCTGATGGTGGTACCGTCAATAATGACGTAGGCAGTGGGTTGACTTCTCAGGCTTTTAGATAGGATGTATTTTTTGAAGAAACTCGCATTGACAAAGGAAAAAGAAGCGTCAATTCGGAGGATAAGTATTCCGCTAATCTTTTGGGCTTCCTCGAAGCGTTCTACATTTCGGAACTCTCTGGTGCCCGGTAGTAAACCCAATTCGGCGGCAGTCGGGTTACTAAGTTTGATTAGAATGGCCAGCGCAGAGGTAGATATACCGATAATCACTCCATCCTGAATACCAATGAACAAGACACTTAGGAAGGTAATAGAAGCGATGGCCGCATCCCGCCGTTTGGTCGTCAACAAGTACCGGATTTCTTTTATATCAATCAGACCAATAACGGAAAGAACAATAATGGCGCTTAGTAAATTACTGGGTAATTGCTCGAAAATCGGGGTGAAAAACAGTAGCGTAAGGACAATGAAGAGGGCGGAAATGAAATTGAAAAAAGTAGTCTGCGCACCTACTTCATTGGCAATAGCGGAGCGGGAAAAGCTACCTGAAATGGGAGGAGACTGGAAAAAGCCACCGATCAGGTTAGCGCTACCTACGGCAATTAGCTCGCGGTTGGGGTCAGAAGCATAGCCCCCCTGGCGCGCGTAGGTTTTGGATAAGGAGGCAATGGCCATGAACTGTACAAAGCTCAGGGTCAGGGCAGTGGAGAATACTTCTCTGATTTCACCAAAAATGATAGGCTCCCATCTGAAAGCCGGAAATCCTTTGGGGATGTTCCCAATTTGCTCAATACCGTAATCGGCCGGATGGACAAAGGTCAGGGCGAGTAGGGTAGCCCCCATGATGATCACCGAAGCGGGAATATTTTTTACGAGTCGCTTGACCAATATTAGTAAAAAAAGGAAGATCAGACTACTGATGAGAGTGGCCGTCTGAAATTGGCCTATTTCCTGGAATAGTGCGGCCAGTATGCGATGGATGTACTGCGAACTGGGTACGTCTATGCCCAAAAGGGTATCGATCTGACTGGCAATGATGATGACGGGGGCCGCAATGATGAACCCGGAAATTACCGGTCGGGCAATGAGGTTAAAAGCACGTCCTAATTTGAAGACACCCATCAGTATCTGCAAAAGACCGGTAAGAGAAGCAATAAATATCGCGTACTGGATGCGTTGAGCAGGGTCGTCCCCGACTAATAAACCCAGGCCTGCGGAAAGAATTAGCATATCCAGCGCCACCGGGCCAACGGCCAAATTTCTGGACCGGCCCAGGAGCATATAAATAAATAAGGGGACCAGTCCGCCATAGAGACCAAGGATGGGTGGTAGATCGGCAATAGTCGCGTAGGCCATCCCCTGGGGGATGAGTACCACGCCGACAATAGCGCCCGCTATGCTGTCTTTACGGAGTGTTGACCACCGATATTTCTTTACCGGCTTAAATACGGATTGTAGTTTGTTCCAGTTCATATCGTTAAAAAGGCCAAATCATTGGAATGAAAATAGTGCCAATTATCCAAAATATCAGATTCAGGGGGGTACCAATCCGGAGGAAATCCGAAAAGGTATACTGACCGGGGCCAAATATCATGGTATTGGTCTGGTAGCCAATGGGCGTCATAAAGCTCAGGGAAGCCGCCATGGTCACGGCGATCAGCATGGGCTCTGGGTGTACCCCTATCGAATGCGATACCTCAATGGCAATCGGTGCGAGGAGCGCTGCGGTCGCCTGATTAGAAATGACATTGGTTAACATCATCGAAAGAAAGAAGAAAGCGGAGAGTACCACTTGTGGTCCAAAATCCTGTAAGTAGGTCACGCTATTGTTGGCCAACAGACTGGCTGCGCCGGTCTTTTCCATGGCGAGCCCCAGGGGGAGCATCCCCGCCAGTAAAAAAATGACTTTCCAATTGACGGCTTGCCAGGCCTGCTCATTACTCAGGCAACCGCTTAAGACCATTAAGATTACACCACAAATCGCGCTGCTGACGATGGGTAGGATGCCAAAGGCCGCCAGGCCTACCACGGCCAAGATAATGCTGATGGCTACCGGAATAAGCTGGTTCCGGGTGGGCGTAATATTTTTCTCGGTGGCCAAGATGAATTCCCCAGCGGCCTTAATATCCGCTACTCTTTCTTTCTTAGCGTATAAGAGCAGAGAACTACCACCTTGAAGGCGTACTTCGTCAAAATCTTCTTGTTGTAGGGCACCACCCTGACGGATGGCCATCAGAATAGCTTCGTAATCGGCGTAGAGATTGATTTGTTTGAGTTTCTTTCCTACGAAGGAAGATTCGGGAGCTACCACTACCTCCAGTAGTTGGGCGTTGGCAATCTCAAAGTCGGAGTCTTCCCAATCGTGATCGGGCAGTATTTGGAGATCCTCTCGGTACAATAATTGGTTTAATTCTTCCAGGCTACCCCGTATGCGAAGAACGTCATTAGCCTGGAGCCTTATGCTACTTCGATCCGTCTTATAGTTGCCTTCCCGATTGTAAACCGTTACGATCTCAAGATCCAGGTCGTCTAATATCGTACTGTCTTTTAGGGGGGTGTTGACGTATGAGGAGGATTCTTTTAAAACCACATCGGTTAGGAATTCGTCCATGGCGAAATTGTCGGTGAGGTTTCGCTTTTCCCGGCGATCGGGTATGAGGTCAATGCCAAAACTGAATAAATAGATAAACCCGACGGCAAAGAAGATCAGTCCCATTGGAGCAAATTCAAACATAGTAAAAGCCTCCAGACCATTGTCGGCAGCGATGGAGTTGACCAATAGGTTAGTAGACGTACCAATCAGGGTACAGACACCGCCGAACATGGCGGCAAAAGAGAGGGGCATCAGTAATTTGGAAGCACTTTTGCCCAGCTTATCAGACAGGCTGATCATCACGGGAATAAAAATGGCGACGGCTGCCGTGTTATTAATGAAAGCCGATATCACACCAATGATCAACATAATGATGAGGATCGCCACCTTAAAAGAGTAACGGTTCAGGCGTAGGAAGAAGTCGCCCACTTGATTGAGCGCACCGGTTTGGGTAAGGCCCTCACTCAGGATAAACATACAGGCAATGGTAATGGTCGCCTGATTGCTAAAGCCCGATAAGCCTTCGCTGGGGGTCAATACCCCACTTAAGATCAGGCAGGCCATGATGATTAGCGAGGCAATATCGAAGGAGACCCGTTTGTTGATGAATAGAAAAACGGCGAATCCGATCAGGAAGTAAACAAATAATATATCCCAGCTCAGCCCGAACATGGTGTTATTAGTTTTTTATCGACCAAATGAGTATTACTAAAGTTCTGTGGATGTCTAGTTTGAAAAGGTGATGATTTCTAGTATATTAAAATTAGTTACTAAAAAATAGATACCCTAATTTGGAGTCGGATAAATTAAAAAGAACCATCGGCCTGGCCTCGGCTACTTCTATTGGCCTGGGTGCCATGTTGGGGGCGGGTATCTTTGTATTTCCCGGTCTGGCGGGCGGGGATGCCGGATTTGCCGCCATTTTTTCCTTTCTAATTGGTGGTTTTATTGCTTTGATCGTCGCGGCCTGTACGGCCGAGTTGGCCACGGCTATGCCCCAGAGTGGAGGCGGATATTACTTTATTTCGCGATCCTTTGGTCCCTTTTGGGGCTCGATCGTAGGCATTGCCCAGTGGGTTGGATTAATTTTCGCCTGTGCTTTTTACCTGATTAGTTTTGGAGAATACGTCCTGAGTTTTTTGGCAGAATTGGGCCTTAACTGGACGACCGGGAAAAGCGTATGGGCCTTTTGTTTCACCTTCTTGCTGCTACTGGTTAATATTCTGGGGACAAAGAAAGTCGGCCGCTTTCAAAATATGATGGTCATATCGCTTACCGTAATGCTGGTATTGATCTTCACTTACGGGATTGTTGATTATTTTGGACTGAGCGGGCATGCGGTGGCCTTTACGGAAACGGTACCCCAGGGGCTGTCTTCTATCTTCTCAACGACGGCCCTGATCTTTACTTCCTACCTGGGCTTCGTACAGATTGCGAATATCGGAGCAGAAATCAAGCAACCCAACTACAATCTGCCCCGCTCCTTAATTGGCAGTGTTGCGATAGCAGCTTTGTTGTACGCGTTCATCATGTTCGCTTGTATATCGACTTTCTCTCAGGAGCAGTTGAGCCAATTTGGAGAGACGGCTACCGTTGAGGTGGCCCGAAATATGCTGGGGAACTGGGGCGCCATTGTGGTCGTCTTTGCAGCCCTTTTAGCGGCCTTATCCAGTGCTAATGCCTCGGTTATCAGTGCCTCGCGAAGTGTGTTTGCCTTGAGTAATGATGATTTAATTACCCATCGAGCCAGTAAAGTGAACAAGCGATTCGGAACGCCCCACATCGCCCTGATATTGGTTACGCTGCCGGTTGCGGTAATGCTAATCCGGAGTCGATTGGAAGTATTTGCCGAAGTAGCTTCCTTTTTACACCTTATCATTTATGCGGGAATTTGCCTGACCATTTTAAAATTAAGAAGAACCAATCCGGTCTGGTATATCCCTTCTTTTAGGGTGCCACTGGTGAAAATAACGGCCGGGGTAGGGGCGATTAGTTGTCTGGCACTGATTTTCTTTATGCAGAAAACGTCGATACTCCTCGGGCTTGGGGTGATGCTGGCTACGGTGTTGTATTATTTTTTCTTTCTCAGAAAAAAAGAAATCAGCTTGTCTGATCCCAACCCGCCCCACATCGCCGTAGATCTGCTGAGACCCAGTGTGCTCATTCCGGTAGATATTACAAAAGAGGAAAAGGATTTGCCGGATACAATTTTGCAGGCGGTGCCCATGTCTGAAACGCTACTTTTAGGCTACCAGCAGACACCCGAGCAGAGTGAGGCCGAACAGTCGGAGGATGAATTTGGGGCGGAAGGAAAAGAGAAACTTGCACCACTGATAGAGCGCCTGGAAAAATCGGAAGTCCATTTCGATACAGAATTGATATTTAGCAATAAGGTAGCTAATCAAATTGAACAGGTCATCAAGGAAGAAGAGCTTCGTTTTATCCTGAAGCCCAAGCCCGTATCCAGGATAAAAAGACTAACCATTCCCATCCACGATGCCAGCCAAATCAATACCGAATTGGGTACGGTTATTTATAAACTTTATAAAGATCACCCCACTAAAATCAGGGTGGCCCTGCTGACGAACGATGCCGAGCAGGAGGATTCGAATCTACAATGGCGGCAAGCCATCGAAAGTCAATTGCGGCTGGTCAACTTACAGGCCCAGGACCTGGAGCAGGAGGAATATCCGGATATGTCCCTGAAGGAGTTCCTCCGGGAAGAACCAAAGGATACCGATCTAATCGTCTGGTCTGAGGCTAGTGAAGGTGGCCGGGAATTACTGATGGATATTATTCTTGAAAAGGAATCCCTGGATATTGTTGCACCTATCTTATTTATTTTACGAAAGTAAAAGCACTGCCCGCCATATTTTTTTCTCCATTGAAATTGCCTTATTTTAAGGCCCACCAACAAATAGCTTGTACTTTTTTGCGAAAGCAGCAAGCGGAAAACAAAAACAACACCAGAATTAATGAAAGCAAAAATAGAACAACGGGGCTGGCAAAAGATAAAAGATGATTTTCAATGGGTGCAAAGTCGCTTTCACAAAGTACTGCGCGAGCTGGGAGAAGAGGCCATTGCCGACAGTCTGGCCGAAGAAAAACCTTATTTATCAAAGGGCGATACGAGCTTGCAGGAAGATAAATTTATCCAGGCATTAAGTATTTCCTTTCAATTGCTGAACCTGGTGGAAGAGAACGCCGCAGTGCAGTTTCGCCGTCGCCTTGAGGATGAGGTAGGCTTACCGGCGGTGCGGGGCTCCTGGGCGGAAACCTTACAGGCCCTGGAAGAATCGGGCATGTCCTCAAAAACAATTGCCGACGCGCTGTCACAGGTGAATGTAATGCCCGTACTGACGGCGCACCCCACGGAGGCAAAGCGCGTGACCGTGCTGGGCATACACCGTGAATTTTATTTGTTACTGGTCAAACGAGAAAACCAGATGTGGTCGAAAACGGAGCGCGAGCTTCTCTATCGCCAGTTTGATGCACTGCTAGAGCGCTGGTGGCGTACCGGCGAGGTTTATCTAGCCAAACCCGATGTGCAGGCCGAGCGTGACAACGTTATGTACTATTTCACGGAGGTCTTTCCGGAAGCGCTGCGGCGCACCGACCAGCGGCTGCGGGATGCCTGGGCGGCTACCGGCTTTGACCTAACCCTGCTCCATCAGCCGGAGCAGTTTCCAAGACTGGAATATGGCAGTTGGATTGGTGGGGACCGTGATGGCCACCCATACGTCAGTGCAGCGGTGACCGAAGAGACCTTACAAATACATCGACAGGCAGCCTTGACTACCATCAAGAAACACTTGAATCGACTGGGTAGTAAGCTTAGTTTTTCGGAGCTACTGAGTCCCGTGCCTACGCTTTTTATTAGTCAAATTCAAGAGCATGCGGTTCTTTTCGGAAAAGAGGGCACCGCCGCAATAGAACGCAACCCACACGAACCTCTAAGGCAGTTTGTTAATTTGATGATGTTGCGTCTGGAAAATACCCTGGCGGAAACCTTATCGGACGCCGCCACCTGCTATCGCGAGGCGGCTGATCTTAGTGCGGATCTTAAACTACTCCGCACAGCCATGGAGCAGATGGGTATCCATTCGGTAGTGGAGGATATGCTTTTTCCACTGGAACGAATGGTACATTGCTTGGGTTTTCACCTGGTGCGGCTGGATATCCGGCAGAACAGTGCCTATCACGAGAAAGCGATGGACCAACTACTGGCGGCAGCGGGTATGGGTGAAGCGGCCTTTACGTCTAAAAGTGAAGAAGAACGCATTGCACTACTCAGTAAAGAATTGGAGACGCCACGCCCCTTCGTCGCTTCGGGACGTTCCTGCGGAGCGGAAGCGGATGCCGTCCTGGCTTATTTCCGCGTGCTGCGTCGTCATATTGATCGCTACGGGGCCGGGGGTATTGGCTCTCTGATCGTCAGTATGACCCGTGGTCTGAGTGATCTGCTGGTCGTGCACATCTTTTTACGTGAAGTAGGGCTGAGTGATCAGCCGCTACAAGTCGTGCCATTATTTGAGACCGTAGACGATTTGCAGGCCGCTCCTGATATACTGGATGCCTTCCTGAGTCATCCGGTGACGAAGCGTCGCTGGGAGATGATGCCCCGAATGCAGGAAGTCATGTTGGGGTATAGCGATAGTAATAAAGACGGGGGGATTCTTTCCAGTCGCTGGAATATTTATCAGGCGGAGGCCCAGTTGACGGAAGCTGCCGCAAAACACAACGTGCAGTGTTGTTTCTTTCACGGCAGAGGCGGAACCATCAGTCGTGGTGGTGGCAAGTACCACCGTTTTTGGGACAGTATGCCTTTTGGGAGTGTCAGTGGATCGACAAAATTCACCGTACAGGGAGAGACGATTGCCCAGCAGTTTGGTAACCCCGTTAATGCCACTTACAACCTGGAAATGTCTCTTTCCGGTGTAGCGCGGCAGATGCTGGTGGCGCGGGAGAGGAAGGATATGCCAAAGCGTCCGCTGGAAGCCATGAGCCGCCTGGCGGCCCTTTCGCGTGATCAATACCAAAAGCTGATACAGCATCCCGGGTTTATTCCTTTTTTCAGTCAGGCCACCCCGATTGATGTCTTAGAGCAAAGTAAAATTGGTTCGCGTCCGGCCCGACGTACCGGTCGCCGCAGCCTCGATGATCTGCGGGCAATCCCCTGGGTCTTCAGCTGGAATCAGGCGCGCTTTCACCTGACGGGTTGGTTCGGACTGGGGCAGGCCCTGCAATCTCTACGTACCGAAGCCCCTAAAGACTATCAACTATTAAAGGATACGTCCCAGAAATGGCCTTTCTGGCGCTATTTCCTCATTCAGGTGGAGACAAACCTAATGCAGGTAAATCCGGAGATCATGCAAGCTTACGCCGCGCTGGTCGAAGAGGCATCCATCCGCAAAGAATTACTCGAATTAATTCAGCAGGATTACGAAGAAGCCAGCCAGCAAGTCGCAGACCTGTTCGATATACCCCGGGAAAAACGTCGGGTCAGTATGTTGGAGAATAATGCCCGTCGGCATAAGGCTTTGAATACCCTGCACGACTTGCACCTCACTTATCTCAGGCAGTGGCGCCAGGCGGTTGCTGAAGAACCGGAGGCCGCAGAACCGCTACTTTTACAGCTGCTACTCTTGACTAATGCCCTGTCGGGGGGGCTGAAGAGTACGGGCTAATTTCGCTAGGGGAGTCTGCGTTATGAAAATATGGGGAGAATCAAAGGTGAAGTGTACTTGCTTTTTGGTGGGCTTATCTTATTCGTAGCCTGTGAAACGAGAAAGCTGGATTATCCGGATATCATTCAACAACATGATTTGGAAGCTCTTTATGACCAGGCCATTATCGACTGGCATATCCTGAATTCTACGGGGGCGTTTTCGGAAGCCAGGTACTTATTACGGGAGGATACCCTGATCCCGTCTCCGGAATGGATTCCTTCGATCGATTCTATGCAAAAGTATTACCCTGGCCGCAGTTGCGACGGCGGATTGGTGGCATTGAATAGTGATTACAATTTTATTGGCATTGTGATTAAATTTAATAGAGAGGGCGATGGGCTACTTTGGTCATCCGTATTGCTTAATGATGAATTATCTCTCTTAAATTAGTCATTTAATGGGGAAAAGATTATTTTCAGTAAATTAGTTTTCCATATTCCATTAGACCCATGAAAACACTATATCCCAAATTTGTTTTCCAATCCATACCTCTGTGTTTGTTACTATTTTCCTTATTAAGCTCTTGTCAGGAGAATGAAAACTATTACACTGATTTTTTTCAAGAAATAGTTGATGCCCGTATTGATCGGGACTGTGAAAAAGGACTGACCGAAGTCGGAGAAAACCTGAAAGGTTGTTTTATTTACAAAGACCTTGACCATTTTTTCTCTCACGAAAGGTCAGGAAAAATGGATACCCTTGATTTTGATAACGACGGGAACTATGAACTGATAGTTGATACCTACGCATCTCTTCTCGAAGTAAGTGCTAGAGGATGGATTAAAATTCACCCAGGGGAAGGCATAAGAATTGCTAAAGCCCGACATTCTTATCGAATTTGTACGGGTTATCGCGATGAGTACCCAACCCTCCATCCGCCATCAGTACACTCAAAACTCTGTGTAAACTGGATAAGGAGAGATTCTAGTAAATCAGACACTATCCTGGTACAAACTGTTACCAAAGACTATGTTCAGGCCTTTGCAGAAGGGGAGAACATTACTTCTGGTATAGAGTGGTCCAACAGTACCATAGTACTTAGAGAGTTACCTTGGTTTAACCCAGAATTTAACAGTACTACACAACGGTATATGCTTTTCGAATCCACTAGGAATGGGAAAACCTATTACGGGTGGCTACAGTTCGTTCTGGGCGGTAATTATGTAATAAGAGGAACGATTATTAATGGCGGAATGGAAATAGATAAAACTTAAATCCTGGTGTTTACCGCTCCGAGCCGATCCAAACCTAAAAGAGCGGTATATCCGCAATTGCGACGGCGCATTAAAGAAAACCGCTAATCCAACAAATCCACCAATTCAACAATTGATTAAAACTCCGCATTCCCCGGCGTACGTGGGAAGCCGATCACGTCGCGAATGTTCCCCATGCCCGTGACAAACTGTACCATCCGTTCGAAGCCCAGACCAAAGCCAGCGTGCGGTGCACCGCCAAATTTACGTAAGTCGAGGTACCAGGAGAGTTCTTCTTCCGGGATATCGAAGTCGGCCATGCGTTTTTGCAATACCTCCAGACGCTCCTCACGTTGGGAACCACCGATGACCTCACCGATACCGGGGAAGAGCACATCCATGGCGGCGACGGTCTTATCGTCCTCGTTCATACGCATGTAAAAGGCCTTGATATCTTTGGGGTAATCGCGGACGATCACCGGCTTTTTGAACTTCTTCTCGACCAGCCAGCGCTCGTGCTCGGATTGTAGGTCAATACCCCATTCGACATCGTACTGGAAGCGTCCTTTTTTATAGGGCTTGGAACTGCGCAGCAGGTTGATGGCATCAGTATAGGTGATCCGCTCGAAGTCGTTCTCTACGACAAAACGCAGGGTGTCGAGCAAGCCCATGGGGCGCCGCTCCTCCTTCTTCATGTTCTTTTCCAACTGCTGGATGCGTTGATCCAGCACCTCCAGGTCTTCCGGATAATTTTCGAGTACGTAGTTGATTAGATACTTGACGAAGTCTTCTGCCAGATCCATATTGTCATGGATATCGTAGAAGGCGACTTCTGGCTCAATCATCCAGAACTCCGCCAGGTGGCGACTGGTATTAGAGTTTTCAGCGCGGAAGGTGGGTCCAAAAGTGTAGACCTTACCCATCGACAGCGCACCAATCTCGGCCTGTAGCTGACCGGAGACCGTTAGGTTCGTGGGTTTCTCGAAGAAGTCCTGCTTGTAATCAATCTGGCCATCTTCGGTAGTAGGTGCCTGATTGGGTTCGAAGGTGGTCACGCGGAACATCTCTCCGGCACCCTCGGCATCACTACCCGTGATGATGGGCGTATGCATGTAATAGTAGCCGCGATCATTGTAAAATTTATGCACGGCATAGGCCAGGGCGTGGCGCAGGCGGAAGACCGCAGAAAAGGTGTTCGTACGCATCCGGAAGTGGGCGTTTTCTCGTAAAAACTCCAGCGTCTGGCGCTTGGGTTGGAGCGGGTATTTACCAGGATCACTATCGCCCAGGATTTCAATCCCTTCTGCCAGTAATTCCACCGCCTGTCCGGAACCTTGTGATTCGACCAGTTTGCCGGTAACGGAAACACAAGAATGGAAAGTGATGCGCTTCAGCAAGGCTTCGTCAAAATTTTCAAAGTCGACGACGATCTGCAGGTTATTGGAAGTCGTACCATCGTTGAGCGCAATAAAACGATTAGCGCGAAAGGCTCTTACCCAGCCGGAGAGGCGATAGGTATCTCCAACTTTTGGTTCCTTCAGTACTGCTGCAATTTCCGTTCTTTTCATTGGTTCAATTTTGGATTGTCGAATGCCGAATTGTTGAATTAAATTCGATAATTTGGCATTCAACAAATCAACAACTGTCTTTCACGGCCGCAAAACTACGAAATCCGATGGGGAAAACCGTACAGGATTCCTTATTTTCAGCTCCGGATTTGAAAAAACTATGTCGATGATCTTCAAATGGATGCTTAAAGCGGTGGTCCAAAAGTTAATTGCCTTTTTCCCGCAAAGGGAAAAGATCAATTATCTGTTACAAAAGTACGTTACCAAAGGCGTGGAGCTAACGGATACTTACTTGGTTTTAAGCTGACGCATGCCCGGGCTACCGATTTTGGCGGAAGCAGTATGGACTACATCTGCTCCAATAACACCTTTGAGCACATCCCTAAGGCGATTCTGGCCGCTATTTTTCCCTCCCAATTATATCTGCCGGGGATGAGGTCAGGGTAAATTTCGGCTACGCCTAAAAAAAAAGCCAGCACCTTATTACAGACTCAATATGGGCAACCTACTTAAGTAGTCCACAAAATTAACCTTTATGATTTATGACGGCATCTTTTTCACCTACTCTGCGTTAAAAACTGCTACTGG
>Ga0102940_1000648_pt1 | contig 23442 bp, 22 predicted proteins | sample SalPonR2_C_D1_MG_FD_78215 | JGI IMG/M metagenome (GOLD analysis project Ga0102940, IMG submission 78215) | Salt pond soil microbial communities from South San Francisco under conditions of wetland restoration - Salt Pond MetaG R2_C_D1_MG | ecosystem: Environmental > Aquatic > Marine > Intertidal... | reverse complement strand
GTGTAGTTGGTGATCTTTTCCTGCAAGTCCGAGAGGAACTTCGCCCGCCCCGCATCGGTCGTGAGCTGGTAATAGCGCAGCCCGGCGTATGACATGATCCGCCCTGCGATGTTGTTGATCTTCTCGTTGCGATGCACGCATTCGAGAAAGCCGGTCGCGTCCAGCTCCGCAAGCTTGCCCTCGTAATCGGACGCGAATTCGGCGCATTCCTGTTCAAGCCAAGTCAGGTCACGCGCAAGCTCCGGTGCTTCCTCGCCGGCATAAAGGTCACTCAGGTCCCACTCGGGAAGCTTGCCGAGGCCGTCATCGCCCCCATCATCACCACTGCCTGCATTCGCGTCACGGAGGGGAAAGGGAAGTTGAAACATGAAGGGGCCTCTTTGTTTTGGGTTGCCATCGACATAGAGCCGCCCGGGGGCGATCTCAACCCGCGCCCGGGCCCCTACTTGAAGAAAAACCCCGTCATCTCATCGAGGATCGCCGCGCGCATCTTCGCGTTTTCCATGAGAACTTCATGTTCCGCGCCGTCCTGCATGGACAGCGTTCCGTTCTCCCAGCGCCGCATCCGCGTTTCAATGCGCGGCACATCGACGATGCGCTCACGCGTTCCGAGAAAGCAGATCGCCCTATGCGGTGGCGACGGCATGATATGAAGCTTGCGCGTCTCCCGCAGCGCCTCAGCCAGTCAGTGCAGGGACGGCCCGCCAAGCGTCAGCTCGGAGTGAGCCTCGGCCTGCCGCACCATGTAGTCCCACATATCCCTGTCGGTGGTCAGCATGTTGTCGTCGAAAAGCTCCGCCAGAACATAGGTCTCGCGCTTCGTTCCGGGCGCGAGACGCCCGCCAATCCCCAGCTTGCTCGTGGCATTCGACAGCGCCCAGGCCGTCGGGCGCGTCGCCGGAGCGAGGTAGATGCCCCACATCGGCGCGGAAAAGGCCGCCGCCTCGACATCGAGCCCCTCGTGCAGGGCCCGCAGGCCGATACAGCCGCCCATGGAATGGCCCAGCAGGTAGTAGGGCCCCGGTGCGCCGAGCGCCTTCGCCGCGTCCACCACCGCGCGCACGTCGCGCTGGTAGTCGGAAAAGCGCCGCACGTGGCCAAGCATCTCGTCGTCGTGGAGACGGTCGGCGAGCCCCTGCCCGCGCCAGTCCACGGCCAGGGTCGCGAGGCCGCGCTCGGCCAGGTCCGCGGCGGTGCGCCCATATTTCTCGGCATATTCCGTGCGGCCCGGGAAGAGCAGCAAGGTGCCTTTCAGCCCCGCGCCGCCCCAGAAAACGATACGGATGCGCACCCCGTCGTCGGCGGTGAGCCAGCAGGCGCGCCCGCCGCTCGGCGCATCCGCGACGTCCTCGAAATAGGGTGCCTCTTCCAAGGCTCAGCCCAGGACCGTGCCGAGCTGCATCGCAAGCCCCATGTCGCCGTCGACCGAGAGATTCCCGCCCATGAAGGCCGCTGTGGGGTTGAGATCGCCCGACAGGTTCTGCTCGAAGGTCTCGCGGTTCGCTGTCAGCGTCACATCGGCTGCGTCGTCCCCGGCGCGCGCACCCTCGCCGTCGATCATCACGGCACCCTCGCCCTCAATGACGAACTTGGCCGTGCCGGCGTCAAAGCCGCCGCCATCCATCTTCTCGTTCAGCGCCTTGACCGCGCCATCGACTACATCGCTCATGGTGTCTCCTTCACATTGTCGCGACAGTGACTTGTCTCAGCCCTGTCTTGGGTTATTCTCACCCTACTATGGGTTTTATAACTGTCCATCTCAAACCTGCCGTGGCGGCAATCGCGCTGGTTTTCGCAAGTCTGCATCCAGCCATGGCGAAGGACGCGGGAGATCGGGTCGAGGCCCTGCTCGAAGAGCTCTCCTCGGCAGAAGGACCTCAGGCCCGCAAGATCGCCCGCGACATCGAGATCGCATGGTCGCAATCCGGCTCGGCCAGCGCCAATCTGCTTCTGCGCCGCGGCGAGGACGCGCTCGATGAAGAGGACTACGTTGCAGCCGTCGAGCATTTCAGCGCGCTGACCGACCATGCCCCGGACTTCGCCGAGGGCTGGCACGGTCGCGCCCGCGCCTTCTACGCCCTTGAGGAATACGGCCTCGCGCTGAATGACCTGCAACAGACGCTCGCGCTCAACCCGCAGCATTTCGGAGCCATTTTCGGACTTGGCACGATCCTTGAGCAGGTCGAGCGCCCGCAAGCCGCCCATGAGGCCTACAAGATCCTCTTGAACCTCTACCCCGCTCATGAAAAGGCTCTCGAAGCCACGGCGCGGCTCGAGCGCGACGTGAACGGAACCGAGCTCTAGGCGCACGCCTCTAGGAATCAGCGAGACTGTCTCACATGTCCCAGCAAAGGCGCATCACGGCGGTGCTCGGGCCCACGAACACGGGCAAGACGCATTACGCCATCGAGCGCATGCTCGGCCACCGCACCGGGATCATCGGCCTGCCGCTGCGGCTTCTCGCCCGCGAGGTCTATGACAAGATCGTTGCCGCACGCGGCCCCTCGGTCGTCGCCCTCGTCACCGGTGAGGAACGTATCGTCCCGCCGCGCGCGCAATACTGGGTCTGCACGGTCGAGGCCATGCCCGAGGGGATGGGCGCGGATTTCGTCGCCATCGACGAGATCCAGCTCTGCGCCGACCCCGAGCGCGGGCATGTCTTCACCGATCGCCTCCTGCGCGCGCGCGGCCAGCACGAGACGCTTTTTCTCGGCTCCGATTCGATGCGCGGGATCATTCGCACGCTCGTGCCCGAGGCCGATCTCATGAGCCGAGAGCGCATGAGCCAGCTCTCCTATGGCGGGGCGCGCAAGATCTCGCGCATGCAGGCGCGGTCGGCCATCGTCAGTTTTTCAGTCGAGAATGTCTACGCGATCGCCGAACTGCTCAAGCGCCAGAAAGGCGGCGCCGCGGTGGTCATGGGCGCGCTCAGCCCCCGCACGCGCAATGCGCAGGTGGAGCTCTACCAGAACGGAGACGTGGACTTCCTCGTCGCGACCGACGCGATCGGAATGGGCCTCAATCTCGACATCAACCATGTGGCCTTTTCGGCCACTCAAAAGTTCGACGGACGCCGGATGCGCCATCTGGCACCCAATGAACTGGCCCAGATCGCGGGCCGGGCCGGGCGCTACATGAACGACGGTACCTTCGGCGTGACGGGCGAGGCGCCGCCGCTCGACGACGAGGTCGTCGAGGCGATCGAGAGCCATTCCTTCACGCCGGTCCGCAAGCTCCAGTGGCGCAATGCGAGCCTCGACTTCCGGTCGGCCGAACGATTGATCGCCTCGCTCGAGGCGCCCTCGGAGGACGAGCGACTGGTCCGCGCGCGGGAGGCCGACGACCTGATGGCGCTCAAGGCGCTGTCGGAGCAGACCGAGGCGCGCCAGCGCCTGCGCGACGCGCGGGACGTGAAGCTTCTGTGGGACGTCTGCCGGATCCCCGACTTTCGCGGGATAAGCCATGCGGAACATGCGGGGCTGCTCGAGCGTATCTTTGGATACCTGCACGAACTCGGGCGGGTTCCGGACGACTGGCTCGCGCGGCAGGTCAAGCGGATCGACCGGACGGACGGGGACATCGATGCGCTCTCCAAGCGGCTGGCCTATATCCGCACATGGACCTACGTCGCGCAGCGCAAGGGATGGATCGACGACGAAAGTCATTGGCGGGGCGAGACGCGCGCGGTAGAAGATCGCCTGTCCGACGCGCTCCACGGGGCGCTGACGCAACGGTTTGTCGACCGGCGGACGAGCGTGCTGCTTCGCCGGTTGAAGCAGAAGGAGAGCCTTGTGGCCGAGGTGAACGACAACGGTGAAGTGACGGTCGAGGGACAGTTCGTCGGCCGGCTGGAAGGGTTCCGCTTCCGCCAGGACGCGAGCGCGACCCCGGACGAGGCGAAGACGCTCAGATCGGCGGCGGTGGCCTCGCTCAAGCCGGAGTTCCACCTCAGGTCGGACCGCTTCTACAACGCGCCCGACACCCAGATCGACTTCACCGAGCAGGGTGGTCTGATGTGGGGCGAGAGCGCTGTGGGCAAGCTGGTGGCGGGACCCGAGGCGCTGAAGCCGCAGGTCGTCGCCTTCGTCGACGAGGAAGCCGGCCCGGACGTGGCGCAGAAGGTGCAGCGACGGCTCCAGCATTTCATCGACCGCAAGATCGCGACGCTGTTCGAGCCGCTTCTGGCGATGAGCCGGGACGAGGCGCTGTCGGGCATCGCCCGGGGCTTCGCCTTCCGGCTGGTCGAGAATCTGGGCGTCGTCCCGCGCGAGGGCGTGGCCGACGAGGTCAAGGCGCTCGATCAGGACGCGCGGGGCGCGTTGCGCAAGCACGGGGTGCGCTTCGGGCAGTTCACGGTGTTCCTGCCGCTTCTTCTGAAACCCGCGCCGACGCGGCTCAGGCTGGTGCTCTGGGCGCTTGCCACGGGGCTCGACGATTTCCCCGAAAGCCCGCCACCGGGGCTGGTGACGGTGCCGACGCTGCGCGACGCGCCCGAAGGCTATCATCCGATGGCGGGGTATCGTGTGGCGGGCGAGCGGGCGATCCGCATCGACATGCTGGAGCGGCTGGCCGACATGATCCGCCAGGAAAACACCCGCGGCGGGTTCGAGGCGAAGGCCGACATGCTGTCGATCACCGGGCTCACGCTGGAGCAGTTCGCGGCGCTGATGGAAGGTCTGGGCTACCGGGCCGAGCGCGGGGAGCGGCCGAAGGTGCGTCCCGAGCCGCAAGCGCTTCCGCCGGAAGCGGCTGCGGAGGGGACGCCGGAAATCGCGCCCGAACCCCAGCTGCCGGACGAGGAGCGCCAGGCCGATTCCGACGCGCTGACCGGCGAGAGCGCGCCCGAGGTCGACACCGCGCCGAGCGAGGCGGCCCCGGCGGGCGATGCGCCGCCGGTCGAGCCGGAGGCGGCGCCGCCGGCCGAGGAGCGGGTGGAGGCGGCCGAGGAGCCGGCGACTGCCGAGGCGCAGGAGCCGGGTGCGGAGCCCGAGGTCGAGGTCTTCTACACCTTCACCTGGGCCGGCAATCGCGGCCACCGCGAGAGTGGCGGACGCAAGCCCGGCGGAAAGCCGCGGGGCAAGCCGCAGGGCAAGGGGCCGAAGGGCAAGCGCCCGGAGCGCGACAAGGCGCAGGGCTTCGAATCGCGCCCGCCGCGGAAGGACCGGATCGATCCGGACAATCCCTTCGCCGCCGCTCTTATGGGCCTCAAGACCAAGGACTGACGTCTGGAAGCGCGTCCCACCCTCAGGATCGACAAGTGGCTGTGGCAGGCCCGCTTCTACAGGACGCGGACGCTGGCCGCCGAAATGGTCGCGCGCGGCAAGGTCCGGGTGAACGCCAAGCTCGTGAAAAAGCCGGCCTCGGCTGTCGGGCCGGGAGACGTTCTGACGATGGTTCAGGGCAACCGGATACGGGTGGTGCGCATCATGGGTCTGCCCGAGCGGAGGGGGTCGGCGACCGAGGCGGCGGAGTTGTACGAAGAGTCGCAGTCATAGGGTGTCAATGTCAGTTGACACTATCGGCGCGACGCCCACATCAATGTGACCCAAGTCGCTTGAAGGCCCGTGCCGTCTCGACTAGCCAAAAGACGCGAAGGACCGAAGGATTCGCCCATGACCTATGTGGTGACCGACAACTGCATCGCCTGCAAATACACGGACTGCGTGGAAGTCTGTCCGGTGGACTGTTTCTACGAAGGCGAGACCATGCTGGTCATTCACCCCGACGAGTGCATCGATTGCGGCGTCTGCGAGCCGGAATGCCCGGCCGACGCGATCCGGCCCGACACCGAGCCGGACATGGAGAAGTGGGTCGAGTTCAACCGGCAGTACTCCGAAGCCTGGCCGGTCATCATCACGAAGAAGGATCCGCTGCCCGACGCCGATGACCGGGACGGGGAAGCGGGCAAGATGGAAAAGTACTTCTCGGAGGCGCCTGGAGAGGGCGGCTGACAGGCGATTCGCGCCACCCCGCGGCGAGTTTCCCTGGATTCGCCCGAAGGAGTGCGCGCAAGGCATTGAAAATGCTCGCATTGTTTGCGAGCAGAGAGGGTGTTTGCGCTACCCTTCTAATCTCATGCTTTTTTTGTTATATTCTTGTCACACAAAAGCCGAGGCTCGAGGCTCAAGGGCCGTAAGGGAGTGGCAAGACCGCTTCGAATGAAATTTCCGGCGACAACCATAACAACGACGGGGAGATGTGTGTGTTCCCCGGCGTTTTTATTGTCGTCAAGCCACGGCCATCAGAGGACGACTGACTGAATGAGCAAGACCAAGAAATCGGAATTCCGCCCGAACGATCACGTGGTGTATCCGGCGCATGGCGTCGGGCAGATCATCTCGATCGAGCAGCAGGAGATCGCGGGCATACCGCTGGAACTCTTCGTTATATCGTTCGAGAAGGACAAGATGACGCTGCGTGTGCCGACCCACAAGGCCGAGGACGTGGGCATGCGCTCTCTGTCCTCGCCCGACATCGTGTCGAAGGCCATGAGCACGCTCATGGGCAAGGCGCGCGTGAAGAAGGCGATGTGGTCGCGGCGGGCGCAGGAATATGAGCAGAAGATCAATTCCGGCGATCTGATCGCGATCGCGGAGGTGGTGCGCGACCTGCACCGTACCGACGACCAGCGCGAGCAGAGCTACTCCGAGCGCCAGCTCTACGAGGCCGCGCTCGAACGGCTGACCCGCGAAGTGGCGGCGGTGAGCGGCTCCGACGAGGTGGCCGCGCAGCGGAAAGTGGACGAGGTGCTTCTGGGCCGCGCGGCCTGATCGCCGACCAGTGACATGAAAAGCGCCGCTCTGTTGAGCGGCGCTTTTCGTTTTTCCCGGGCACTTCGCCGCAACCGCCCAGAGACCGTTTTTCCCGCTCCGCTTTACGTGTAGTCAGAGGGGCATGCTGCGCTCCTTTTCAACCCTGACCGAAGGGTGCCCATGGATCTTGCCTTTGATACGGCATTCTACGAGATCTCCGTCCTGGTCCTTCTGGCGGCCGTCGTCGGCGCCGCGGGACTGATTGCGCGCCAGCCGCTCATCGTGGCCTTCATCGCCGTCGGCGTGCTCGCCGGGCCCGATGCGTTCGGCATCGTCTCATCAACAGAATTCATCGACACGCTGAGCCAGATTTCCATCGCGGTGCTTCTGTTCCTTGTCGGCCTCAAGCTGGACGTGACTCTGGTGCGGAGTCTCGGGCGCGTCGCGCTGGCGACCGGTCTCGGACAGGTGATCTTCACCGCCGTCTTCGGGTTCCTGATCTGCCTCGCGCTCGGGATCGACTGGGTGACGGCACTCTTCATCGGCGTGGCGCTGACCTTCTCCTCGACGATCATCATCGTGAAGCTCCTGTCCGACAAGCGGGAGATCGGAGCGCTCCACGGCAAGATCGCGCTCGGGTTCCTGATCGTGCAGGACATCTTCGTCGTCCTGGCCATGGTGGCCCTGTCTGCCGTTGGCGTCGGAGCGGCCGCGGAAGGCGGCGCGACGGCGAACATCCTTGTGCTCGTCGTGGGCGCGGCAGCGATGCTCGCCTTCATCGCAGCCTTCATCCGCTATCTCGCCGATCCGCTCACGCACTTCGTCTCGCGCTCGCCCGAACTCCTGGTCATTGCGGCGGTCGGATGGGCCATCGGCCTCGCCGCGCTCGGCGATGCGATCGGGTTCGGAAAGGAGCTGGGCGGGCTCCTTGCGGGTGTCTCGCTCGCCTCGACGCCGTTTCGCGACGCGATCGGGTCGCGGCTGACCAGCCTGCGCGACTTCCTTCTGCTGTTCTTCTTCATCGCCCTCGGCTCGGGGCTGGAGCTGTCGACGCTCGGCGCGCAGATCGGGCCGGCCATCGTGCTGTCGCTGTTCGTTCTGATCGGCAATCCCCTCATCGTGCTCGCGATCATGGGCTACCTCGGGTATCGCAAGAGAACCGGCTTCCTCGCGGGTCTCACGGTGGCGCAGATCTCCGAATTCTCGCTGATCTTCATGGCGATGGGGGTGTCGCTGGGGCAGGTGGGCGAGGAGGCGATGGGCCTCGTGACGCTCGTGGGGCTCGTGACCATCGCGCTCTCGGTCTACATGATCACCTGGTCGCACAAGCTCTACGAGCTCTGCGAACCGATTCTGGGCATCTTCGAGCGCCGCGACGCGTTCCGCGAGGTTGCCGTCGAACGCGAGGGTGCGACGTCGCGGCAGCATGATTTCGTCATCTTCGGACTTGGCCGCTACGGGCAGAGGTTGGGAACCTTCCTCGCGGAGCGGGGCTACCGGGTGCTCGGGGTCGATTTCGACCCGGAGGCCCTGGCGGCTTGGCGGGGCCTCGGCATGGAGGCCATGTTCGGCGACGCAACCGATCCCGATTTCGTCAGCCACCTGTCTTTGGAGGGCGTGCGCGGCGTGATATCGGCGGTTCCGCGCGACCGCAACACCCTGACGGACACGGATGCCCAGCTGACGCTGCTGCACGGGCTGCGGGCATCGAGCTTCCCCGGTCAGATCGTGCTGTCCGCGAACACGGCGGCAGAAGCGGAGGCGCTGCGGACCCGCGGCGCCAACCTCGTGCTGACACCTTTCGACGACGCCGCGGAATATGCGGTGGAGCGGCTCGTGGCGGCGTGAGGCGTCGCGCCCGCTTCCATCGACAGGAAGACCAGCCGAGATGTGTCTCACCGGACGGGGCGGTGCCGACCGTTGGCGGCGCGAGGAAGAAGGCCAACCGGGGGGTCAGAGCGGCAGCGGCGCGTCGGGCTTCAACTGGTCCATGACGATCTGGCTCTGGACGCGGGCGACGGCGGGATGTGGCAGGAGCACCTCGTGGATCAGGCGATTGAGGTCTGAAAGATCGCTGCAGTACACCCGCAAAAGGTAGTCGGCTTCGCCGGTCAGTGTCCACGCCGAGGTGATCTCGGGCCGGGTTTCGAGGATCCGCGTGAAGGTTCTGACCTGATCGGGGGCGTGGGTGGCCATCTGCACCGCGACGAACGCCTGCACGGCGAGGCCGAGCCGGGGCGCGGAGAGGCGCGCGCGGTAGCCTTCGATGTAGCCTTCCGCCTCGAGCCGCTGGCGGCGGCGGCCGGCCTGGCTGGGCGAGAGGTTGAGAACCTCTCCGAGCTTCTCGGCCGTCAGATGGGCGTCGCGCTGGAGCGCTGTCAGGAGCCGGCGGTCGGTGTCGTCGATGGACATGCGGTGAATCCTCTTCAGGCTGAGCTATAGCGCGTAACCTCCGCATACGGGATAGCGAATATGCTTCACTTTGCGCAGAATTCCGGTGACGGCCCGCGTATCATCGCGGAAAGCGCAAACAGGAGGATTTCATGGGACCGTTTCCACACGACGCCCCGCGTTCTGTCATCTCGGACGCGAACCCGGCCGGAACCGACGGCTTCGAGTTCGTCGAATTCGCCCACCCGGAGCCTGACGCGCTTCGCGAGGTGTTCGGACGCATGGGCTACACCCATGTCGCCAACCACAAGTCGAAGAAGGTCGAACTCTGGCAGCAGGGCGACATCAGCTATCTCATCAATGCCGAGCCCGGCACCCATGCGGCCGCCTTCATCGAGACGCACGGGCCCTGCGCGCCCTCGATGGGCTGGCGCGTGGTCGACGCGGCGCACGCCTTCGCCCATGCCGTGGCGAAGGGGGCCACGCCCTACGACGGCGAGGGCAAGGTTCTCGACACGCCCGCCATCGTGGGCATCGGCGGCTCGCTCATCTACTTCATCGACGACTACGTCGACCAGAGCCCCTACAACGCCGAGTTCGACTGGATCGCGACTGCCAATCCCGAAGGCGTCGGCTTTTCCTATCTCGATCACCTGACGCACAACGTGCACAAGGGAAATATGGACGTCTGGTTCGGGTTTTACGGCAACATCTTCAACTTCCGTGAAATCCGCTTCTTCGACATCGCGGGCAAGTTCACCGGCCTGCACAGCCGGGCGCTGACCTCGCCCTGCGGCCGCATCCGCATCCCGATCAACGAGGACCGCGGCGAGACCGGGCAGATCGTCGAATACCTCAAGCGCTACAACGGCGAGGGCATTCAGCACATCGCGGTGGGGACGACCGGCGTCGAGATCTACGACGCCGTGGACGCGATCGCGGAGAAGGGGCTGAAATTCATGCCGAAGCCGCCGAAGAGTTATTACGAGATGTCGACGGAGCGCGTATCGGGCCACGAGGAACCGCTCGACCGGATGGAAAAGCACGGCATCCTGATCGACGGCGAGGGTGTCGTCGACGGCGGCGAGACACGGATCCTGCTGCAGATCTTCTCGAAGACGGTGATCGGGCCGATCTTCTTCGAATTCATCCAGCGCAAGGGCGACGACGGATTCGGGGAAGGCAACTTCAAGGCGCTGTTCGAGTCGATCGAGGCCGACCAGATCGCGCGCGGCGTACTGAAGCCCGCCGCCGCGGAGTAGGAAGGACGGCTGCCCGGTCGCATCCGCCGGAAAGCGGGCGTCCGGCGCGGGGTATCTCGGATCGCCTGCGATCCGACCGGAGCGAGGGGGCCGTCTGCCCCCTCGCGCTCCCCCGAGGATATTTTCGGACAGATGGAGGTTCCTTCGGGAGCGGGTCGTCGGGCGTCAGCCCGAGGGCACCGACAGCGTGATGTTCCGCCCGCCTTTCACATATCGCAACTCGCTGCGGCCGATGGCGGCGATCTGGCCGCCGTCGAGCCGGTCGCCGACCTGCACCTTCACGTAACGTCCCGAGGGCAGCCGCACGAGCGCGCGGCGGTTGCCGTCGGTGCCGTAGACGCCGATCAGGTTCAGGTCCCGCAGGCGCATCGCGTTCTCGATCGTCGCTTGCCGCGCGACGGACGCGGAGGTCGGGATTCGCGGGGTGACGGAGGCGACCTGGGTCTCGGGCTCCTCGTCGGCCTCTGGCTGCGCCGCGCCGCTGTCGGCGGCTTCGGCCAGCGCGGCCGCGACCGCGCGCTGGGTGGCGACGCTGGTCGCGAATCCCGCGGGACGCGCACGCGGAGGGGACGAGACCGCCACGGCGAAATCGCTCGGAGGCGCCTCCGGGTCGAGTTCCGCTAGAGCGGCCGCCTGGGCCGACTGGGGGCGGGCGGACGGACTGAGGCGTGCCAGTTCGGTCCGGCTCAGGCCGCCGAGGTTGGCCCGCTCGTTGCGTTCGACGAGGCCGCCGGGACGCGGCCGGGGCCGCAGGTCGGGCAGAGCGGCCGCGGTTTCCGAAAGCGGCAGGCCGATATCGGCGGTTCGCGCGGGGGCGGGCGGCGGGACCATCGCCGGCGGACCGAGCGCCACGACGACGCCATCCGGCGTCCAGGCGCCCTCGGGGGTCGCGACGATGAAGCCGTTCTCGTCGGTCTCGAAGGTCGTGCCCGCCGGAGGCGGCGGCAACGGCGCCACCGGCCGCGGTGCAGCCAGAAGTGTCGTGGCTTCGGGCAGGGCGATGGCGTCGCTCGACCGGGTGAGCGGATCGATCGACGCGATGTAGAGGTTGTCGATCGGAGACGCCGCGGCCTCGGGGGCGGTGGCGGTGTCCGGGCCTTCGGCCCAGATCCCCGTCGCCGCGTAGCGCAGCGCGGGGTTTTCGTCCGTCATCTCGTCGGGCGGTGCGGTGACACCGGCGGCGAGACCCTCCGCGCTCTCCCGCGCCGCCTCCGCGACATCGGGCGCGGCCGGTGTCGGCAGGGCCGCGGGCTCGGTGGCCTCGGGCGCGGTGGTCAGGGCGAGGTCCCCGGTCTGCGGCGCGGCCAGCCCCGGCGCGTCGAGCGCCACGGCTGGCGGCGTGTCGGGAAGGACCGCGGCGGGGTCGGACGGTCCGTCGTCCCTAATCGAGAAATACGCAAGCCAGACCATCGCGGCGAGGCCGACCCCGGCGGCGATCTTGAGCCGCCTGTCGGCGGCGCGGTCGTCGGCGCCGAGCGGCGCCTTTCCGCGCAGCGTGAACAGGGTGAGCGAGTCGGCCTCCGTTTCCGCCGCTTTCGGCGCCGCGATGGCGCGGGCCAAGGCGACCGTCTGCGGATCGGTCCGCTGTGACGGTGTGAGTGGGAGGGCGGCCGCCGGCATGTCCGGCGGGCGCGGCTCCGAGGGCGGCGGCGGGACGCCGCCGTCGCCGGAGAGCTTCGGCGGTGCCGTTCCCGCGGAACCGTCGAAGTCGGCCGCCATGGACGTCGCGCCGAAATCGGGATCGCGCGGGAAGTCGTCGGGGCCGGGCCGGGCGCTGAACGACACGGGCCGGAAGCCATGCGCATCGGCGAAGGCCTCGGCCTCGTCGAGCGTGGTGCGGTCGAGCATCGCGAGCCGGATGACGCCGCCGACGATCTCCCAGTCGAAGACCAGCTCCTCGGGACCGAGCGGTGTCAGTCCGTCGAGGCGCCGGCGGAGCGTCGCTTCTGTCACCGGCTCGCCGATCGGCCGCTCGATCTCGGTATAGCGAATCTGCGAGGAGGGGATGACGAGTTCGGTCGTCACCCGGTCGGGCGCAAGGGCCTCTGCGTCCTGCCGGAGCGCCGCCAGCCGGCCATCGAGATCCGCGGCGTCGAGCGAGGCGTCGCCCACGACGGTCCAGCCGCCGCCCACCCTGTAGAGCAGACGGATCCCATCCGCGGCGAGATCGAGCGCGAAGGCCGGTGTCATGCGTGGCCGGGTCCCCTGTTGCGTTCCGGGTCGGGGCTGAGCCGCCGTGCCGAAATCTAGCGCAGGCTGCCGCCGATGGAAAGTTGTCCGGGGCGTCGCATCTTGCCGGAATTCACCAAAAGGAGGAAGGTGAGCGGAAATCCGTAGGGAGTTTTTCATGCGACCGCTCATGTTCCTTGCCAGCGTGGCCCTGGCCCTGTCCACCGCCCTTGCGCATGCTCAGGGTTCGATAACCGTCACCGGCACCGGGGAAGCCTCGGCCGCGCCGGACATGGCGACGATCAGCCTTGGCGTGACGACCGAGGCCGCCGAGGCCGCCGCAGCCATGGCCGCGAATTCGGAGGCGATGGCGCGGGTGATCGAGCGGCTCGCGTCGGCCGGCATCGAGGACCGGGACATGCAGACCTCCACCCTCTCGCTTTCGCCCCGCTGGACGCAGCCCGGCCCGGAGCGGGAGCGCGAGATCACGGGTTTCGTCGCGTCGAATTCCCTTACCGTGCGGGTCCGGGATCTGCCGGCGCTCGGCGGCATCCTCGATGCTGCGCTCGCGGATGGCGCGAACACGCTCGGCGGCCTGACCTTCGGGCTTGCCGACGACGCGGCGCTGCGCGAGGCCGCGCGGCGGGCGGCCGTGGCCGATGCGGTGGAGACAGCCGCGGTGCTGGCGGACGCGGCGGGCGTCACGCTGGGGGCGGTGCAGGAGGTGACGCAGGTCGGCGATCAGGGCGGGCCTCGGCCAATGGCGCGGATGGACATGGCAATGGCCGAATCCGTCCCCGTCGCCGCGGGGGAAGCCACCGTCACCGCCGAAGTCCGGATGATCTTCGCCATCGGCGACTAGGCCTGCCCCGAAATCTCCTGGTTCCCGTCCTTTCGGCGCCGAACTCGGCCGTCATGCTGTGCCGGAGCCGGAGGATGTCGCCATGGAACGGTTGAAAATTTTCATCGGGCTGATCGCGATCGCCGGCGCGGTCGTCGTGTTCGGCGAGCGCGGCGGCCAGGAGGAGGAGGTCGCGGCCAAGCCGGTCGTGCGCAGCTTCTCGTCCGACGCCACGTCGGCCCGGTTCGTGCCGGCGGCCCCGCGCGACTGACGGGGCCGGGACACGGCTGCCTCAGGCGGTCGCCCTGGCGAGCGCCTGGTCGAGATCGGCGATGATGTCGTCGGGGTCCTCGATCCCGATGGAGACGCGCACCACGTTCGCCCCCGCGCCCGCCTTCTCCTGCTGTTCGGGCGTGAGCTGCCGGTGCGTCGTGGACGCCGAGTGGATGATCAGCGACCGCGTGTCGCCGAGGTTCGCCACATGGCTGAAGAGGTTCACGCTGTCGATCAGCTTGACGCAGGCGTCGTAGCCGCCCTTGATCGCGAAGGTGAAGAGCGCGCCCGCGCCCTTCGGGCAGATCTTCGCGACCCGGTCGAAGTAGGGCGAGCTTTCGAGCCCGGCGTAGGTGACCTTCTCGATCCGGGGATCGGATTCGAGCCATTTCGCGACCTTCACCGCATTCTCCACGTGCCGCTCCATCCTGAGCGACAGGGTCTCGATGCCCATGAGCGTGTAATGCGCCGCCTGCGGGTTCAGCGTCATCCCGAGGTCGCGAAGACCGATGGCGATGCCGTGGAAGGTGAAGGCGAGGGGGCCGAAGGTCTCGTGGAACTTCAGGCCGTGGTAGGCCGGCTCGGGGTCGGAGAGTGACGGGAACTTGCCGTTCGACCAGTTGAATTTCCCCGAGTCGACGATGACGCCGCCCGTCACGGTGCCGTTGCCGGTGAGGTATTTCGTCGTCGAGTGCACGACGAGCGTCGCGCCGTGCTCGATCGGGCGGCACAGATAGGGGGTCGCCGAGGTGTTGTCGACGATGAGCGGGATGCCCGCCGCGTCGGCGATTCCGGCGATCGCGGGCAGGTCGGTGATGTAGCCGCCCGGATTGGCGACGGATTCGCAGAAGATCGCGCGGGTGTCGTCGTCGATCGCGGCCTTCACCGCGTCGAGATCGTCGGTGTCGACGAAAGTGGCCGACCAGCCGAAGCGCCGGATGGTCTGGGTGAATTGCGTGACGGTGCCGCCGTAGAGCCGGGTCGAGGCCACGATGTTCTTGCCCGGTCCCATCAACGGGAAGAGCGCCATGATCTGCGCCGCGTGGCCCGACGAGCAGGCGACGGCACCGACGCCGCCCTCGAGCGTCGCCACCCGCTCCTGCAGGACGGCGACGGTGGGGTTGGTCAGGCGCGAATAGATGTAGCCGACTTCCTGAAGGTTGAAGAGCGCCGCGGCGTGGTCGGCGTCGCGGAAGACATAAGCCGTCGTCTGGTAGATCGGCGTCTGGCGCGCTCCGGTCGCGGGATCGGGGCGCGCGCCCGCGTGGATCTGGAGCGTGTCGAAGCTGTAGGCTGGTGCGTCGGTCATGGGATCCTCCCTCGTTTCCGTTGGCCGAGGTGTAGGCGGAAGCGGGGCGGCGCTCAACGGCGGAGCGCGGAAGTTGTCAGAAAAGGCTGGTTTTCCGCGGATATGGCCCGAGGCCGTACGCGCGTTTGCCGGAACGGCGCCGTTACACCTCCGGCGTCCGCGCTGGATTACGGTTCACGTTCAAGATCGCTCTCGAGCCCTGCCGCGGCGTAGTCGGCGCCGCCGTGCTCCTCGCCGATGACGCTGAAGGATCCGTCGCTTTCGAGGACGACCGCCGCCACCCGCGCGGGATCGGGGTGGTTGCTGTTGCGGATGACCGTCTTGAGTTCCGCCTCAGTGACGCGGGAGCGGTGCAGCGCGCCCTTAAGGATTTCGCCCCGGCGGACGAGCAGGGACGGCTCGGACCGGACGAGATGCGCGACTCGGCGCGACCGGACCGATCCCCAGGCCACGACGAACTGAAGCCCGATCAGGGTGACGAAGGCCGTGACGCCCTGTGCAAGGGCGACGCTGGACGAGGTCAGGACCGAGGCCAGGGTGGAGCCGAGCGCGACGGTCACCACGAGATCGAAGGCGTTGAGCTTGGCGAGCGTGCGCTTGCCCGAGACGCGGAGCGTCGCGATCAGCGCGGCATAGGCCAGCGTCCCCACGATCAGCGTCCGCGCGACGTCGCTCCACCCGCCGAAAAGCATCTTCGAAAGGTCCATGACCCCTTGAACCGCCACGCGGGCGGGCGGGTTCCGGTCAGCGCAGCCAGAGCTTTTCACGCTTGATGCGGTTGCGGAGCGCCTGCTCGGTCCGTGGCAGGGCGGCGCGGTCGAAAAGATCGCGGACTTTCCGGCCGCGGCCCTGGTAGAGCATCCGCTTGAACGGGTCATGGCGCTTGAGGATCTTCTTGATCCGGTTCGGCGCGGAGATCTGCTCGACAAGAGCGATGGTGTCGTCCGGTGCCGTGGCGTAGAGGAGGGGCAGCGCCCGGTAGTGGAACGTCGCGGATCCGTCGAGGGCGGCGAATTCCGGCCCGGGCCGTCCGCCGCCGAGGCCGTGGATCACGAGCGGCAGCGCGATCTGGTCGAGCCAGGGGTAGAGCGGCTGACAGACGAGCGTCTCGGGCGGGTCGTCGCGGATCGCGCGCATCGTCCCGGTGAAGAGCGCACCGAAGGCGCGGGGGCAGGGGCCGAAGAACCAGCCCGCGTTGAAATAGAGGTAACGGCGCCAGAATTCGTCGGGCTGCGATGCGTCGAGCGAGCTTTCGAAGTCGAGCCCGAAACGGTCGTAGAGCGCGCGCCAGATCTCGGTGTAGCCGGGTCCGTAAAGCTCGATCACCGGCCAGGTGGCGGTGCGCTTCATCGAGGCCGACGGGCGGGCGACGTCGAACGGGATCGCACTCAGGGGTCCGGTGACGAGGGTGTCGGTGTCGAAGAAGACGAAGGGTTCGGCCTCGGGAAGGGCCGCGAGCCCCTCGGCCTTGTTACCGTTCGGATAGCTTTCCCCGAAGTGCCGGTTCTCGAAGGGGACGATCTCGGCGCCGAGCTCTTCGAGAAGCGCGCGCGGCCCGGTGCCCATGCGCGTGTCGAAGGACCACGCGTGCCCCGGTTGCGGCTCTGCGACGAACAGGCGTCCGCGGAAGTCCGGGTCGGAGGCGCGCAGCGAGGCGGCGAAAAGCACGGCCTCCGCCGCGAGTCGGCCGCGCTGGCCGACGATCATGATGTTGAAGGGCTGCTCTGCCATGCGTCCCGCTCGTTCGGGCGAGACTATAGGGGCCGGCCGCGCGCCGCGAAAGTCAGAGCAGGTCGGGCGGCGCATCGCCCCGGAAGAAGGCGTCGAGGTTGTCGAGCGCCTTGAAGCCCATCGCGTCGCGGGTCCTCACGGTGGCGCTGCCCACGTGCGGCATCATCACGATGTTCTCGTGCGCCGCGAAGGCGGGGTTGCCGCCGGGCTCCGTCGCGAAGCAGTCGAGGCCCGCGCCGGCGAGATGGCCGCTTTCCACCGCCTGGAGGAGCGCCGCCTCGTCCACGAGCGATCCGCGCGCGGCATTCACGAGGATGCTGCCCTCGGGCATCAGCGCGAACCGGTCGGCGTTCATCATGCCCGAGGTATCGGGCGAGGCGGGGCAGTTGAGCGACAGGAAATCGGAGACCGGCAGGAGGCTTTCGAGGCTCTCGTGATAGACGGCGCCCTGTTCCTGCTCAGGCGGCAGCCGGCGACGGTTGTAGTAGTGGATCTCCATGTCGAGGCCGCGCGCGTTGCGGGCGAGCGCCCGGCCCACGCCGCCCATGCCGACGATCCCGAGCCGCGCGCCGGTGACCTGCTTGCCGACGAGGAAGGCGGGGGACCAGAAATCCCATTCGCCCGAGCGCACGATCCGGTCGCCTGTCACGGCGTGCCGGGCGGCGCCCAGCATGAGCATGACGACCAGTTCCGCCGTCGCGTCGGACAGGACGCCGGGCGTGTTCGTGACGGCGATTCCGCGCGCCTCGAGAGCCGGAAGGTCGCAATGATCCACGCCGACGGAGTGATTGGCCACGATCTTCAGGCGCGGGTCGAGGCGGGCCGCAACGTCTGCCGAGAAGTGCTCGGAGTGGCAGGGGATCATCCCATCCGCCTCGGCGCTCATCGCGACGATCTCCCCGGCGGTGCCCGGTGTGTCCTCGTCCTTCATGATCACGTCATAGTCGCGTCGCGCGCGGGCGAGCGTCGCGTCGGACAGCCGGCGCGGGATCCAGAGGGTCTTCTTCGCCATCACTCGCGCGGCTTGTTGCGGCTCGACGTGACGAAGTCGTAGACGACTAGCGCAGACGTCAGGATGATCACGGCCACGAGGTCCGGGCTCGGGACCTCGTAGGCGAGGATGCCGACGAAGATCAGGAAGATCACGAAGGCGAAGAGGGCGAGAAGGCGGTTCATGGCCTGTCCTTTCCGAGCATCATTGATCGGCCCAGTCGAAGAGCCAGCGCGCCGTCCTGAGAAGCCGCGCATCGTTGCCGTTCGGCCCGACGATCTGCACGCCCATCGGCAGCCCCCTGGCGGAGGTCAGGATCGGCAGTGTAACGGCGGGCGTGCCGCAAAAGGTCCATAGTCCGTTGAAGATCGCGCTGCCGGTCGAGCCGAGCCCCTCGGGGGCGGGGCCGGGCGCGGCGGGACAAAGGATCGCGTCGCAGCGCTCGAAGATCTCGCCGAGCGCGGCGCTGAGGACGGGTTTCCAGTCCAGAGCGGCGAGGTAGTCGCGGGCGAGCGTGGCATTGCCCTCCTCGATCGCGGCGATGGTCTCTTGGCCGAGGATCTCCTTCGCATCGCGCCAGTAACGATAGTAGTAGCGCGACATTTCGGCGAAGTTGATGCGCTGGCGTTCCGGCGCGGCGTTGTCGAAGGCGCGCGGGAGCTCGACGTCGAAGACCTGCTCTCCGAGCGCCTCGGCGAGTTCGGCGAAGGCGTCCTTCGTCTCCTGATCGGCCTCGTCCCAGCCGGGCGGCCGCACCAGGGCGAAAACCGGCTTCAGCGGCGGCTCGGACGCGGCGGCGTCGGACAGACGCGGATGCGGTGCGGGCCGTGTCGCCGGGTCGGCCTCGTCATGGCCGAACAGCACCTCGGCGAGCATCGCCGCGCTCACCGGGTCCGCCGCGAAGACGCCGATCGTGTCGAGCGTCGGCGACTGCATGAGCACACCCCGGCGCGGGATCGCCCCGAACGTGGGCTTGAAGCCCGTCACGCCGCAGAACGCCGCCGGGCGGATCACCGATCCGCCGGTCTGGGTGCCGACGGCGAGCGGTATCATCCCGTCGGCGACCGCCGCGGCGGAGCCCGAGGACGATCCCCCCGGCGTGTGGTCCGGATTGTGCGGGTTCCGGGTCTTGCCTGGGTGCATGAAGGCAAGCTCGGTCGTGACCGTCTTGCCCATGATGATCGCGCCCGCGGCCTTCAGGCGTTCGGCCACGTAGGCGTCCCGCATCGGAATGCGGTCGGCGTCGACGGAGATGCCGTTGCCCGTGGGCATCCGCGTCGTGTCGATGATGTCCTTCAGCCCGACCGGCAACCCGTGCAGCGGTCCGATCGCCCGGCCGGTGGCGCGATGCGCGTCGAGCGCCCGTGCCTGACGGCGCGCGTGATCCGCGTCGAACCAGGCCCAGGCCTGCACCTCGGGCTCGCGCGCCTCGATCCGGGTGATGCACGCCTCGACGAGATCGATGGCCGAGAGCGCCCCGGACGCCAGCCGGTCGCGCAGGACCGCGGCCGGGAGCGACAGGAGCGCCTCGGGAGACTTCGCGGCCGCCTTAGCCATAGAACAACTGCGGCAGGTAGAAGACGATCTGCGGGTAGAGATACATCAGCACCATCGACAGGATCACGCAGAACAAAAACGGCATGACGCCCGCGAAGATCTGCGTGAGCCGCACCTCGGGTGGCGCGATCCCCTTCAGATAGTAGGCCGACATCGCCATCGGTGGTGTGAGAAAGCTCGTCTGCAGGTTCAGCGCCACGAGAATTCCGAAGAACAGCGGATCGACGTCGAAGAACGCCAGCAGAGGCAGGAAGATCGGCACGAAGATGATGATGATCTCCGACCATTCGAGCGGCCATCCGAGCAGGAAGATGATGAGCTGCGCGAGGATCAGGAACTGCCAGGGCTCGAGACTGAGGCTCTGGACGAAGTCCGAGATCAGGTGCTCTCCGCCGAGATAGGAGAAGACCGCCGAGAAGGTGTAGGAGCCCACGAAGAGCCAGCAAACCATGGCCGTCGTCCGCACCGTCAGGTAGACGCTTTCGCGCATCCGCTGCCAGGTCATCGCCCGGTCGATGACGGCGAGGAAGATGCCGCCGAGCGCGCCGATCGAGGCCGCCTCGGTCGGCGTCGCGAGGCCGAAGAGAATCGAGCCCAGCACCGCCATGATGAGGAAGGCGAGCGGCAGGAACGACGTCAGGATCATCAGGAGCAGCCGTGACATCGGCACATCCGGCACCTCGTCGGCCGTGGGTTTCGGTGCCACCGACGGCTGGAGGATCGACCGGCCCACCACGTAGATCAGGTAAAGCCCCACGAGCGTGAGGCCGGGCAGCAGCGCCGCCGCGTAGAGCCGCACGATCGAGACGCCCGACGCGGCCGCGTAGACGATCAGCATGATCGAGGGCGGGATCAGGATGCCGAGCGTCCCGCCCGCGCAGATGATTCCGCTCGCGAAGGACGGGTTGTAGCGCGCCTTCAGCATCTGGGGCAGGGCGAGAAGCCCCATCAGCGTCACCACCGCGCCCACGATGCCCGTGGCCGTCGCGAAAAGCGCGCAGGTGATCAGCGCGGCGACGCCCATCGAGCCGGGAATGTTCTTGGAGGCGATGTTGAGCGTCGCGAACAACCTGTCGACGATGTTCGCCCGTTCGACGATGTAGCCCATGAAGAGGAAGAGCGGGACCGCCGTGAGAACCTCGTTCGACATGACCGTGAAGGTCTGGTTCACGAAGAGGTCGAATATCCGGTTGTTGAAGTAGCCCTCGACCCAGAGGCTCCATTGCTCCCACGTTCCCGCATCCTCGTCGAGGCGGTCGAAGAAACGCCACATGCGCCCCTCGTCGTAGTAGGCATAGTAGCCGAAGCCGATGCCCATCGCCATCAGCGTGAACGCGATCGGGAAGCCCAGAAAGACGAAGACGATAAAGAGCCCCAGCATCATCAGGGCAACTTGAGGGTCCGTCATATGTGGTGATCCCTTTCGGCCTTGTCGGCTTCGCGGATCAAGAGATCTTCGGTCTCGAAGACGTCCTCGTCGGCCGGGAGCCATTCGTTGGTGCGCATCGCGAGGATGCAGCGGCAGACCTGGGCGATGCCCTGGATGAAGAGCAGGATGCCTGCGGCGACGATGACGGTCTTGAACTGGTAGATCGGGACGCCTGCAGGACTGTTGACCGAGACTTCGCCGTATCCCCAAGAGCGGGCGGCGTATTTCCAGCCTGCGATGATGAGGGCCGTGACGCCGGGAAAGAAGAAGATGATGTAGAGGACGAGATCAACCTTGGCCTGTGTCCTCGGCTGCCAGAGGCGGTAGAGAAAGTCGCCCCGGACATGGCCGCCGCGCGACAGCGTGTAGGCGCCGCCCATCATGAAGAGCGTTCCGTACATGATGAAGGACACGTCGAGCGCCCAGGCGGTCGGATTGTTCAGGACATAGCGCACGAAGACCTCATAGCCGGTCCCCGCGGCCATGAGCACGATCAGCCAGGCGAAAGCCTTGCCGAACCACGCCGACAGATTGTCCGCGAAGCGGATGAAACCTACCACGGGGATTCTCCCTGTTCGACAGAAGGGCCCCGGCGGTCAACCCGCCGGGGCCGTCGTGTCAGCGATGCCGGATCAGATCGCGAGACGGCCGGGGAAGTAGTGCTCGTAGGCGAGCGCGAGGTCCGGCTTGTTCATGAGCTCGTAGTAGGCGACCTGCTCGACCCACTCCCGCTGGCTGTCCATCACGCGCTTGCTGAACTCGTCCTCTTCAAGCTCGGCGATGAGCCCGTCCCAGGCTTCGAGCTGCGCCTGGAGGATGTCCTGCGACGTCCGGTGCACGGTCACGCCGGCCTCGTCCTGCAGCCACTGCAGGTCGGCGGAATACCGGCGCTGTGCCTTCGCGGTGTTCGCCGTCGATGCCGCCTCGACGCCGTACTTCAGGATCGCCTGAAGATCGGGGTCGAGTTCTTCGAGCGTGAACCTGTTGAACAGGAACTCGAAGCTCTCGGAGGCCTGGTGGTAGGACGAGAGATAGTAGTTCTTCGCCACGTCGTGCGCGCCGAAGTCCTTGTCCGAGGACGGGTTGTTGAACTCGAACGCGTCGATGACGCCGCGCTCCATCGCCGGCACGATTTCACCGCCCGGAAGCTGGGCGACGGACATGCCCATCGACTGCAGGAGGTCGGCTGCAAGGCCGACGGTCCGGTACTTGAAGCCGTCGAGATCGGCGGCGGTGTTCACCTCGCCCTTGAACCAGCCGAAGGGCTGGGCCGGCATCGGGAAGCCCATGTACCCGACGACGTCGAGGCCCATGATGTCCTGGGTCAGTTCACGGTAGAGATCCGCGCCGCCGCCTTCGTAGAACCAGCCGAGCATGGTGTTGGCGTCGCCGCCGAACACCGGGCCGGTTCCGAAGAACGAGGCTGCCTTGTTCTTGCCGTACCAGTACACGGGCACCGAGTGCGCCGCGTCGAGCACGCCGTCGTTCACGGCGTCCATGACCTGGAACGCGCCCACGACCGCACCCGCCGGGAGTACGTCGACCTGAAGCCGTCCGCCCGACATCTCGCCGACGCGGGTCGCGTAGTCCTTCGCGAACTCGTCCCAGATGTTCGCCGCGCCCCATGATGTCTGCATCTTGAGTACGATGGGCGCCTGCGCGAGCACAGCCGGCGCGGCGAGCGCGCTTCCGGCGGCCGCGCCGCCCATGAGTGCCGATTTCCTCAGAAAGGACCGGCGGTTGAAACGTTGACGGTCAGACATTGTTTCCTCCCTCTAGCCTGATCTCACGACGGGTTGCCTCGGAGACAGAGCCATCTATAGCACCGCGCGGGCGCAGAGCAACAGATGCAACGGCCCGAATGTGCAAAACCGGTAAAATTATTTTACCACGCCGTTCGCGTGTCATTTCAATCGCCTGAGACCGATTGCGCGTCCGGGCAACGGTTTTGGGAGTGTCGTGCGTCCCCTCCAGAGAGCGTTCAGGAGCCCGCCGCGCGGCGTGAAGCGGATCTCCGCGCGCATCGGCCGCGCTGATCCGTGATGCGTCCGCGGCCCCGACGCCGCGATCCGCCCGGCGCTCGCTGCGGGCTCTTGGAACCTCGGTCGGTTCAGTTCGTTGATCCTGTCTCAACAAGCATGAACGGGACAGGGACGCCGTGAACCGCAGAAAGGCCGACGATACATCGACGGACACTCTCGCCGATCTTGCCGCCCGCAGGATTGCCATAGAGGCCGTGGAACCCGAGATCGATTGCGGCCGCTTCGCGAGCAAGGCGGTCGCGGGGCGGGAGGTGACGGTTTCGGCCGACATCTTCGGCGACGGGCACGAGTCGTTCGGAGCCGAGGTCGACCTCGTCGGACCCGGCGGCACGTCGGTCGAGACGGTTGCGATGCGGCATCTCGGCAACGACCGCTGGTCGGCCGAGGTGCAGCCGCGCGAGGCGGGCCCGCACCGGATCGCCATCCGCGCCTGGCGCGACCTCTTCGGCACCTGGCGCCACGATACCGCGAAGAAGGTCTCGGCCGGACAATCGGTGGACGTGGAGATCGAGGAGGCACGGCTGATGATCGCGCCGCTCAAGGCGCGCGGCGAGGACGGCAAGGCACTCATCGACCCAGAGCGGCAGGTCGCGGCCGTAGTGCGTCGCATTCGCCCGCGACCTGCCGCTCTGGGTCGACCGCGAACGCGCGGCGTTCAGCGCGTGGTACGAGCTTTTCCCGCGCTCGCTGGGGCC
>Ga0102940_1000644_pt1 | contig 23535 bp, 22 predicted proteins | sample SalPonR2_C_D1_MG_FD_78215 | JGI IMG/M metagenome (GOLD analysis project Ga0102940, IMG submission 78215) | Salt pond soil microbial communities from South San Francisco under conditions of wetland restoration - Salt Pond MetaG R2_C_D1_MG | ecosystem: Environmental > Aquatic > Marine > Intertidal... | reverse complement strand
GTTGGCCGTACAGGTCGAAGGCGTCGCGCCCTTCCAGGTCGGCAGGCCGGTCGATGCCGGCCTTGAGCAGGCACGCGGCAATCCTCGGCCCGATGTTGGGCAGGTCGGTCAGTTCGGTGAGGTGCTCGCGATCGACCTGGGTGGGCTTCACCTGTAGTTCGCCTCCTTACTCTTGCAGCAATATCCCATCTGAAAAAAGCACGCGACTTCGATCTATGTGTCTGGCGCACCGTAACGCCGGGCGATCACGGATAGAACACGAAAATTTCCTACAAGTTTTTCAGAAATTGTCCGATGCAGTGTCTTCTGGGAGTTTGGCATTCTCGTCCGACCTTACTCACCTGGCAGTAGGGTTGGCAAACAATGAAGGGACATGAACCATGAACGAAAAAGAAGCTACGAAGAATTTCAAGTTCTTCGCTAATCTGGCAGTGGTTTGGGTATTGCTTTTTGGCGCATCCATAATTCCGGTCTTCGCCGATGACTTTTCCTCGCAATTGAGTTCAGACGAGTCTCTCAATTACATAACCCCATCGGAATTGGAGGTTGCAGATCAGTTGGCAGAGATCGCTCTTGTTTCTGGCGATGATTTCGCAGTTGATGCGTACTTGCGTCTCAGTCAAGCTGCGTTTCATTGTCGTGGCTCATCAACCGCTTCGGCTTCCGAGGGGCCCGAAGCCGACTGGCTGGTTCAGGAGCAATTGGCAATCCGCGAGCAGTTTGAACCACTCATCACCCAGAACGGTGGAACGCTTCCGCCCCTTGATGTCGGTGGTGAAGGTGGAGATCCCCCGCCTGTCGTCATTCCTCATGCGCAAGACGATGAGACTATTGAATTCAGCATGAATGCCTGTATGGGAGCTATTGCCGCGGCAGATGCCGCAGTCGTCGGCTATTATGCTGCATGCCGGGGGTTTCGCCGAATCACTCCCACTTGCGCTGCAGCGGGTGCTGCAGCATTGGGCGTCATGGCGGCTGCTGTTGTCACTTGTGAAATGTGGGCACGCAATGAGTTGATTGCTTACTGACTCGCAAAGGTGCCGCCTATCCCTCGTAGGCGGCACTTTCTTATGTCTAGACTTCAGAAGGGAGAGTAACAATGAAATGGTGGAAATTCAGCGTGTTTGCAGCTGGAGCGCTTTATGTGATGACGATGATTCTTCAGTTGTTTATTTTCCGAAGCGCTCAAACTGCAGGATACGCATTTTGGCCACTATTGTTGGCTTTGGTAGTGTTTCTTGTGGTCCTTTCCACAAGAGAGAGAAAAACGCCGACTGGAGACGAAGACACCAATCACTGGTGTTGAGGCGCCGGATGAGCCTCTCGCCCAGGTGGTCCCTTGCCGTGCCTGTATATTCCGGACTCTGCCCTGTCTAGTCCAAAAACTTCTTGATCATCGGCACCAGCCGATCGGCCGCGTCTTCCAGCACGTAGTGCCCGGCGTCCTCGAAGTACTCGATCTTCGGGTCCGGGAATATTTCGCGCCACTTGTCGAGCACTTCGTCGTTGAACACGAAGTCCTTCGCGCCCCAGCCGAACAGCATCGGCTTGTCGGCGAGGTTCGGCAGCAGGGTTTCGGTCTCGGCCAGAACCGACCAGGCCGGGTCGGACTCGGTCAGGGGAATATCCTGGACGAAGCGCAGCGTGGCCAGCCGGCGATGCGATCCGCCGCGATACGGGGCGGTCAGACCCTGGGCGACGTTCTTCGGCAGTTTGCTGGCCGTGGCCATCCAGGTCGCGAGGCCGGAAAACGCGTTGAAGCCCTTGATCAGGAACGCGCCGACCGGCGTGCGGGCGAAGGCCAGCGATTTCGGCAGGTCGGCGTCGTCGGGGATGGTGAAGGCCCAGGTGTTCAGGATCACCAGCTTGCCGATGCGCTCGGGGTTGCGTGCGGCCCAGCCGAGCCCGATGGCGCCGCCCCAATCGTGAACAACCAGGTCGATCGTACGCTCCGGCTCGACGCTGTCGAGCCAGTGGCCGAGGTCTTCGATACGTTGTCCGAGCGTGTAGTCGTACTCGGCGTCGGTCGGACGATCGGACAGGCCCATGCCGATGTGGTCGGGCGCGAGGCAGCGCCGCTCGCCGGACAGCGCACGAATGACGTTGCGGTAGTAGAACGACCAGGTCGGGTTGCCGTGCACCATGACCACCGGCGAAGCGCTGGCGGGGCCCTCGTCGACGAAATGGAGGGCGTGGCCGGACGGCAGCGCGTGGAAGTGGCTGTCGAAGGGGTACAGCGAGCGATCGAGGCCGGGCAGGTCGGTCAACTTCGGACTCCGGTTCGGGGCCGTGCGCGAGCGCCCCGGCCGATGTGATTCACCAGACCACTTCGGCCATCGAACAGTTCAGACCCGAGCCGATGCCCATCAGTGCGATCTTGTCGCCGCGGTTGACCCGGTTTTCGTCGACGATCCGCGACAGCACGGTGGGAATCGATGCCGGTCCGATGTTGCCGAGGAACGGGAAAATCCGGTAGACGCGCTCGGGGTCGACCCGGAACAGGCGAATGAACGTATCGGTGTGCGCTTTCGATACCTGATGGATGACGACATGGTCGAGGTCGTTGGCGACCCAACCCAGAACGGTGCGGGCCGCGGTGTAGGTCAGTCCGGCCAGCTTCATTCCTTCGGTGAGCAGCGTGCGGGTATCGGTCCACATCTGGTGGTTCCAGCCGCGGCACAGGTTGTTGAACTGGGTGGCTGCGCGGGTCACCCCGCCCTTGTAGGCGGGCCCGTCCGGCAGCAGATCACGGCGCGTGAGGACCATCGCGGCGGCGCCGGAGCCCAGCGTCAGCGAAGCAAACTCGCTCTTGAACTGGTTGCGGGTGACGGATGGCTTGAGCAGGCGATTGATGGTGTTTTCGTTCAGTTCCTTGCTCGATTCGCCGTTGACGATCAGGGCATAGTCGATTTCGCCGCGCTCCAGCATTCGGCCGGCGATGTTCATGCCGTTGATAAAGGCCAGGCAGGCGTTGCCGACGTCGAAACTCTCGCAGGTGTCGGCCAGCTTCAGGTTGTTGTGCACCAGACAGGCCGTGGACGGCTCGAGGAAGTCGCGCGAGACCGAGGTATTGATCAGGATGCCGACCTGCTTCGGGTCGATGTCGGCCCGCTCCAGAGCTTTACGGCCGGCCAGGGTGGCCGCGTCGGACGGCTGCGTGCCATCGTCCCAGTAGCGCCGTTCTTCGATCCCGGCGAGGTCGATCAGCGGATTGCCGCGAAATTGAAGGCGGGTCAGCGTGGGCTGCAGGCGTTCCTGCACTTCTTCGCTGGACACCGTGTTCGGCGGGTCGACGGAGACCACGGACTGGATAGCGACATTATCGAACAGCATGCTTGGATTCCGGCCCGACATCGCGGGTCTTCGAAGACAGCCAACCTCGTATTATACGGCGATCCGCCCGCGCCTCGCTGTATCTTCGATGATGCCCACGCCCCCCTCCCACGATCGAACTGTCGAGTCCGTCACGAAGGCCGCGACCGCGCTCCGGGCCGCCGAGCAGCCGTTGCGGATTCTCGGCCTGCTGGCCTGGCCCCAGGAGGTGCGGCGAATGTTCCTGGCCGCCGACGCCCGGCGTCTGCCCGAGGTGCACTACCCGAAGGTCGATCCGGCGCCGGTCCGCGATGCGCTGGCCGACGCGCGCCGCCTGTTCCCGGGCTGCGGCCCTGCGCGCCCCTGGTTCGAGCGGGTCGCCGATCGGCTGGAGACCGCCGCGGCGATGATGACGCACCTGGGCAGCGCGCCGTTCTTCGAGCATTCGCGCCGGCTCTACGGGGCACCGGACGAGGCGCTGGCCGACAGCCGTACGACGCCGCTGAAGCTGGCCCAGCGAATGCGCCGGATTCTCGACCGGCTGTCGCACCTGGACCTGGGCGCACCGGACGATCCCCACGTGACCGCCGAAGAACTGGCCGCGAAGATGCGTCCCGCCGTCGTCGGGTTCTTCGGCGACGAGGCGCCGGCCGTGGAGCTGGTCGAGCAGCTGTCGGCCAACGCGACCGCCGGGCCGTCGATGGTCAAGATTCGCCGCGCCGCGCGTTTCACCGATCGCGACGTCGGCCAGCTGATCCACCACGAGGCCGGCATTCACGTGACCACGGCGCTGAACGGCCGTCACCAGCGCGCGCTGCCGATCCTGGCCTCCGCTCATCCGGGCACCACCCGCACCCAGGAGGGCCTGGCGGTATTCGCCGAATTCATCACCGGCAGCATGGACGTGGATCGCCTCAGTCGGCTCACGGACCGAGTGCTGGCGATCCATATGGCCATCGAAGGCGCCGACTTCATCGAGGTCTTCGGCTATTTTCGCGAGCGCGGCTCCAGTGATTGCGAGGCCTTCGAGCAGGCCCGGCGCGTGTTTCGCGGCGGCGTGCTGTCGGGCGGGGCGCCGTTCACCAAGGACGTGGTCTACCTCGACGGCTTGCTGCGGGTCCACGATTTCCTGCGCTCGGTCGTCGCCGGAGGCCGGGCCGACCTGCTGCTTCTGCTTTTCTGCGGCAAGCTCGATCTCGAAGACGTGCCGGTCCTGTGCGAACTGGCCGACCTGGGACTGGTCCAGGCACCGAAATTCCTGCCGCCCTGGGCGGCCGATCGGCGCTTCCTGGTCAGCTACCTCGCCTATTCGGGCTTTCTCGGCCGAATCCGGCTCGGCGACGTGCATCGTCGACTGGCCCGCCTGTTGCACGAAGTTCCCCCGGTCCGCTTCGCCGGCGAGACCGACTGAGCACCGGCCGGCCGGGCGGGGACGTACTACACTGCCGGTCCTGGACTTTCTGCCGGCCGCAGTGCGGCCATCGATGCCGTGACCGATCTCGTCAACATCGCCGAGGCCCTGACCCGTCAGGCCCGTTCCCAGCCCGACGCCGTTGCGCTGATCCTTCCGACCCGTCGGACCGATGGCCGCTGGGCCGACCGACGCTACACCTACCGCCAGCTCGACGACCTGACCGACCGGCTGGCCGCGGGGCTGCAGGCGCAGGGCTACGCGCCCGGCACGCGGGTGGCCTTCATGGTGCCGCCTTCGCTGGAATTCTTCGCGCTGTTCTTCGCGCTGTTCAAGGCCGGCCTGGTGCCGGTGCTGATCGACCCCGGGATCGGTCTGAAACCGCTGAAGGCGTGCCTGGGCGAGGCCCGGCCCGAGGCGTTCATCGGCATCACCCGGGCGCAGCTGGCGCGGATGCTGCTGGGCTGGGGACGCGGTTCGATCCGGCGGACCCTGACCGTCGGCCCGCGCCCCTTCGGTCGCGGTCTCCGCTACAAGGACCTGCTGGGTGGCAATGCGACCGATTTCCGGCCGCCCGAGGTCCGTTCGAACGACATGGCGGCCATTCTGTTCACCTCCGGAAGCACCGGTATTCCCAAGGGCGTGGTCTATCGGCACCGCCACTTCGTCGCCCAGGTCCGGTTGATGCGCGAGGCCTTCGGCATGCGCCCCGGCGAGGTCGACCTGCCGACGTTTCCGCCGTTCGCCCTGTTCGACCCGGCCCTGGGCATGACCACGGTCGTGCCGAAGATGGATTTCACCCGACCCGCGAAGGCCGATCCGGACATGCTCGAGAGCATGATCCGGCAGTACGCGGTGACCAACCTGTTCGGCTCGCCGGCGCTGATGAACACGCTGTCGCGGCATCTCGAGGCCAATGGGCTGAAGCTGCCGACGATCCGTCGCGCGCTGTCGGCCGGTGCGCCGGTGGCACCCCGCGTGGTCGAGCGCGTACTCGCGGCACTGGAGCCGCACGCCGACCTGCACACGCCGTACGGTGCGACCGAGTGCCTGCCGGTCGCGACGATTTCCGGTCGCGAGCTGCTCAACGGCCTCTCGGACGGCAACCGCAACGGGCAGGGGATCTGTGTCGGGAAGCCGCTGTCGGCCAACACCGTTCGGATCATCCAGGTCACCGACCGGCCGATCGAGAAGTTGTCGGATTCGGCCCGTGCCGGCAAGCACGAGATCGGCGAGATCTGCGTGTCGGGTCCGACCGTGACCGACCGTTACTGGCAGCGCGAAGCGCAGACCCGGCTGGCCAAGATGGTCGATGAGGATGGAACGGTCTGGCACCGGATGGGCGATCTCGGCTGGATGGATGACGAGGGCCGGCTGTGGTACTGCGGTCGCAAGTCCGAGCGCGTGGTCACCGACAGCGGCACGCTGTTCACCGAGTGCGTCGAAGGGCGGGTCAATGCGGTGCACGGCGTGGCGCGCTCGGCACTGGTGGGGGCCGGGGACGGTGAGCGCCGGCGGCCGGTGGTGATCGTCGAGCCCGAGCCGGACATCAAGGCCGGCGCGCTGGTCGACAGCGTGCGCGAGCAGCTGGAGATGCACGCCGAAACAGCCGCCATCCGCGACGTGCTTACTCTGCGCGAACTGCCCACCGACATCCGCCACAACGCCAAGATCCGTCGGCCGCAACTGGCCGAATGGGCCACCCGCAAGCTTGCGCGCCGGCGCCTCGAGTCGGACCGGGCCCGCACGTGATCAAGCTTCCGCTGGTCGACCGGGCCAAGTTCTTCGTCGAACGCCAGTTCGTCAAGGGCGCAGGGTTCCAGATGCTGGTGGTCGCTGCGCTGATCGGTTTGATCTCGTTGACCGGCGGGGCCGCGCTGCTGCTGACCGGTAGCGACCTGACGCTGCCCGAGGCGATCTGGTGGGCCTTCCTCCGACTGACCGACCCGGGCTATCTCGGCGACGACGTCGGCGGCTGGCGCCGCTTCGTATCGACCCTGTTGACGATCAGCGGCTACGTGGTCTTCCTCGGCGCGCTGGTCGCGATCATGACCCAGTGGCTGATCGCGAGGATGCGCGAATTCGAGCGCGGACTGACGCCGGTCTCGCTGAGGAATCACGTCGTCATCGTCGGCTGGACCAACCGCACCCTGCCGCTGCTGCGCGAGCTGGTCGGCTCGGAGCATACCGCGCGTCGGTTCCTTCACTTGTTCCAGGCCCGACGCTTGACCCCGGTGGTGCTGTCGGACGAGGTTTCGGCGTTGCACGTACAGGAACTGCGCGCCGATCCGGTCATCGGGACTCGCGCCGGTCGTGTGATCCTGCGTTATGGCTCGGCGCTGGAAGAAGAAGCGATCCAGCGCGCGGCCTGTCTGAACGCGGCCGTTGTGCTGCTGCCCAGCGATTTCGGCCACCGCGTCGAGGGTCTTGATCCGGACGTCGAGACGATCCGGGCGCTGCTTTCGATGGATGCGCGCGCCGCGGCGTCGGGCGGAAAGCCGCCGCGGGTAGTGGCCGAAGTGCAGGACGCCCGCCGCATGGATATGGTTCGCCGGGCCTACGCCGGCCCGCTGGAAGTCGTCGCCTCGGACCGCACGATCAGCCGGCTGATGATGCAGACGCTGCTCCACCCCGGACTGGCCGAGTTCCTGCGCGAGGTCCTGTCGTCGCTGGAGGGCAACGAGTTCCATCTACGCCCGGCCGCCAGATTGGCCGGCGCGCCGCTGAAGGACGTGGCCGCGCGCTGCCCGGATGCCCGGGTGCTCGGGCTGATCCGCGAAGAGAACGACGGACCCCGGGTGGTCCTGAATGCGCCGACCGACACCGTGCTCCGCGCCGACGACCGGATCGTTCTGCTGACCCGGGATCCGGCCGATGCCCAGTTCGAGGGGGCGGACGGCCGGCGCGTGCCGGTCATCGATCACACCGCCAGAACGCGCGGCTCGCGGCCGGCGGCGGAGGATCACCGCGTGCTGCTGCTGGGCTGGAACGACCGGGTACCGGAGCTGCTGAGCACGCTGGCACAGCGCCCGGATCGGCGCTGGATCGTCGATACGATGTCGTTCGTTCCGATCGAAGAGCGGCAGCGCTTGCTGGACGAACGGCGCATCGATGAAGCGCGGCTGACGCTGAATCCCATCGAAGCCGATTATCTGAACGAGGGCGTGCTCGACGCGCTCCCGCTTCAGCACTACCGAAGCATCGTCCTGCTGACCAGTGACCGGTTGGCCAGTTCGGAAGAGGCCGACGCCCGCGCGATCGTCGGTCACCGGTTGCTCGACGACGCGTTGGAAAAGCGCGCCCATCGCCCGCACGTATTGATCGAGCTGGCTGACGCGGTCAACGAGGGCCTGGTTCGCGGCGTCAACGCCGAGACCCTGATTCCCCCGCTGCTGATGAGCCACGTGCTGGCCCAGCTGGCGCTGCGCCCGGAGTTGGCGCAGGTCTTCGACGCGCTGTTCGCGCCCACCGGGCCCGAGATCGCGTTCCGTGCCCCCAGAACCTACCGGATTCGAACACCGATGAATTTCCACGAGATGGACCGCGCCGTGGCCGGACATGGCGACCTGCTGCTCGGTGTGCAGCGTCGCGCCGCCGACGGGGCGCTGATGCTGGACCTCAACCCGCCGCGCACCTCGATCCACGATCCCGAACAGATTCACGGACTGTGCGTGCTGAGCGGAGGCGGCGAATGAAGTTCGAACGTCTGCACAGCGATGACCGCGCCCGCCGCGGACGACTGACCTTCGAGCGCGGTCGGGTCGAAACGCCGGCGTTCATGCCGGTCGGCACCTACGGCACGGTCAAGGGCATGACGCCGGAAGAACTGCGCGGGATCGGCGCGGAGATCATCCTCGGCAACACCTTCCACCTGATGCTGCGGCCGGGTACCGACGTGATCGGCGCCCACGGCGACCTGCATGACTTCATGCACTGGAACGGACCCATCCTGACCGACTCCGGCGGCTTCCAGGTCTGGAGCCTGGCCGAGCTGCGGACGCTGACCGAGGACGGCGTGACCTTCGCCTCGCCGGTCGACGGCAGCCGGATCTTCATGGGCCCGGAAGAGTCCATGCAGGTCCAGCGCGAGCTCGGCTCCGACATCGTGATGATCTTCGACGAGTGCACCGGCTACCCGGCCACGCACGACGAAGCGAGGGAATCGATGGAGCGCTCGCTGCGCTGGGCCGAGCGCTCGAAGGTGGCGCATGACGGCAACCCGTCGGCGCTGTTCGGGATCGTCCAGGGCGGCATGTACGACGACCTCCGGGTGCATTCTGCCGAGGGGCTGAAGGCGATCGGCTTCGACGGTTACGCGATCGGGGGCTTGAGTGTCGGCGAGCCGGAGGACGAGCGGCTGGCGGTGCTGGAATCGACCTGCCCGGTGCTACCGGACGACCACCCGCGCTACCTGATGGGCGTCGGCCGGCCCGAGGACCTGGTCCGGTCGGTGCAGCGCGGAGTGGACATGTTCGATTGCGTGATGCCGACCCGCAACGCGCGCAACGGCCACCTGTTCACCCGCCGGGGCGACGTCAAGATCCGCAATTCACGCTACACGGCCGACACTCGACCGCTCGACCCGCAGTGCGATTGCTATACCTGCCGCAACTACTCGCGCGCCTACATCAAGCACCTGCATCGCTGCAACGAAATCCAGGGCGCGCGGCTTGCCACCATCCACAACCTGTACTTCTACCAGTGGATCATGCGCGAGATGCGGACAGCCATCGAAGAACAGCGTCTCGACGCTTGGGCCGAGGCCTTCCTGGCCGAGCGGCAGGAGGGCATCTGAGGTGAACGACGTGGCGGGCCTCCCGCAGAATTGCATCGATGTGGCCGCGGCCGTGATCCGCGACGACGACGGTCGAGTGCTGGTGACCCAGCGCATGCCAGGCCGCCATCTCGAGGGCCTGTGGGAATTCCCCGGCGGGAAGATCGAGCCGGGCGAGGCGCCGAACCGGGCGCTGGCCCGTGAACTCGCCGAAGAACTCGGCATCGAGACCGGCCCGATGCGACCGGTGGTCAGCGTCACGCACGAATACGCCGAAAAGACCGTGCGACTTCGGCTGTTCGAACTGCATTCATATGCCGGCGTTCCGGAGGGCCGCGAAGGCCAGGCGCTGCAATGGGTCGATGTGGAGGCCTTGCGCGAGCTGGAGATGCCGGCCGCCGATCGTCCGCTGGTCCGGCTGCTGGACCTCGATGCGCACTATTCGATCTCGCCTTCGCCGGCGGGCTTCGGCAATCCGGAAGCGTTCCTGGCCGGGTGGCAGGCCTGCCTCGATGCCGGTTTCCGCCTGCTGCGCCTGCGCCCCGGACCCGCCGAAGCGATCCCGGAATCGCTGGTCCGGTCGATCGCCGAGCGGACGCGGGCGGCCGGTGCCCGCTGGCTGGTCTCGGGCGAACTGGACGTCATCGCGCACTGGCCGGCCGACGGCGTGCACCTGAGCACGCGCCAGCTGGTCGAACATCACCGTCGTCCGGTGACCGCCGACAAGCTGCTGGCCGCGTCGTGCCATGACCTGGAAGAGATTCGCATGGCCGCGGACCTGGGTGCGGACTTCGTGACTCTTGCGCCGGTTTCGGCCACCCGGCGTCAGCCCGGCGTGCTGCCGCTGGGCTGGCACGACTTCGAACGGGTCGTGCGCCATTCGCCGCTGCCGGTACTGGCGCTCGGCGGGCTCGAGCCCGACGACTGGGGCCATGCGCGCGCGGCCGGCGCGTTCGGCGTGGCCGGCGTCCGGGCGTTCGGCTGGGGCGGCGCATGACCGACCGCGCCGGCGTCCAGCGCCTGAGCCTGCCGTTGCGCGGCGTCGAACGGCCTGATCCCGGCGTCGTCGACGTCTGGCAGATCCGGCAGGACCGGCTGCCGCTGGCCGGGCTGGGCATGCTGGCCGCGACCACCGAGGGGATGGAAGGCCGCCGCATGCTGCGAATGCAGCAGCGCTTCCTGCTTCGCCTGCTGCTCGGCGCCTACCTGGGCAAGGCCGGCCGCGATGTGCCGATCCGGCGCGGCCGGGCCGGCAAACCGGAACTGATCGGCGGCGACGCTTCGCGGCTGGGCTTCAGCCTGTCGCATTCCGGTCCCTGGCTGGCCGTGGCCGTCAGCGACGGCACGCCGGTCGGCATCGATATCGAGCCCTCCGATCGGCGACCGCGCTGGCAGCGGCTGGCCCGGCGCTACTTTCCGGCCGACGAGGCCGAGACCCTCTGCGCAAGCGACGGCGATGCCGGCTGCCGCCGCTTTCTTGCCCACTGGACGGCGCGCGAGGCGCTGGTCAAGGCGGCTGGAAGGACGCTGGCGGGGAACGTCGGCGGAATCGGCCTGTCCGGCGACCCCGGCCGCGGCGAGCCGCTGGCACCGGCGCGCCTGCCGTCGGACTGGCCGGCGCCGGATCGCTGGCAGCTGGCCAGCCTCGGCCAGGACATCCCCGACGGACTGATCGGTCACGTCGCCTGGCCCGGCGAGCGTGCACCCCGGCTGCAGCGCTTCGAACTGGCTGCGCCGGGCTGACCGATGCGGGTCGACCCGACGGCCGGTCCGGCTCGGTTTCGCGCGGCTGCGCCATCAAATCAAGTACCCTGTTGGCCATCGCCGCGGTGCGTTTTTCGCGTACACATCCGGCGCGTTCGAATCGAGGACCTGGATGACGGATTTCGGATATCGCGAGGTCGAACCGGAGGAGAAGACGCGGCTGGTCGGCCAGGTCTTTTCGTCGGTCGCCGACCGTTACGACCTGATGAACGACCTGATGTCGGTGGGCATCCACCGGCTGTGGAAACGACATTTCGTGGCCGGATGCGGCCTGCGCGCCGGGCAGCGGGCGCTGGACCTGGCCGGCGGCACCGGCGACATCGCCGATCTGATCCGCAAGCGGATCCAGCCGGGCGGTGAGGTCCTGGTCGCCGACATCAATCGCGAAATGCTCGAAGCCGGCCGCCGTCGAATGGATGATCGCGGCGAGGTGGGCGGCTTCCAATGGCTGCAGGTCAACGGAGAAACGCTGCCGTTCGCCGATCGCAGCTTCGATCACCTGACCATTGCGTTCGGTCTGCGCAACATCACCGACAGGACGGCCGCGCTGACCGAGATGTACCGAGTGCTCAAGCCCGGCGGCCGGGTGCATATCCTGGAGTTCTCGCACGTCGCTCCGGAGCCGGTCGCGAAGGCCTACGACCTGTGGTCGTTCCAGGTCCTGCCGCGTCTCGGCGCCAGGGTGGCCGGCGACCGGGAAAGCTACCAGTACCTGGCCGAATCGATCCGCCGCTTCCCGGACCAGGAAATGCTTGCCGATCAGCTGCGCGAGGTCGGTTTCGAGCGCGTCCGCTACGAGAACCTGTCGGCCGGCATCGCGGCCATCCATCGCGGCGTTCGGGCCTGATGGCGGGTTATCTGACCCCGCTTCCGGGCCTGCTGGCCGAAGCCTGCGAGCAGGTGGCCAACCGCGCCGCGGCGCTGGATCCGGCGGCCGCCGAACACCTCGCGCCGCTCGAGGGGCGCTGGTTGAAGTTCGAGCTCGAAGGGCTCGGCATCGAGCTGTGGATCGGCGCCGAGGACGAGTGCCTGCGGGTGCGGGCCGAACCTGAAGACGACGAGCTCGAGGCCGACACCATCGTGCGCGGCAGCCCGGCGGCGCTGCTCGCCATGGCCGTGCCGGAACTCGGCGGCTCCGGCGGCGTGCACATCGCCGGCGATGCGCGGCTGGCGCAGATGTTCCAGCAGGCAATGAAGCGCATCGACCCCGACCTGGAACAGGGCCTGACCGACGTGTTCGGTCCGCTGCTCGGCCCGCAGATGTTCCGGGTCGTCCGCGAGGTGACCGACTTCGGTCGGCACGCCGCGCGCACTGGTCGCGACCAGTTCACTCACTGGTTCCGAGAAGAGAGCGACCTGGTGCCCGCGCTCGGTGAGTGGCGCGCGTTTTCCGAGAGTGTCGACGAACTGCGCGAAGCGGTCGATCGCTTCGAGGGCAAGGTCCGGCGGAGGCTCGACGCGTGATTCGTCGGGGCGTGAGAATCTTCGGCATCGCGCTGGTGCTGGCGCGGTACCGGCTCGACGAGCTGCTGGTCGAGCTGCCGCCACTGAAGATCGCGCGCGTGGTCCGACTGATCCCGTGGGGGCGGCGTCGGGTGCGCGAGCTTTCGCGCGGCGCGCGCCTCCGGCTGGCGCTGGAGGAACTGGGGCCGATCTACGTCAAGTTCGGCCAGATCCTGTCGACACGCCGAGACCTGCTGCCGGCCGATATCGCCGACGAGCTGGCCGAACTGCAGGACGCGGTGCCGCCGTTTCCCGGCGACCGGGCGCGCGTGATCGTCGAAGACGAACTGGGCCAGCCGATCGACGCACTCTACGCGCGCTTCGACACCGAGCCGATGGCCTCGGCCTCGATCGCCCAGGTTCACAGCGCCCGGCTGCACGACGGCCGCGATGTGGTGGTCAAGGTCGTGCGGCCAGGCATCGAGGCCCGGGTACGCGAAGACCTGGAACTGCTCGGCGCGCTGGCCCGGCTGGTTCGCCGCTATCACCCGGAAGGCGACCGCATCCGACCCAACGAAGTGGTCGGCGAATTCGAGCGGGTCATCGTCGAAGAACTGGACATGCAGCGCGAGGGCGCCAACGCCAGTCTGCTGCGCCGAAACTTCGAGGACTCCGACGAGCTCTACATTCCCGAAATCCACTGGTCGCACACGGCCGATCGGGTGCTGACCATGGAGCGGATCGGCGGCGTGGCGGTGCGCGACATCGACGAACTCAAGCGCCAGGGCGTGAACCTCGAGCGCTTGGCGCGCCGCGGCATCCGCGTGTTCTACCAGCAGGTCTTCCGCGACAACTTCTTCCACGCCGATATGCACCCGGGCAATATCCGGGTCGACACTACCAACCCCGATGACGCCAGCTTCATCGCGCTGGATTTCGGCATCGTGGCCAGCCTGACGCCGGTCGATCTGTATTACATCGGCGAGAACTTTCTGGCGATCTTCAACCGCGACTACCGGCGGGTGGCCGAACTCCACGTCGAGGCCGGCTGGGTGCCGGCCGACACCCGCATCGACCAGATGGAGGCCGCGGCCCGGACCGTCTGCGAGCCGAGCTTTACGCGCCCGCTGGAAGAAGTCTCGTTCGCCGAGCTGGTCATCGACCTGTTCGAAGTCGCCCGGCGCTTCAAGCTGACCCTGCAGCCGCAGCTGATCATGCTGCAGAAGACGCTGCTGAACATCGAGGGCATGGGCCGCGACCTGTACCCGAAGATCAATATCTGGGAGGTCGCCAAGCCCGAACTGGAATCGATTTTCCGCGAACGCTACGGTTTCCGGCGCACCGCGCGCAAGGTCGGCCGCGAGCTGCCGTCCTGGGTCGCGCGCGGTCCGGAGATTCCGAACCTGATCCACGAGGCGCTGAAGTTCGCCGCGCGCGGCCGCATCCGCGCCGAACTCGACAGCCGCGACCTGGAAGCGATCGCCGATCGTGTGACCACGCACAACCGGCGTACGCCGGGCGCCGTCCTCACCGCCGGTCTGCTGGTCGCATCCTCCCTGCTGGCCGCCAACGAGGTCGGCCCGTTCCTCGAAGGACACTCGGTGCCGGCAATGATCGGCTTCGCCTTCAGTGCGCTGATCGCGTGGCGGGCGATGCGCTGAAGCGCAATCGATCGGACCTGCCGACCCGAGATCAGGGCGCCGCGGAGTCGGCAGTCTCGGCGTTGTCGGTCTGGTCCAGGCTCGCGATCAGGAAGAGCGCGACGTCCGGCTGCGAAGAGTGCAATTCGATGGCCGCGCCATTGGTGACGCGAACCGTCGGCTGAGAGCCGGGCGATGGGTCCGGTGGTCCGCTCGGCGGCGTGAGCACCAGCGTCGCGCCGACGATCACGGCGCCGAGAAGCGCGACTCGAAGGCCGCGGGTCCGACGCTGCCGGATCCGCCGACGCAGCGTGTCCAGGCCGTCGGCCGGCGGTTGCAGCCGGGGTCCGAGCCAGGAAGGGTCGTTCATGACAGCCTTCTCCTCAGTATGTTCAGTGCTGCGTTCTTGCGCGAGGCCACCGTGCCCGGTGCGATGCGCAGCAGGTCGGCGATCTCGCGCTGCTTCAATCCGGCGAACTCCGACAGCAGAACGACGTCACGCTGTTCGTCCGACAGGCTGTCGAGGGCGCGTCGCAGTTGCGCGAACAGTACCGTCGCTTCCGCGCTCCGGCCGCTCCGATCCACGGGCTCGCGGTGTGTCATTTCCGGACTGCGCCTTCGCGCTCGCGCGTGATCGTGACAGAGATTCAACAGGCATCGATAGGCATAGGCGCCGGCGCGGTCGCGGCGGATGACCGGCCGCCGCGACCAGAGCCGAAGGAAGGTCTCCTGGACGATCTCCTGTGCCGCAGCCGCGTTCCAGGTCCATCGGAGGGCGATGTTGTAGAACGGCCCTTCGCACTCAAGGTACAGCGCCTCGAAGTCTGCCCGGTCCAGCATGACGAAGAAGTCGCTGCAGCGTCAGTCCAGGTCCAGCCGAATCACGAACAGGAGCAGGGCATCCGCCTCGTCGCTACCGGTCTGCGCCAGAAGGACGGTCTGGCCGTCGGTCAGGGTCGCGGTCGTATCGAACGAGGCTCGGGTGTCCAGTGCTCTCATCCTGACGTCCGCCGAGATTCGCCCGTCGTCGATCATTTTCAGTGTCGAGTTGACATTCAGGGCGCTGCCCATGACCTGGGAAGACTCGCCGCGAACCTCGGTGTGCTGCCGCAGCTGCTCGACCAGGTCGAACCGGAGCGGTCCCATCTCCTCGGTCAGCTCGTCGAGCGCGGTCCGGATCGCGTCGAGCCGGCGCGGAATTTCCTTGGCATCGGCGCTGGTCGCGCGCACGAGCCAGTAGCGGAGCGCAGCGCTGGCCGCCGTGGATTCGTGCTCGAGTTCGCGTTCGATCAGGCGATCGAGATCGCGATGGACCGAGGCCGGCGCCAGCACCGCGATCCCGCCGCTGGGAAGCTGCTGGACCCGCCCCAGCATCAATTGCTCGGCCGTGCCTTCCATCGCCGGCCCCTCCAGCAGGCGGCGCAGCAGGCGGGCGAGATCGGCGCTGTCCCGCTCTCCGGCGGAGTAGACCTTCAACTCCAGCGCTGCATCGGTGCTGTTCGTGCCAGGTGACGGTTCGTTCGAACAGGCTGCGAGCGATGTCAGGAATACGATGGCGGTCAGCATGCGCAGTCCGTGCTTCATGGTCGATCTCCGATTTCAGGCGTGGTCTTGTCACCATAGACGCCGGGCGCACGGTTTTCTTCGATCGGATTTCGTCGGTCGAGCCCTGCGGGTCCCGTGAACATTCGAAGCCGTTTGTCGTAATGTGGCTACGGGGCTCGGCGCTGCACGAGCAGGGTGTCCATTCAGGCGAGCCATTTCGGGGAAGGACAGGGGCGCCGATTGATTGATGGGCAGGCCCGCGCGTTGCGGGCGTGACGCCTCGAGGACACGAATCTGCAGTACAAGTGCACCCAAACTGGGCGAGCAGGACTAGCCGTTCGGGCACCCGAATTCTATACTCGAGACTGATGTGTTGGAAATCGAAGATCATGCCGAACTCCAATCCTTCCGTCTGTCGGCTGCGCACGCTGACAATCGTGCTGCTTTCGCTGGGCCTCCTGGCTACCCTTGCCGGATGCGGTAGTACCAAGGTGATGACTGCGCAGAAGTCCATCGCCTACAAGGACCGCATCTACAACATCAGCGTGGTACGCGAGGTCAGCGGCGTCCGGCAGCTGATCGTGCCCGGCGCGACCTGTTCGAGGCGCACGATGAACTCGAGGCGCGCATGGTCGTGATGCTCGACGATCGCGAACTGGTGTACATCGATCGATCGGTCGACAACCGCAGCGACCTGGCGGCCCTGGAGCGCCGTTTCGACAACGCGATGGAACGCATCCGCAGGTTCATGGCCAACCGGCGCCAGACCCAGCTCGATCTCGACTGATCCCGCCAAGCCGGGGCCGCGGCTCTGGCGCGCCACCGCGTCGCCGCGATGCGACGCACCTCACAGGAGTTTTCATGTCTTTTACCTCCCGACACCATGCGGCAGCGCGTCTGGTGCTGCTGTTTGCCGCCCTTTTTCCGACGACCGACCTGTTCGCCGAGGACCAGGTCTTCTTGAAGAACGGTGACCGCATCACCGGTGAGATCCAGCGAATCTGGGACGGTGAGTTGCTGATCGAGCCGGCCTATGCCGACGAGTTTCCGATCGAGCTCTCGGCCATCGAGCGGATCGTGTCGGATCGCAAATTCGAGTTCGAACTCGATCGCGAGCGCAAGATCATCGGATGGCTGGAGGCGGATGGACCGGGCCGCGCGGTGCTTGTTACCGGCGAGGGGCGCCGATCGATTGCGTTGACCGAGATCGAGGAGCTCGAAGAGATCACCGAGGGCTGGGACTGGACCGTGCGCACCGACCTGTCGTTGAATGGCAGTTCGGGCAACTCGGACGATAACCAGTTCAGCTGGCAGGGCTACGGACGGATGGAGAACGCTCGACATCGGCACGAGGTCGATGTACGGGTCGACCAGGCCTCCCGTGACGGTGTCACGTCGCAGGACCGCACGCGGGCGAACTATGTCTACAGCTGGTTCATGTCCGACTACTGGTTCCTTCGGGCCGGCGTCGGCGGCGAAAGGGACCCGGTGCGCGACCTCGACCGACGGATCAGCGCCGGCGGGGGGCTGGGCTACCAGTTCTTCGACGATGCAGATCGGCGTTTCGAGGTTTCGCTGTCGGCCGTCGGGATCGACGAAGAGCTGGGCGACCGAACGAGTCAGTCGCTGGCGGCGCGCTGGAACACCGACTATCGGCAGGAACTGCTGAGCGGCGACCTGGAGTTCTTTCACCGCCACGCAGTCTGGCATTACATCAGCGGCCGCAATACTACGCTGATCCAGACCTCGACCGGCTTCCGTTGGGACGTCTGGGCCGATATCTACTTCAACACCCAGTTCGACTACGACTACGAAACGGACCCGGCGGAGGGCGCGGAGAACGAGGACATCCGCTACATGATCGGGCTCGGCGTCGAGTTCGACTGATCAGCCGCGATCTTCGCCGAGCCCGGCGCGATGCCGTTCCACTGCACTCCGGGGAGGTTCAGTATGCCGCGTAGCTCTTTTCTTCGATGATGTTGGATCCGAGCAGGTGGTTGATTTCGCGCTTGATCTCGGCACGTCGGTCGTTGGTGCGATAGACGGCGCGAGCCAGCTCGACGAAGCGGTCGCCGAAGTCATCGTTGCGTTCGCAGTCGCGGATGGCGTCCTCGGTGTCCCACAACGATTCGTTGATGCGCTTCAGTTCGGCGCGTTGGGCGGTGACATCGGCGGTTTCCAGCGAGGTGGCGTGCCACAGGCCGGTCAGCAGATCGAGCTCGCGCTCGACATTGTGGCGCTTGTTCGGATCGGCGATGCGCTCGGACTTGATCTCGAGAATGGAAATCTTGTCGAGAAGTTCGCCCGGCGAGATCGGGACGGAAAGAGTCTTGGTCATGATTCGAGAGTCCGGAAATGAAAAGGCCCGGGGCGCGGGGCGCCCCGGGCCGGAACGATGGTCTCGGTCCGAGGGCGGATCAGCCCTGGTCGATGTCCTTCATGCTGAGCCGGATGCGGCCCTGCTTGTCGACTTCGAGGACCTTGACCTTGACCTTCTGACCTTCGGAAAGTTCGTCTGTCACGTTTTCTACGCGCTGATCGGAGATCTGCGAGATGTGGACCAGTCCGTCCTTGCCCGGCAGGATCTGGACGAAGGCGCCGAAGTTCATGATCTTCTGTACCGTGCCCTCATAGATCGTGCCGACTTCGACATCGGCCGTGATCTGCTCGATCCGGCGGCGCGCGTCGTCGGCGGCGTCCTTGTTGGCCGAGGCGATGGTGATCGTGCCGTCGTCGGCGATGTCGATCTGGGTGCCGGTCTCCTCGGTGATCTGGCGAATGGTCGAACCGCCCTTGCCGATCACGTCGCGGATCTTGTCCGGGTGCACCTTCATCGTGAACAGGCGCGGTGCGTACTCGCTCATTTCTTCGCGCGGCTTGTCAAGCACCTTGTTCATCTCGCCCAGGATGTGCAGCCGGCCGTTCTTGGCCTGCTCCAGCGCGGCATGCATGATCTCGCGGGTGATGCCGTCGATCTTGATGTCCATCTGCAGGGCGGTGACGCCCTCGGCGGAACCTGCGACCTTGAAGTCCATGTCGCCGAGGTGATCCTCGTCGCCGAGGATGTCGGTCAGGACCGCGAACTTGTCGCCTTCCTTGATCAGGCCCATCGCGATGCCCGCGACCGGCGCCTTGACCGGAACGCCTGCATCCATCAGGGCCAGCGAGGTGCCGCAGACCGACGCCATCGAGCTCGAGCCGTTCGACTCGGTGATCTCGGAGACCACGCGCAGCACGTACGGAAATTCTTCCGGCTTCGGAACGACCGCCATCACGCCGCGGCGTGCGAGGCGGCCGTGGCCGATCTCGCGGCGCTTCGGCGCCAGCATATGGTTGGTTTCACCGACGCAGAACGGCGGGAAGTTGTAGTGCAGCATGAAGGGGTCCTTGTACTCCCCTTCAATCGCGTCGATCAGCTGTGCGTCACGACCGGTGCCGAGTGTTGCGACGACCATGGCCTGCGTTTCACCGCGGGTGAAGATCGCCGAACCGTGGGTTCGGGGCAGGGCGCCGACCTGGACATCGATCGGGCGCACCGTGGTCAGGTCGCGGCCGTCGATTCGCGGCTTGCCGTTGATGATCTCGCCTCGGACATAGGACTTCTCCAGCGCCCCGAACGCTGACTTGACGTCGTCGATCGACCACTGCGATTCCTCGCCTTCCGGGCACAGTGCATCGACGACCTTGGCGCGCACTTCGCCGATGGCTTCGTGGCGCTGCATCTTGTCGGTGTGCTGATAGGCGGCTTCGAGGCCGCTCTGGCCCAGTTCGCGGACCTTTTCGTCCAGGCCTTCCGGCTTGGCCGGCGCCTGCCAGTCCCACTTGGGCTTGCCGGCTTCGGCGACCAGTTCGTTGATGGCCTGGATCGCTTCCTGCAGGTGGTCGTGGCCGAAAGTCACCGCACCGAGCATCTCGTCTTCGGACAGCAGGTCGGCTTCGGATTCGACCATCAGGACGGCCTTGTCGGTGCCGGCAACCACCAGGTCCAGGCGCGATTCCTCGAGCTGCGACGCGGTGGGGTTGAGCACGTAGTCGCCGTCGACGAAGCCGACGCGAGCGGCACCGATCGGGCCCTGGAACGGGGCGCCCGAGATGGCCAGAGCGGCCGAAGCGCCGATCAGCGCGGCGATGTCGCCGTCGACTTCCGGGTTCAGCGACATGACGGTCGCGATCACCTGAACTTCGTTCAGAAAGCCCTTCGGAAACAGCGGACGGAGCGGACGGTCGATCAGGCGCGAGGTCAGCGTTTCCTTCTCGGTCGGACGGCCTTCACGCTTGAAGAAGCCGCCGGGAATCTTGCCCGCGGCGTAGAACTTCTCCTGGTAATTGACCGTCAGCGGGAAGAAGTGCTGATTGGGCTTGGCTTCGGGGCGGGCGACTGCGGTGACGAGGACGACGGTGCCGCCCATCGAGACGAGCACGGCGCCTGTGGCCTGGCGAGCCAGGTGGCCGGTTTCCAGCGTTACGGTGTGTTCACCGTACTGGAAGGATTTCGTGACTTTGTTGAACACTGCGAATTACTCCAAGGGACGGAAGGGGACACTCAAGGGTTTCGATCCGGGTGCCGGTACGGCGACGCGCGCGAACTCGAACTCCGGATACGACGAAGCACCGGTCGTTGATCAGCAACAACCGGTGCTTCGTGAAATCACATGCGTCGCGGGCAGCGCTTAACGGCGCAGGCCGAGGCGCTGGACGATGTCGCGATACCGCTGGACGTCCTTGTTGCGGACGTAGTCGAGCAGGGAGCGGCGCTGGTTGACCAGTTTGATCAGCCCGCGGCGGGAATGGTGATCACCCTTGTGGTCCTGGAAGTGACCGGTCAGGTGCTTGATGCGTGCGGTCAGCAGCGCGATCTGTACTTCCGGCGACCCGGTATCGCCACTCGACAGCTGATATTCCGAAACGATCTGCTGTTTCTGTTCTGCGCTCAAAGACATTTCGTCTCAACTCCAGATGCAATTGACTGCGATTACTTCTTGTTGCAATCGGTGGTTGCAGTCGGTGGTTGCAGTCGCGAGGGTTGTTTCGCGAGTGCATTCGAACGGCGACCGGGCTTTTCCAGAAAACCCCCTCGGCGGTCGGCTCAGGGCCGAATCCAGTGTGTGTCCGAAGGCGGGCTTTGTGCAAAAGCCCCGATCACCATGAATCAAGCGCGCCATTATACGGCGATTGGACGGGGCGGGGCAAGAGGGTGCGCCGATCCGGGAACGGGCGTCCTCCGCCGCGCGCCCGATCGCGGCATGCCGTCAGTCGAGCAGCCGCTGGCGAGCCCGGGCAAACATCGAACCGTCCGGGAATCGGCCGTCCAGTGCCTTGCCTGGATGCTGTCCGGTCAGCAGGTCCAGCGCCTGGCCGACCGTGCCGATCGCCTGGAGCTGGAAGCGTTCGCCGGTCGCGGCCTGCACCAGTCCGGGGCTCAGCATCAATTCGTCGCGCTGGGCGGCCGGAATGACGACGACCGGCGCAACGCCGCGCTCGTCGAGTCGGGTGAGTTCGAACAGGCTCTCGATGCGCGCGTTGAGTCCGTCGACCGGGAGGATCCGGCCCAGCAGGTCGACCCGGCCGATCAGCGCGACGTCTTGGCGAAGACCGTCGCCGGTCAACCGACTGAGCAGCGCGCAGATCGCGGCAAGCGCGAAGCCGTCCCCGGGAGGTGGGGCATGGTCCTGGGCATCGGGGGCATGGCTGTCGATGACCGCGCGCAGCCGGGGGGCGCGCTCCAGTCCCAGCAGGCTGGCGATCATTGCTTCCAACCGCTCTGGCCGATCGCTGGCTTCGGCCGGAACCGATATCCGGGTGTCGTCGGCGGCGACGACCGCGGCCTGGATCCGGATCAGTCGGCCGGTGCCGCGCGCGCCGTCGTCGCGCAGCGCGACGGTCCAGGTCTGGCCCGGCAGGTCCTGGCTGCCGGGAAATCGACCGGGCCCGACGCCCGATGCGCTCCCGACCAGGCGGGTCGTCGTGACGGTCGCCTGTTCGATGGCGGCGTTGACGTGCTCGGCATCCAGCTTCTTCTCGCCGGCTTCGCGTGCGATCCGCGCGGCAGCCCGGGCGCGGGCGATCAGGCGATCGATCGAGGTCGACAGGCCGCCTCGGCCGTCGAGCCGGGCGGCTTCCTCGACCAGGCGTGCGAGTGCTGCGACGGTCGGTTCCGGCAGGTCGTGGCGGCCGCATTCGGAGCGCAGCAGCGCGCCGAGGGCGCGAACGTGCGCCTCGTCGCGCTCGACCCGATCGGGCAAATCGATGACCTGATCGATCGAGCGGGCCAGTTCGGGATGCGCACGATTGAGCGCGCGCCATGCATCCGCCGAACCGATCAGGACCAGCTGGACCAGCACCGGGATCGGGTCGGGCTTCAGCGACGCGCCGGGCGCGCTGCGATCCAGCGTCTCCAGGGTCAGTTCGCCGCTGACCAGCGTTCGCTGCAGGCGATGGACGCATTCGGAGTGCTCGAGCAGCACGTCGGCGTCGAGCACCAACAGGCCGCCGCGGGCCTGCAGCAGTCGCCCGGCCCGCAGGCTCTGGAACGTCGCCTTGCCGTTGCGGGCCTCGTCGACGTCGATGGACCCGAACAGGTTGCGTGCGTTGGGGTGCGGTTCGACCACCACTGGCGCCGCGCCACCGGGATCGACGGCCATCAGCAGGTTGACGCCGTAGCGGCCCTCGAGGTCCAGATCGCCGATCCGGCCGCCGCCGACGCCGTGCTCGAGCACATCGTCCATGACGCCGTTCAGATAGTTCGAGACCTCCTGGAGCTCGAAGGTTTCGTCGACGCTGCGCAGCAGGCTCGCCAGCAGCCGGCGCGCCTCGGTCCGGACCAGCCGTTCGCCGAGGTCCTGGACACGGCGCCAGATCTCGTTGACCCGGGTGGTGACCCGGGCGAGCTCGTCCTGCTCGGCGCTGATGACCTCGCGGATGGTTCGATATTCCTCGCGATCTACCTGGCCCTTGGCTACCAGGTTGGCCAGGTCGTCCTGCGAAATCACCCGGCCGGTCTGCCTGACGTGGACCGTCAGCCGGACCAGCCGGCCGACTTCTTCGCGCACCAGCACCAGGCCGTGCGGCTTGAGCCGTTCATCCAGCGGGTCGGTGATCTTGCGCATCTCTGCATCGGCACGGTCGGAAAGCGCCTGCAGCCGGTTGCGGATCGGGCGCGCCTCGAGCGCGGGCTCCAGCTGATTGCGCAGGAAGTGAATGACCTGGCGCATCTCGGCCCGGAGCCGACGGCCCATGCCGGGCGGAAGTTCGATCAGGCGGGGTTGGTGCGGATGGTCGAAGTTGAAAACGTAGACCAGGTCGTGTCCGTCGGCCGGAGGCGGCTGGCGCTGGTCGAGGACGCGCTCGACGAGTCGACGCCGACCACTGCCCGGCCGCCCGCGCAGGAACAGGTGGGGTTGGTCGCCGTCGTTGCCGCGCAGCGCGCTGCCCAGCGCAGCGATCGCGGCATGGCTGCCGATCGCGATCGGTGCCTCGTCGGTGTCGAGGTCCCGGAGAAGTTCCGGCCGGACGTTCCAGCGAAGCTGACCGGCGGACAGTCTGGTCTTTGCCATCGTCCCCCGATCCTCATTTCGATGCAGATCCGCATTCTAGCGCGGAATCCGGCGGCTGCCGAGGGGCGCAGGCGATCAGGGCAGGCGATCAGG
>Ga0102940_1000642_pt1 | contig 23578 bp, 17 predicted proteins | sample SalPonR2_C_D1_MG_FD_78215 | JGI IMG/M metagenome (GOLD analysis project Ga0102940, IMG submission 78215) | Salt pond soil microbial communities from South San Francisco under conditions of wetland restoration - Salt Pond MetaG R2_C_D1_MG | ecosystem: Environmental > Aquatic > Marine > Intertidal... | reverse complement strand
ATACGAGCTCATCTGCCGCAGTCGTCGGGCCTCTTCCGGCAGGTAGTACAGGGTCGGAATGTGCTTGGGCTCGAATTGCTTGAGCAGTAAGCTACATTGCATGTCTTGCAATACATGATTGGCTTCCGCCAAAAATACGTCCGCCTCAGCGGCTACCTGCTCCGGCACATCCTCCAGCTGACGCAGGAAGTCACTGACTCCTACCTCGCGAAACGACAACTCGGGGTACACCTCCTCTAGCTCCACCATCAATTTATGATCGTTGTTAAAACGAGTGTGTACCACTACCCTGTCCATTGATCCGCACAGGTACCGGATCTGCTTGTATTCCTCATCGTCGAATACATGCTCAATGATCGGCTCCCGCTCTTTGATCTGACCGATGGTCATACTACCCTGCGTAGTGGGAAAAGGCAGGTACGGTGCCATGATTTTGAGGAACTCCCGGTCCTGCTCCGCCATTTCTTTCAGGCTTTTCTGGTGCTGAATGATAATGTCCTGGGCACGCTCCGGGTCGGTTTTGACCAGCTTAATTAACCAATTGCGAATCATACGCCCCAGTTGCTTACGCGTCTTTTTGAGGACGCCATCCTGATACAGGCGCTCCCGCGAAGCAGTCGGCGTAAGTACCCTTGAGTTCACGATAGCTCGAATGAAATAAGCCCACTGCGGTAGTAGATTATCGATACTGTCAGAGAGTAGCATACCTTTGAGATAGACGCGGTTAGACTGGCTTTGTCCCAGGCTGGCCCGGTTGCGGATATAAGCCACACCGGTCGTCTGTCCACTGGGCAACACCAGAGGTATGGCCGCCATAAATTCCTCGCCAAACACACGCTGACCGTACAGGATCAGGTCTTCCTCCGACTCGTCGTTCACGCCGGAAAAAAGGGGAAAGGAAGCATTGATCGTCGTTTCTCCTGTAGTTCCCGGTTTTTCGAAAACAATCGGATGCGGCAGAAAAGTACCATATTCGGTCAATAACTCCTCTACTCGCTGCGGCGTAAATACCTCTTGCCAGCGCTTAGTCAGCGTCAGATAGACCGAGGTGCCGGGTGTAGACAGGGCCTCCATGCGCTCCGTAGTATACGTACCATCCTGCCGTCCGGTCCATTTGAGGGCATAGTCGGCTTTAACGGATTGCGTGGTCATGACCAGCTCATCGGAGATCATGAAGCACGACAGCAATCCAATGCCGAATTGACCGATGAAGTCCTGCCGGTTGGCTACCGATGCCCGCTTGGTACTCGACCCGATCGTGGCCAGAAATTCGGTGACCTCCTCTTCCGTCAGACCAATGCCATTGTCGGAAAAGACGATCTGTGGCTCGTCACCATCCACGTATGTAACCTGGATGCGGGGTTGAAAGTCGGCCTCCTCTACCCTACGGGCCGTAATGGCATCCACCGCGTTTTGCAGCAACTCACGTACGAATACTTCCTCGCTGCTGTAGAGGTTTTTTGAGAGGAGTTGAATGATCCCCTGCAGATTGACTTGAAAATTTTGCATGATGTGCGCTGTTTTGGGCGCAAGCCAAACCGACAGCAGGGACAATAAAAGGAAGGGAAAGATTCCTGAGTCTTGCCACAGCTGCCCGTTAACAGCTGCGCACCCAGGGTTACGTAACTATTAAACCAGGCATAGCCCCGGTCGGATCGCGAAGGATCGGCTTCGAAGACTATTCAGCAATAGGTTTCGGTTTAATGGCACTTCTTTGGTTTTGATTCAAGAAGGTTAACCTGCTCCCTCAAAAAATAGTTTCCAGGCCTACTATTTTTTTACACTTTACGCCTAAGGGCGTAGGATTTACGTCGAAAATAACTCTGATGACCCTGTGGACGGGGCTAGTTTCGTTGTTTGTGATCTTGCTGCCGTTTTTGCTTTAAATGGCCGAGATACGATATATACTCTAGAAGACGCGATAAATCGTGTTTGTATATGGGGGTGGGTTTTTTGGAATAAATAAAATCCGTATTTTGCCTGAACGAATTTTCGCTAACAAGATATCTGCGATATGGAATCTTACGCTGCCGTACTTAATTATGCTATACCCTTTTTCATTTTACTGCTTCTCCTGGAAGCCGGAATTGCCCGGTGGAAGGGAGCCAAGGTCATCCGTCCGATGGATACGCTGGCTAGTTTGAGCTCTGGGCTAACCAACGTAATCAAGGATGTTTTGGGCCTGACCCTGGTCATTGTTAGCTATGACTGGTTTGAATCTAAAATCGGAATAGTGGACATCAAAGCGACCTGGCTGGTTTATTTGATAGCCTTTATTGGCCTGGATTTTGCTGGATACTGGGTGCATCGTATTTCGCATCATGTCAACTACTTCTGGAATACGCATATTATTCACCATAGTAGTGAAGAGTTTAATTTGGGGTGTGCCCTCCGGCAGTCGATTTCCAATATCTTCGGGATCACCGTCTTTTTTCTCATTCCCATTGCTATTCTCGGTGTGCCGGGCGAAGTGGTGGCTATTGTAGCTCCCCTACACTTATTTGCACAGTACTGGTACCATACGCGCCTGATTGGTAAGCTGGGCATTCTCGAGCATATCATTGTGACGCCCTCCCACCACCGGGTTCACCACGCCATTAATAAGGAGTATCTGGATAAAAATCTTTCGCAGATCTTTATCGTTTGGGATAAGATGTTCGGTACCTTTCAGGAAGAGTTGGACGATGTACCGCCCGTCTATGGCGTCACGCGTCCGGTGCGTACCTGGAATCCTTTCCTGATTAACTTCATGCATTTGTGGACGCTGATACAAGATGCCTGGCGCACTCGCTCCGTATGGGATAAGCTGCGTATTTGGTTTATGCCAACCGGCTGGCGGCCAACTGATGTGGCGGAAAAATACCCTCTGGACACGATCAAAGATCCCTACACGTACAAAAAATACGACCCGCAAACATCTACAGCCATGCAGTGGTGGTCCTGGATCCAATTTACGATTACCTTTCTGTTGATGATGTATTTGTTTAACCGGATTGGTGATATTTCGTGGCCTAATATTCTTATTTACGGAGGGTTCCTTTTCTTGGCTATCTTTAGTTTCACCACCTTGATGGACAAGCGCCCCTGGGCCATGTGGACGGAGATCACTACTTCTATCATTGGGCTCATCCTGATTTATTTTCAGGGGGATTGGTTCCTCTTAAATGACTGGACGCCTTTCGGCAAATACATCCTGGCGGGTTGGTTTGCCCTATCAGCGGGGATTAGCACCTGGTTTGTCCTATCCGAAATTAAAATGGGAAAAAATCAGCAGGGGTTGTTGGCTAAATAGCGGATGGACTACCTCTACTTTTCCTCTTCGGTGATGTACTCCTGCCACTGCACATTTTCCTGCTGCAGGATGTTCTCTACGTGCTTGACGAATAGCTTAAATGGCTTTTCCTGATTCGTGTAAGGACCGGATGCTGTGAGGTAAAATATTTTTTCGCGTTTCAGTTGCTCCGCAGTAGTTCGGTACTGCACCCAGTTTTCCTGGTACTTATTCAATCCGAGTATCCCCTCCCCTACGGCAATGAAAACCCCGGCCGCACCAATGGCAATTTGCAGCCAACTGCGTTCGTCGGTCAGAAAACCGGTACCGAACGGAATGAGTACCGAGCAGACAATAATAAGTGTCTGTATGCGCTTGTAGCGGGTTTGATTCGAGGCGCTCTTACCTTCTAACCAATTGATTTGGTCGTCAACGCGTTCCGTTATGTAGGTTTGTTCGTCCATGTTCATATTCAATAAGTGTAACGAAAAATACGACCAATCGTACACTTCTACAAAAGAAGTGTATTTTAGTTATCTACAATACAGAGCCATGGCAAAAACATCTACCGGGTGGCTGCTGATAGCATGGAGTTCCATTTTACTGTTAATTGGAGGGGTTCTTGTTTTTTGGCAGTTTGGCGTTACCCTCCGTCTAATCAATACGCCCAGTACATCCTTACAGCAACTTATTCTACCGATTGTGCTTTTCTCAATTGCCTATTACCTGTTTGTGCGGCCCGGGCTCAATGCGTTAAAGCGAGGCCGACGACACCTTAAAGGGGCGCATATCCATTCGGTCGAGGATGTCCTAGAGAAGCCCATTGTCCTGTACCTGCGATCGTTCATTGATGATGACACCTTTGACGATTTGTCCCGGTCAAACCGCCCCGTCGATCCAGTGTCTCAGATGTTTATCTTTCCCAAAACCACCGAGCAACAATTAGAAGATTTGTTCGAGTCGGTGGGTCCGGTAGTGTGTATTGGCGATCCACGGGAGAAACTTCCACAGCTTGGTGCACAACGCATGTATTTCCGTGATGCAAGTAGCAACTGGCAAATCGAAGCCCGCAAACTAATGCGGGCGTCCAAATTAATACTGATGCGAGCAGGGAATTCGCCTGGATTGCTATGGGAGCTGCGTACGGTGTTTGAGGAAGTTCCTTTACAGCGAATGGTATTTCTCTTTATTCGGCGGCGAGACTCGTCCTTTGCTAACTTTACGAAAGAGCTGGAAAAACTCATCCAGGAATATAGCGGTACTCAATTCGAAGTACCTTACCTGGAAGAACCCCCACTCACCTGGTGGCAGAAGCTGTACAAATCACAAAAAATATACGGCACAATCGTCTATTTCGACGAGGCGGGGAAACCGCAGGCGCTACCGCTGGAAGACAGTCTCAAGAAGCAACCTTTTCGGGCCCGGCGCAGCGCTCAATTTGCTCATGCTTTACGCCTGGCCTTACGTCCGGCGTACCAGAGTTTGAACATTGACCTGCCTAAACCGTCGATCAATCCGCTATACCTTTTCGGCGGCTTTGCAATTGCCGCTTTAGGGTTACTACTTCTCTGGCAAGAGGTACTACAACCCTGGCTAATGGGCTAGAATAGCAAGAATCTACGCTTGCGCAAAAGGGAAGCTACGATCTCATTCCACAGCTTTTCTTCCATCACGTGCAGGTTGTATTTTTTGGCATCAGCCAGTTTTTTGGCACCGGGGTTCTTGCCCACCACCAGAAAGGTGGTTTCTTTGGTGATCGATTCCGATGGCATGGCCTTTAGGCGTTTGACCTTTTTGAACTGTTTATTCCTGTCTTCCTCCAGGCGTCCGGTGAATGCAATTTGGCGACCTTCCAAAATACGCCGGTAGGTGCGATTGAGCAGGCGGTGCCATTGTTTCTCCGACAGTTTTTTGGTGCGATGCCTTTTGGCATCAGCCAGTTTTTTGGCGCCGGGATTTTTGCCTACTACCAGATAGTCGGTATTGCTGGTGACCCCGGCATTGACAAAACTAGCGCCCACCATCTCTACTTTTTCAGCGTGATCGGCCCGCCGTTGGGCCAGCGTGCCCGTGAAAACGATTGTTTTGCCATCCAACCCACCCGATAACTTGCGTTTCGTATGGCGCTTAGCTGGTACCTTGCTGGGCTTTTTTACCGGGTTGCTGGCCGATGAGCCCAGTTTGCGTTCCAGTGCTTTCTCCAGTTCCTTGAAACACTGAGCCCCTACCCCACCATTCCAGCGTTGAAAATTAATCGCCTGAATGCGCCGGTAGCCAAAGGGAAATTCTGTTTTATTCAGGGCGATAGGCACCAGAATATCGCGCTCTTTACCTTCCAGAGCTTCATCGAGTACCCAATCGCGGTCAATAGAGTTGGTCGACCAACAAACGACAATAGCTTCTGATTGCGCAAGAGCCTTACCAATCTCCCGGTCGAAAGCCGCTCCGGCCGGAATGTGTTTATCCCACCAGATTTTCCAGCTCGGATGTTTTTGTACCAGCGCATCAACCAGTCTTTTAATTTTGGTACGGTCTTTACTGGAGTAGCTCACAAAGAGTTGGGACATAATGAATTGGCTTTTGCGGAAGCATACTGTAAATCCATCGCAGAATACTTTGCGATGGCTTCTAAAAATACAAAAAACAATGATTTGTTAGCTGTTTTTGGATGAGTTGTGGCGGTACGGGCGTATTTTTTTAATATCTTCCATGGCAAATACAGCCACTACACTGACAACCAATACATCATCCATGAAATTATCCTTCCAATCTACCGTAACCGGATATGCAGAAGAAACCGATGATAGCGGATTTAAGGTCCGGCATTTTGATCTCCAGGCTATCCGGGGAGCCGAGCCTACTCCCGAAGCAATTGACGATCATGTAGCCGAATCAGACTGTGTATGCTTCACGTTCGCGGACGAAACAGTCTGGTATGCCCCCGCCACTGACCTTCCCGATTTACTTGGTGTGCCTAATGTACGGTCGGGCACCGACGGAGAGTTTACACTTGAAGTACCTTCTGCCATGGCTGCACCCGATCAGGAGCGCGGCTTCCTGGGCAAGCTCATTCTGAAAGCTTTGGCCATTTTTACCCCTTCGGCAAAGGCCATGGCTGCCGATTTAGCCCGGTCGTTGGCCGCAAAAGCTGAAGGGCAAATTATTCGTGAAGGATTGCATTTTATAGACCGGGACTTTTCTCTGCGCTCTTTGCAGCATAACCAGGACAAATTAGCGGATCAGGGCCCTGGCTTATTGCTGATTCACGGTACAGGATCAAATACGCAAGGCTCATTTGGTGATTTAGCGGCAAAAGGCTCAACCAGCTGGAATGATCTCTGTGACCATTTTGCCGATCGCACCTTTGCTTTTGAGCATCTGACCTGGACCAAGAATCCAATTGTCAACGCAAAGGAACTACTCGAAGCCCTACCCGCGGGCTCTCGCTGGCATATATTGACCCACAGTCGGGGGGGATTAGTCGGTGATTTACTCTGTCGTATCACGGCCGGTGGGGCCTTTTCGGAAGAGGAAATAGGGCTATTTGAAAACGATGTCGTCGTACAGGAGAATCTACGCCTGCTAAATGAACTGGCACAAGAGAAAGCGATACGTGTTGAGCGCATCGTGCGCGTCGCCGCTCCGGCCGGGGGAACAACGCTCCTTTCTGAGCGCCTGGATATTTTCCTCAACGGATTATTAAATGTAGTGAAACTAACGGGACTGGGCGTACTACCTTTCTTCTCCGCTTTCGAAGAATTAGTAAAAGTCGTAGTTTCCCAGCGTCAGGAAGCTTCCGTACTGCCCGGGCTAGAAGCTATGCATCCCGAATCCCCCACTCAGGTGTTGCTCAATTTCCCCAACCTCTCTATCCCCACTCAATTACACGTAATTGCCGGGCAAGCGGCAGCGGGAGGCATACTGGGAACCATTACGTACCTACTGAGCAGGCTGTTCTTCGGGGCGGATAATGACCTGGTAGTTGATACGGATGCCATGTTTGAGGGCGTTCATCGGTCTGGCGGGCAGTATTACCGCTTTTTTACCGGCAAGGATGTGCACCATTTTTCATTTTTCAAGAATCCCGATTCACAACGGGCGATCGTACAGGCGCTGAGTGCTCCCGACGGTAATAATATTTCTTTATTTAAACCCATTCGCGAAGGCGAAATTAATCGCGTACTCCTCGAATCGGGCAGTGTGTTTCCCCACCCTCTACCTGTAGAAGCAGATAAGCCATTAGTCTTTGTTTTACCCGGGATCATGGGATCAAACCTCTCCGATGATGAAGGGGAGATATGGCTACAATATCTGCGCATGATGTTTGGTGGCTTGCTACAACTGCGGCTGGACAACCCGTACATTAAGGCGCAATCACTGGTTGCCACTTCCTACCGCAACCTTGCTACCTACCTCGAGGGAAAAGCATCCGTCAGGGTATTTCCTTTTGATTGGCGAGAGAGCGTCACCAGAGCTGCAGAAAGATTACAGCAGGAGATTGAAGACGTTCTGGCTAGAGATTCGCCCCCCACGGTGCGCTTGCTGGCGCATTCTATGGGCGGCTTAGTAGTTCGTCAGCTAATGATCGATTACCCTGAAACCTGGGCGAAGCTGAAAAAACAAGACGATACATTTCGCTGCGTTTTACTCGGCACTCCCTGGCGGGGCTCTTATTTAATTCCTCAGGTTTTAACGGGCAATGGCGGGGTTATCAAGAAGCTCGGTATGCTGGCTATCTTCCAGTCTCGCAAAGATCTCCTCAAAATCTTCAATAAATTCAAGGGGTTGTGGGAGTTAGCCCCCCTTGCGGGACATGATTTTTCCGAAAAGGCCATGTGGACACTATTGCGCAATCATCTAAAAGAACAAAAGTGGCCTACTCCGGAGGCTGAGCAACTTGAGTATTTTGCCTCTTACCGGGAGCGCACCAAGAAAGCCCTGGAAGAGTTGGACTTAGAGGGCATTATATATATCGCCGGACAAGATGAGGCAACGATTGCCGATATTTCTGTAGTGCACCATGGCAAACGATCATTGGTCGACCCTCAAAATACCCAAGCGATAGGAAAAGAACTCAAGAAGCCTTTCACTTCCCTTGAGTTTATGGCCACTAACCGGGGTGATGGTAGTGTTACCTGGAAGACGGGGATTCCTTCCGATGATGTTCCCGTGTACTACATGCCCGTTACCCACGGCGCCATGGCCCGGGCAGACACCTACTTCGATGCCATCTGGGAATTATTGGATACGGGCACGCAAAAATCAGGCAAATTAGCGGATAAGCCCCCGGTACTCGAGGAAAAAGAGACTTTCTCCCGATACCGTGGAGGCTTCCTACGCAGCAACGATCCCGAACAGTTGGTGCGAGGCATTTTACAACTTGAGTCTACCCACCGGTTTGAGCCCCTGCAGGAGCAGGTTAGTCGTACCGTATTAGAGGTTTCTCTTGCGTCGGGACATTTGAAATATGCCCGTTTTCCGGTGATGGTTGGCCATTTTCAACAAGATAATATCGTAAGTGCCGAAGCGGTTATCAATTACTTATTGGACAGCAAGCTTAAAGAACGATGGGATGCGGGGCTTTATCCCGGTGAAATCGGCAGTCATTTGTTGGTGCTCAATCCTGTTGGAGCACTATTTGCAGGCTGCTGCGTAGTCGGCCTGGGGTATCCCGAAGCACTTACACCCGCTTTAATTGGCGAAACGGTGCGCAAAGGAGCCCTCAACTATGCGTTTTACGTGAGGGATAATACTCCCAATGAAGCTGCAACCGGAGAAACCGGAATTTCTACTCTGCTGATCGGTAGTGGTTATGGCGACTTGTCTTTACCGAATATTGTACAAGCGATTATTGAGGGCGTGCAAATGGCCAATGATCAGATTGAACAATTGGCATCCGGTGCGCCGGCCATCACTCATCTCGAATTTATTGAACTGTACGAAGAAAAGAGTGAAGAGGCATTCTACCTGATTCATCAACTTATGGAGGATCGACCTGAATTATCAATTCGGCTTTCGCCAAAAATTCGTCACGTGCAGGAGGGCCGTCAGTATTTCCCCATACATCAGGAGCAGGATTGGTGGAAGCGACTCTCGGTATCGGAACGCACAGACGATTATACAGATCAGACGTTCCATTACTTCGAATCAAGTGGTAAACGGGCACGGGTGGATATGATAAGTAATCATAGCAACCAACGCCTTTGGAGGAATCTGTTGCGGGATCAGAGCTATAAACGTACCTGGGATCAGAAGGTAATGCAGACCGTTTTCAATTTGATTGTGCCTAATAGTTTTAAATCCTCGTTCCGGGATCAGCAAAACATTCTGCTGCGGTTAGATAAACGTACCGCCTGGATTCCCTGGGAGCTACTGCACGACGATCCAAATAATTCCCAGCCAATGGCTACCAAGGCTGGGATAGTCCGGCAGTTGGCAACCTCTGAGATGCGTACTGTACAACCGATTCGCAACCGGCATATGCTGATTGTCGGTGATCCAGATTTGGGATCCACGACACTCCCTCAGTTGACTGGCGCCCAACGGGAAGCCCGGATTGTACATGAGCTTTTGGAGAAAAAAGGATTCCATGGGGAACCCAAAATTGGCAGTACGGCACCAGAGGTTTTGCATGCGCTTAATGGAGAATATCAGATCCTGCACATCGCCTGTCACGGGGTAGTGAATTATGGAGCAGATAACCTAACGGGCATTTACCTGTCGGAAGACTATATCCTTACGCCTGCTGACCTGAATCAAACAGCACTGGAAAAAACTCCAGAGCTGGTCTTTATCAATTGTTGCCACCTGGGTGAAATTGACCCGGATCAGGAAGCATTTGTGCGCGAGAAAAACCGGTTGGCTGCCAATATTGGTACGTTATTGATTGAGAATGGCGTGAAAGCAGTCGTGGTGGCAGGTTGGGCGGTTGACGACAACGCAGCGCTGGAATTTGCTCGTCGTTTTTATGAAAAAATGCTACAGGGGGTATCGTTTGGGGAAGCAGTCAAAGATGCCCGCTATCATTGCCACCGGGAAAACCCGCAGTCTACCACCTGGGGGGCTTATCAGTGCTACGGCGATCCCTTATTTACCTTCGATAACAGATTTTCGGGTGAGGATACTGCTCGCAACTATATCCTGGAACGAGAAATCCTGATCGACCTGGAAAAAATGCTCAATAATAGTAGTTCCCCTTCCCGGCGATGGGCAAAAGACCTGTTGCATAAAATGCATACGATTTCCAAAAGTATCGAGCGGAGCAATCTGCGTACCGCCGAAATAACGGAACGGGAAGCCGCCATCTATGCCGAGTTGGGCGATTTTGCCAGTGCCATAAAACTAAATAAGATACTTTTTGAAGATCAGGAAACGGGCTTTAGCTGGGATGCCCTGGCCGATTACTGTAATCTGCGAGCCCGATATGCAGCTTTACCGACTTCTCCTCTAACCAGTGAGGAACGTAAAAACGAGTTGGGGTGGGTTGAAAAACAGGTGTCTAATATGCTGGAAGCGTTCGCTGAAACAGCAAAACGCTACGAGTTACTGGGTAGCACCTGGAAGCGGTATGCTATGATTGAGACGGATAAGACAAAACTCCTGGACTATCTTGATAAATGTAGTGAGGCGTACTTATCTGCCTTTGACATACGAAAAGCGAACCATCACCATAACCATAGCTATCCCGGAATCAATTGGCTGACCTCTGAAAAACTACGTCACCCCAATAAGGAAATAGCCCGGGTGCGGGATGAGCTTGGTGGCCTGTCTATTCACGACTGGCTAAATGAATTAATTAAAATCAATCAGGATACTCCGCATTCCAATAATTTCTGGGATCTGATTACCCTGACCAACCTTTACCAGGCCAGGTTAATTTATGCCACCAATCAGGCGGAAAGAGAGCAATACCGGGAAATGGTAGAATCTACCTACATCAAAGCCTGGAATATTGGGGGATCCATCAAACAAAAGATGAGCGAATTGGCACAGGTACGATTTACTCGCGATGTATTACAAAAACTGGGACGCGGCCAGGCAGAAATTCGTCCCTGGAATGATTTATATAACTTCTTAAATAACCTGACTTAGTATGCAGAAAAAGAAGCGCATACTTCTTCTTGATGATCAGTCATCCGCGCTCCTGACCATTTTGCGCAAGCTGGAAAATGAACTTAGGGAAGTCACTGATACATCATCCATGAACCTCTGTGATGCCTTTGATGTGATTGCCGCCACGCCACCAGCATGGAGAATAGGGTCACATCTGGCCAGCGGATATAGCGTGAATGACATGCCAAATGAAGGGAATTCCTATACACCAAAAGAGCTGCTGCGAGGAGACCAAAAGACGGATCTGTGTTGGCTTGCCCCTTCCACAAAAATGGGTGTAACGCTGAATTACTGGTACCGTACAGAGAACGGTAAGCAACTTTCCAGCCTAACTTTACCCAACCAACAGCCGGAAAATAACGTGAGTGGTGATGTCAGCTATTGGCTATTTCAGCTCTTGCTTTCCGGCGGCCTCGGTTTTGCACCTGCCGTTGGGGAGAAAGTGCTACTCTTTGTTGTTGTTTCCGGACGAGAAATTAAGGGTTGGGAGACTACTCCGGGAGAACTCTCCCCTCCTACCCTACGGCCTTTTCTGGCCAGGAATACCTCCCGTGACTTTCTGCACTTTCCAAAAACCGGTATCCCGGATGATGATTTCACCGGGTCGGCTGAGTTATTGACTTTACTGCGTTACCGCACCACTGCCTCCGATCAACTGGAAGATGGCCATTTGGCACCATTTTTTGCGCAAGCTACGGGGAAAGGAACCGATCTCATCCGGTTCAAAGCCGATCAGCGCCCTGATTTACCGTTCAAAAAAGCAGTGAAGAAAGCCATCCCCATTGAAGTCTGTGAAATTGATCAGCCCTTCATTGTGGAAACCATGGAAGGACCTCTGGGGGGGAAAGCCGGTGATTTTCTGATGATTGGAATACAGGGCGAAATGTACCCTTGTGACCGGGAGATTTTCTTTAAGACCTACGAGTTCTTATCATGAGTAACTTTTGTTAAATTATCCACTTTTTGATTACATCAGCGTATGATCGACTTACGCGTACTACATCCTTGTTGGTCATGCGCAGGTCGTAGCCGTTGCCATAGCGAAAGATTTCTTCCACTTTATCCATATTAGCAATAGCTGAGCGATGTACCCGGATCAAAAAGGTAGGGTCCAGTCGTTTTTCTAGTTCACCAATGCCATGCGAACTGAGGTATTGTTCTTTTTCGGTAATCACTTCGGCGTAGTCCTTGTCGGCTCTGATATGAATAATGTCGCGGGTATGCACGGCGACCAGGCGAGTACCTTTGTTGAGTATCACTTTTTCGGGATAATTATTCGTGTTTTGCTGATGCATTAAGTTTTCGGTTAGGGCCTGTAACTTATTTAGGTTTTCGGGGCCCTCCTGCATAATGCGTTCAATAGCTTTGGCAAAACGCTTTTTAGTATACGGCTTAAGCAAATAGTCGACCGCATTAAACTCAAAAGCGCGCAAGGCATATTGGTCGTAGGCCGTAGAGAAAATAATCTGCGGCAGTTCGCTTAATTCCTGAATCAACTCCAGGCCAGTCATACCTGGCATTTGTACGTCGAGAAAAATGATGTCCGGACTAAATTCGTCGATCAGGCGCAAGGCATCTACGCCATTATTTGCTTCGCCTACGATAACCAGGCTGGGAAAGTCCGCCAGATATTCGCGTAACAGCTGGCGAGCTGGTTTTTCATCGTCAATGATGACTACTTTCTTCATGCCGGGATCGTTTTCTGCACTGTTGGTATACGGTTATGGTCTATTATTTGTAACGGGATGTCAAACCAAAAGTGCGTGCCGTGGGGTTCTACATTTTCGGTTTGCAGCGTGGCTGCAAACTGTAGGTGTAAACGTTTACGGGTATTAGCCAGGCCAATGCCCGAGCCCGGGTTGGCCGACTTCTCACCCATGCCGGTGCCGGTATCCAGGACGGATAGGCGTAAGGTGTCGGGCCCGATTTTTTTGGCCCCGACCATTACTTTCCCTCCATCGATCAACGGTGCAATACCGTGACGGACTGCGTTTTCTACTAATGGTTGCAGGATCATGGGAGGCACTAGCGCCTGCTGCAAATGCCCGGGCAGATCCATGTCAACCTCAAGCCTATCCTGGAAACGGGCCTTTTCCAGTCCGAGAAAATTACGGACAAATGCAAACTCCTCCACTGCGGGTACCATGTCCGTCTTACTGGCCATTAACTGGTAGCGAAATAAATCGGCCAGATCGGCGATCATTTCTCGCGTTTTCTCTTCCGCGGCGGGTACCGAAGCACTGATGGTATTAAACGTGTTGTACAGAAAATGAGGGTTGAGTTGGGCTTTTAGTGCCGTCAGCTCACTACTCAGGGCACTTTCGCGCAGCTGGGCTGCGCGTTTTTGCTCTTCCTGCAGTTGATTGTAGTATTCGTAGAGATGGAACAGCCCAAACTGAATGAAGTAAAACAACAGAGGGATGTAAATGTCCCAAAAAGCTCCGTTACCACTGAGGTGCCCTATCCCCATTCGTTCCAGTACCGCGTAATAACTTTGTTGCCACAACAAAGCGAAGATAGGGGCAAAGGGCAAGTGTAGCAGTAATCGCTTCCAGGTTGCCCAGTGGCTTACTGCGCGAAAGACAATCGCCCAAAATGGGAGCGTCCAGGCTGCCTTCATTAGATAATCCAGCCAAATATTTGGATTAGCATTACCGTATGAAGTGATGTAGAGGGCCAGCCAATAGAGGAATCCAAACAGGAAGTACAAGCCCGCCAGACTCCAGGTTTCCCATCGCTGTAGAATAGATTTATTCGACATAATTCATTGCGTTCTGATCTGCAATATGCCACCAGCTCTCCAGTTTCCCAAATGCATTCCACGAACGGCTATATAGGCCGACGAATGAAGCAACCTGTCCCTTGCAGTTCCTACAGCCCATTGGTCGGAAAAGCATGGCGTCCTGAACTTAACTAGTCTACCTTGCTGTAAAAAATAGTCATGCTTTTATTATTCAATACACTCTATTCAACCTTTCTCGCATCACGCCGCACATCCTCGCACCTGATAGTGGGAATAGTATGTTCCTTCTTGCTACCATCGGGAATACACGCCCAGAATATCATGATAAAAAATGGGCGTGTCTGGACTGGCAGTAATTTCGAAGAACGAATCATTTATATTGCTCAGGGGCGCTTTGTAGACCAAAAACCGGATTGGATCGACGTCACCATTGATGCACAAGAAAAATTTTTGGTCCCGCCATTTGGGGATTATCATACCCACATTTTCGATGGCGAGTACGCACAAGTTGCAGATAGTATTTTCCTTTCTAAAGGAATCTTCTTTTCCCAGGATCTGGTTAATGATCCAGTAGGGCGCAAAAGGAATGAGTCCTTCCTCAAGAGATCTGAAACGGTCGACGTTGCATTTGCCAACGGCTGTCTTACTTCTGATTTCGGTCACCCAGCTATTCCCTCGTATTCCGCCCAGAAAGTAAATAGCTTACCCTCAAAAATTACCCGATTATGAAATATGTATGGACTCTTGTTTCCCTTGTTTTTCTCTGCCTTACGGCAAAAAGCCAAAATGCGGAAGTGCCCCGTATTACCGGTCAGGCTGTCGACCAGAACGAACAGCCCATTCCCTTTGCTAATGTGGCGCTGTATCAGCAAAGTGATTCGATACTGGTCAAAGTGGAAGCCAGCGATATGGACGGCTACTTTTCTATCCCTTTAGTTACCGACGCACCGGTATATCTAGAGATTTCCTCGGTCGGAATGCACACGCGGACCATTAGCGGCCTTACGGCAAAAAATCCAGGGCAATTGGCCCTCGGTTCACTCATCATGAATGCTAACGCCGAAGAACTGGACGAAGTAACGGTCACTGCTGAGCGCTCCGTACTGGAAGTGAAGCCTGATAAACTGGTATTCAACGTAGACGAATCAATTAATGCTGCGGGGAATAATGCGCTGGAACTCCTGCGCAAAAGTCCGGGCGTTATTGTCGACAATAACGACCAAATCCTATTGGCCGGACGGGCCGGGGTACAAATTTACATCAATGGTAAGCAATCGCCCTACTCCGGCGACGACCTGTCTACGTTTTTACGCAATCTGCAAAGCGATCAGGTGGAAGCCATTGAGGTGATTACCAATCCATCAGCCCGCTACGATGCCGAAGGCAATGGCGGCATCATTAATATCCGGTTAAAGAAAGACAAAAGTCTGGGGCCAACGAGATGTGGGGCGTAACACGCTGAACGTCTACAGTCAGCAGACCTTTACTCTGGGTAAAGGCTTCAAAGCAGAAGTATCCGGCTGGTACCAATCCCCTTCCGTCTGGGGAGGTATCTTTGAAACGGACGCCATGTACAGCATCAATGTTGGGCTGCAAAAAGAACTCCTTGACGGTCAGGCTAATATCCGGCTCTCGGTTAACGACATCTTCTTCTCGTCAGGTTGGACGGCGACCAGTGTGCTGGGACAACTCTATCAAGAGGGCGGTGGAAACTGGGATAGTCGACGCGTGCAGCTCAACTTACGCTACCGCTTCGGGAACCAGAATGTGAAAAAAGCCCGCAATCGCTCCACTGGGCTACAAGAGCAGGCCCGGCGGGTGAAGTCGGGAAATTAAAAGATGCCATGATAGCATCTCTTTGAGCTTGTTGGGATTTCGCTTTTGATGCGAACGCCGCCAAATTTTTTGCTGAACGAGGCACGATAAGGGAGCATCCGTACGGACGTGACCGAAGAGTAACGACGTGCAGTGCAAAATTTGGCAAGAGCAGCCCGAAGTGTGAAATCTCAACAAGCTCTTAGCTAATGAGTGGTGTGGTTTGTCTTCCGGCAGACCACATTTTTTTTTCTACCAGAAAAAGCTACATTTGTGTAAGCACTTACATAAATGCTGTTATGACTATTTACGATCAGGCTGGACTACTCATTTTGGGTACGCGCTTACGCAATCTGAGTGACCGCTACCTTTCCGTAGTGCAGGATACCTATCGGACCCTGGACATCCCTTTTGAGGCCAGTTGGTTTCCACTATTTTTTCTGCTATCACAACGCTCGCGAATATCGATGGCCGAAGCAGCACAAGTTCTTCCGTTTTCCCATTCTGCCGTCAGCCAGATGGCCGGCAGTTTGCGCAAAAAAGGGTTGTTAGTTTACACCAGTGACGCCAGCGACGGGCGCCGTAAGCAACTCATGCTTTCGAAAGATGGTCAAAAGATACTGGAACAAGCTGAGCCGGTATGGCAGGCTCTACGGCAGGCGCTGGTCGAATTATTGGGCCAACGAGATGTGGGGACCTGTACGTTCAACGACCTGGAAGAAGCCCTCAACCGGCCCGATATAGTAGACCTGATCGTTCGCCGTATGGACTCCCAGGAGCCTCGAATCACGGTTATTCCGCACTCCTACGAACACCTGGCAGACCTGAGTCATCAACCATCAGGGAAAGGAACCACTATCTATGGGTGTTTTCTTGGGCAGCGACTAGCTGGTTACCTGGAGGTAACCCCTGAACCTGAAGAATTGATACTGCATCAGATCTGGGTAGAGCCAGTTTATCGGCGACAGGGTTTGGCTACTATGCTGGCCAAACACGTTAGCATGGCTTATCCGGGCTTATCCTGGATGGCGATAACCCGTAATCCCTCTGTATTGACCTGGATGGCGGCCACGATTGATTCCTTCACGGTACAAAATACACCTGCCAATGGCTAATTTATTCCTGTATGGAGATGAGCAACTCACGCCGGGTATGGCCCTCGATTTGGTGCGTGGTCGCAGAAAAGGCGTGCTCTCTGAAGCAGCCGGAAAACGTATCGCCAATAGCCGCGCTATCGTGGATGATGTATTGGACCGGGAAGATATAGTTTACGGTGTAACCACCGGTTTTGGTCCGTTGTGTACGACCTTTATATCGCCTGCAGAAGCTGCTGCCTTGCAGCATCGGTTACTGGTAAGCCATGCTGCCGGGATGGGTGAGCCTATCCCCGACGAGTTGGTGCGCCTGATGCTGGTCTTGAAAGTACAAGCTCTGGCTAAAGGCTATTCAGGTATACAGGTGGCTACGGTAGAACGTATTATATGGTTCCTGGAGCAGGAGATTACTCCGGTCGTACCCCGACAGGGCTCAGTGGGTGCTTCCGGTGATTTGGCGCCCCTCGCCCACCTTTTTCTCCCCTTGATTGGCCTGGGTAAAGTACGATATAAAGGCAGTGAATGGATGACCGACGAACTTTTTGGGCAACTGGGCATAAGGGTAATTCAGTTGGGTCCCAAGGAAGGGTTGGCCCTAATCAACGGTACACAGTTTATGGCTGCTTATGGTATCGCCATCCTGGAGCGGCTACAGCGTTGTCTGGACAATGCGGATGTAATTGCTGCCCTCAACCTGGAAGCCCTGGCCGGCAGCGCTCGTCCTTTTCACCCGGAGTTGCACGAATTGCGTCCGCACCCAGGGTGCCGATATGTAGCGGAGCGGCTTCGCCAATTACTCGCCGATTCGGAAATCATGCAATCTCACCTTGATTGCCAACGGGTACAGGATCCTTATTCGCTGCGCTGTATCCCTCAGGTACACGGGGCCAGTCGGCAAGCCTGGCTGCATCTGCGACAGGTCATTGACACCGAAATCAATTCCGTGACCGACAACCCCATCTTACTGAGACGGGAAGAAATTATCAGTGGCGGCAATTTCCACGGGCAGCCCATCGCCCTGCCCCTCGACTATGCCGGACTGGCTGCCGCCGAGATCGGCAGTATCTCCGAACGGCGTATTTATCTGAGTCTGGAGGGGAAAATCCCCGGGCTGCCACCATTATTGATGAAAAAAACGGGGTTAAACAGCGGCTTTATGATCCCTCAGTATACTGCAGCGGCGCTGGTCACCGAAAATAAGAGTTTATGCTTTCCGGCCAGTGCCGACAGCATCCCCACCTCCATGGGACAGGAAGATCACGTCAGTATGGGCTCCATCAGCGCCCCTAAGACCCTGCGCATCGTGGAAAACCTGGAGCAAATCCTGGCTATTGAGTTACTCTATGCCGCTCAGGGGCTCGATTTTCGCAGGCCGCTGCGCTCCTCTCCTCTACTCGACTATTGCCACGAGCAGGTGCGTACGCACATTGCTCACCGTGAAGAAGACCGTCCTTTTGGCACCGACCTGGAAAGCGCCTTACAGATGACCCGTTCCGGGCAGTTGATCCACTGGATAGATGAAGCTGCTGCTGCACATCATATTAACCTTAAAAACCAAACACATGACACCTTCGGAATTTATTGAGCACTATGCCCGGTATCCCCATTATCAACCACCAATGGGTGCCAAACTGCACGCCAAATCGTGGCAGACGGAAGCTCCTTTACGCATGCTCCTCAACAACCTGAGCGCTGCGGTAGCCGAAGACCCCGAGCACCTCATCGTCTATGGAGGTACTGGTCAAGCTGCCCGTAACGTGACCGAACTGCAGCGTATCATCAAGGCCTTATTGGAACTCGACGAGCACCACAGCCTACTGGTACAATCAGGTAAGCCGGTCGGTATAGTGCGCTCCCACCCCGATGCGCCCCGGGTGCTGATTGCCAACAGCAATCTGGTACCGGCCTGGGCCACCTGGGAGCACTTTGCAGACCTTAAACGCCGGGGGCTCATGATGTATGGACAAATGACTGCAGGTAGTTGGATCTATATTGGCACCCAGGGTATTCTGCAGGGCACCTATGAAACCTTCGCCGCTTGTGGGCGGCAGGCGTTTGGGAGTGATCTGCGCCACAAGCTGTTGGTTAGTGGTGGTTTGGGGGGTATGGGTGGCGCTCAGCCTCTGGCGGCCACCATGGCTGGAGCGGCTTTCCTTGGCGTCGACGTAGACCCTCAACGCATTAAAAAACGCCTGGACACCCGCTACCTCGACCGTATGACGGATGATTACACAGAAGCGGTGCGCTGGGTGTTGAACGCTAAAGAGAAGGGAGAAGCGCTCTCGGTAGGCCTGGTCGGAGACGTTGGCAATACGCTGGAGCGACTGTTACGGGACAATATTATCCCCGACGTGCTCACCGATCAGACAAGTGCCCATGATCCCGTATACGGGTATGTACCTCACCAGCTAAGTCTGCAGGAGGCCATCGCCTTACGGCAAAAAGACCTTAAACAATACGAGGACCTGTCGCTACAATCTATGGCTCGTCACGTTGGGTTTATGCTACAGATGCAAGAGCGAGGAAGCATCGTCTTTGACTATGGCAACAATTTGCGGGAGTTTGCCCGGCAAGGCGGCGAAGAAAATGCTTTTGCTTATGAAGGCTTTGTTCCGAAATACATCCGCCCCTTATTCTGTGCAGGGAAAGGACCTTTCCGTTGGGCCGCCCTTTCTGGTGATCCTGAAGATATTTACGTCACCGATCAGGCGCTCAAGGAGGCCTTCCCGGAAAACGAACACCTGATCAACTGGCTCGATCAGGCCCGGGAGAAAGTTGCCTTTCAGGGCCTCCCCTGCCGCATCTGCTGGCTGGGGATGGGCGAGCGCGAAAAGGCAGGCTTGATCTTCAACGAGCTGGTCGCTACGGGTAAAGTAAAAGCCCCGATTGTGATTGGTCGCGACCATTTGGACTGTGGTTCGGTAGCCTCCCCCAATCGGGAAACGGAAGGGATGCTGGACGGTACTGATGCTGTTTCCGACTGGCCGCTGCTCAATTTGATGTCTAACACTGCCGGAGGAGCTACCTGGGTTTCGTTTCATCACGGGGGTGGTGTCGGGATGGGCTATTCGCAACACGCCGGCATGGTTATCCTCGCCGATGGCACCAAGGACGCGGCCCGGCGACTACGTCGTTGTTTATACAATGACCCGGCCCTGGGCATTTTTCGCCATGCCGATGCCGGCTATCCCGAGGCAAAGGCCTGTGGCGATTCCTTTTCGATGTTACTATAAATCCAGGCTTATGAAAAAGATAATCGGTCCCTTCAGTCAAATTCTCCCGATGTCGGAGCTTCCGCTAAACGGTCCTTTACGTGACGAGGACCTTTTAATCCTGACCGATGCCGGGATCAAGGTGGATGATCAGGGACGCATCCTGGCAGTGGGGCCCTGGGATGCTTTTTTGGCGGAAGCCGACCAAAAAACGGAAATAGAAGCTTACGCCGAATCCATGGTGCTGTTACCCGGACTTATTGATGCTCATACCCATATTTGTTGGGGCGGAAGCCGAGCACGCGACTACGCGCTGCGTCTCTCCGGGCTGTCGTACCAGGAAATTGCGGCTCAGGGCGGGGGTATCCGGGATACGGTTAGGCAGACCCGGGCAACCACTCAGGACGAACTGACGCGCCTAACTGTCGGTCGGGCGCAACGCCTAATGCAGGGAGGCATGACAACCATTGAAGTAAAGAGCGGCTACGGCCAATCCATAGCCTCCGAACTACGCATGTTGCGAGCCATCAGGGAAGCCGATCAACAGGTAGCTGCCGACCTGATCGCCACTGCCCTACCCGCCCACATTATTCCCGATGAATTTGCCGATCGACCCACAGCCTGGATTGAGGAACTGGCCCATAATTTCTTTCCGGTAGTGAAGCAGGAAAAGCTGGCCAGTAGAGCCGATATCTTTGTAGAAGACCATGCTTATAACGCAACTTTAGCCGAACGCTATATGGAGCTGGTACGTTCGCTGGGGTTGGATCTAACCGTGCATGCTGATCAATTCAGTACCGGTGGGAGTGCACTGGCCATTACATACGGTGCGGTCAGTGCCGACCACCTGGAAGCATCGGGTGAGAAAGAAATTGCGGCTTTAGCCAAAAGTAAGGTAGTCGCCACCGCCCTGCCAGGTGCTTCCCTGGGGCTGGGGATAGACTATACACCCGCCCGATTCTTACTGGATGCCGGGTGTTGTCTGGCTATCGCCTCAGATTGGAATCCCGGTTCTGCCCCTATGGGTGATCTTCTGACGCAGGCTGCTCTACTGGGGGTATACGAAAAGTTAACTTTGGCCGAAACGCTGGCTGGAATTACCACCCGGGCTGCACATGCCCTGCGCCTGCCCGACCGGGGGTGTTTGCAGGTAGGCCTGTGGGCCGATATGGTGGCCTTTCCTACCCAGGATTACCGCGATATTGTGTATTATCAGGGACAAATGCGGCCCAGCCGCGTTTGGAAAGCGGGACAACCACTCAGTTTATGAAAAAAAAGTATTATCAGCCACCGAACGCCGATTTTTGGATGGGCCGCACGGATGGCCCTGTATCGGAACGCTGGCATCAAGTGATGCAATTACTTCCTCTGGATACCGGGGAATCACTGCCCCAGAACGGAGTTGCTTTATTGGGTTTTGCCTGTGATGAAGGGGTGCGGCGCAACAAAGGAAGAACGGGAGCCGCCGAGGCGCCCGTAATCATCCGTAAAGCATTGGGCAATATGGCGGTTACATCCCGGAGCCCTCTATTTGATGCAGGCGATGTCGTATGCCCAGGCGAAAAACTCGCTAAAGCCCAGCGACAGCTCGCTAAGGGCGTGACCAGGCTTTTAGCAGCCGGCTTAAAACCACTAGTATTGGGGGGCGGGCATGAGACAGCCTACGGCTCCTGGTTGGGGTTGCGACAGGTAATGCCGGAAGATGAGCGGATCGGTATCATTAATCTCGATGCGCATTTTGATTTGCGAAGCGGTGAGGGAAGTCCTACCTCTGGTACTCCCTTCTGGCAAATCAAGCAGGACTGCGATCACCTCGGCCAGGATTTTTCCTACCTCGTACTAGGTATTGATCCATTGGCCAATACGCAGACCCTTTTTGACCGGGCTAAGGCCTACGGAGTAAAATGGCTATCCCAACGGCAAGGTAATGCTTATCCGGCCCAGTTCACCGAAGCCGTGCGTCGCCTGACAGCTACAGTGGATCACCTTTACCTTACCATCGACCTGGATGTGTTTGCCGCAGCGGTAGCGCCCGGAGTAAGTGCAATCAACCCGCTAGGATTGCTTCCACAAGCCGTGTTACCCGTTTTGACGGAAGTGGCTAAATCAGGTAATCTCCGGCTGGTTGACATTTGCGAATACAACCCTAACTATGATCAAGATCAACGAACCGCGAAACTAGCTGCTCGTCTGGCCGGCTATCTGGTATCTGAGTGGCGATAAAACCGAAACGGTCTGTATTTGTCTTATGTACGGTACATGTATATCATCGAGGTAAAACTGGACTATGGCAGAACAAGAAATTTTTGAAACACAAGATGGCTCACACTCAATTTTATCCCGCCAATACGGCGTATCTTATCACTCCAGGTACGGAGCCATTCAGGAAACCCAACACGTATTTATCGAAGCCGGATTGTATCCCAAGCTCCTGACCAGCGATAAATTATCGGTGCTCGATATTGGTTTCGGTACAGGATTGAATGCCTTAATGACGGCACTGGAAGCCCAGAATAAGGAAGCAGCGATATACTACGAAGCCATTGAAAAGTTCCCGATTACGGAGCAGCAGGTTGAAGAATTGAATTACCCAGAGATTATTGAACATGCCGACGTAGCGCCGATTTTCCGGGCCCTCCACCAGGTAAACTGGGGTGAAGAGCAGCAAATCAGTCCTTACTTTACATTAAAAAAAGAACAGAAAGATATTGTAGAAGTAACTTATGACGAGCAATTCGACCTGATCTATTTTGACGCCTTTGCTCCTACTGCTCAGCCCGAATTATGGGAAGCCAGTGTAATGGAGCGCATGTATCAGGCGTTGCGGCCGGGAGGCGTACTGGTCACCTATTGCGCCAAAGGAGCCTTTAAGCGCACCCTTAAAGCTTTGGGCTTCGCCGTAGAGGCTTTGCAGGGGCCTCCGGGGAAGCGAGAAATGACAAGGGCTACCAGATAAGCGGAGCCTCAGGACGATTCTAATTCATTTTCACTTTCGCCTCTGGGCTTAATGACATTTATTTTACCGTCTTCACCATACAGCTTACGCGACATTTTATTGTACGCCAGTGCAGCTTCTTCCGCCGTTGAAAACATACCAATGTGTACCGATTTTCGATTCACAGAAATAACAGCGCGATAGCGGTTGTTTTCTCTATAGACTCCCGTATAGCCGACTTTGCTGCTAGACTTGCGCTTGCGGCTAGCGACTGACCGGGAGCGGTACACCAAATTAGCTATCCGGCAATCTAGTTTGTTGCCGTTTTCTGCGCCGACCAGGTTGCGTTTATCATCCTTGTTTTTCGTCAAAAACTTTTCTGCGATGATTTTGTGT
>Ga0102940_1000638_pt1 | contig 23670 bp, 15 predicted proteins | sample SalPonR2_C_D1_MG_FD_78215 | JGI IMG/M metagenome (GOLD analysis project Ga0102940, IMG submission 78215) | Salt pond soil microbial communities from South San Francisco under conditions of wetland restoration - Salt Pond MetaG R2_C_D1_MG | ecosystem: Environmental > Aquatic > Marine > Intertidal... | reverse complement strand
CACGCGGAGCAAACAGGTCAGCCGCGCTGACAGGTTGATGCACGCAGAGGCGCGGAGCACGCGGAGCAAACAGGTCAGCCGCGCTGACAGGTTGATGCACGCAGAGGCGCGGAGCACGCGGAGCAAACAGGTCAGCCGCGCTGGCAGGTTGATGCACGCAGAGGCACGGAGCACGCGGAGCAAATAGGCCAGCTGCGCTGATAGATTGACGCAAGCAGGGACGCGAAGATTAAAGAACAAATAGGACCATCCCGCAAACGCTGCGCCCTTTGCGTCTCCACGTGCCGCCTTTCCTGTCCGCGGGGCCGTCCTGCAAACGCTGCGCCCTCTGCTATGCATCTTTTTCCCTGCTCAGCGGTTTGCATGATAGCCCAGTAACGAAATAATAGTAAATTTGCCCCGCGAACCCGCAAAAAGCAAACCAGCAGCACTATGGCTGAAAGTAAAGACCAACAAGAACCCAAGCGGACCGAAATCAGCAAACTCGGCGAATTCGGGCTGATTGACCACCTGACAGAAAAGATCAGACTCCGGAATAAATCCTCGGTGAAGGGGGTCGGTGATGATGCCGCCGTGATCGATAACAAGGACTGGCTGACGGTAGTAACTTCCGATATGCTTCTTGAAGGTATCCACTTCGACCTGATGTATACCCCGCTGAAACACCTGGGATACAAATCCATCATTGCCAACCTCTCCGATGTTTACGCAATGAACGCCCATCCGCGGCAGGTCATCGTCTCCATCGGGATTTCCAACCGCTTTTCGGTGGAAGCTGTGACGGAGATCTACGAGGGCATCTACGCTGCCTGCGATTACTACGGGGTGGATCTGGTAGGCGGCGACACTACTTCTTCCAACAAGGGCCTGGTCATCAGCGTTACTGCGATCGGGCAGGGAGAGGCCGGCAAGATCACTTACCGCGATACTGCCAGGGTTGGTGATCTCATCTGCATTACCGGCAATGTGGGCGCCGCCTATCTGGGCCTGCAACTGCTGGAACGGGAGAAGCAGATCTACCTGTCAGACCCCGGTGTGCAGCCCGATCTGGAAGAACAGGAATACATCATCGGGCGGCAGCTCAAACCCGAAGCCCGTAAGGATATGATTGAGGCTTTCGCCAAAAGCGACCTGCTGCCCACTGCCATGATCGATGTCTCCGACGGCGTTGCTTCCGAAGTTTTTCACATCTGCAAACAATCCGGCGTCGGCGCCTTCATCGAGGAAAGCGGCGTGCCGATTCACCCCGACGCTCAGATGATGGCCCTGAACTTTCAGCTGGACCCCATCACCTGCGCTCTCAGCGGCGGCGAAGATTACGAACTCCTCTTTACCGTAGATCCCAAAGACCTCGACAAAGTGAAATACCTGCCGGATATCTATATCATGGGGGAAATCGTGGAAGCTTCCGAAGGGGTGAAACTACACACCAAAGGTGGCAATATCCACGACCTTAAAGCCCAGGGCTGGCGGCATTTCGATCCTAATAAGAAACAACAGTAAGCTCATGAACGTGTCTAAATATATCATCGCACTGGCCCTGCTGATTGCTTTCACCGCCTGCAAAAGCGAGCAACAGCAGGAAGCGAGCGACGAATCGAGCCGCCCCCGAACCAGCAATGTGCCCGTTCCCGCCTTCAACCGGGACTCGGCCTATTTATACGTGGAAAAACAACTCACTTTCGGGCCACGCGTGCCCAATTCCGAAGCGCATCAGGCTTGCAAAAGCTGGCTGGCGGAAAAATTCAGAGCCTTCGATGCTAATGTCATCGAACAGGATTTTCAGGCAAAATCCTATACCGGCGAACAGCTCAACGGAACGAATATCATCGCTCAGTACAATCCGCAGGTCAACAAACGCATCCTGCTGGCCGCCCACTGGGATACGCGCTTCCTCGCCGACTCCCCGCTGAACACCAGCGATACCGAAGTGGCCGTCATGGGGGCCGATGACGGCGCCAGCGGCGTGGCCGTGCTCCTCGAAATCGCCCGCCACCTGTGGGAAAATCCAATCGATATCGGCGTCGATATCGTACTGTTCGACCTGGAAGACCAGGGCGAAAGCGGCGCAGAGAATGAAGAGTCCTGGGGGCTCGGCGCCCAGCATTGGTCGCGCAATCCGCACAAGCCCGGGTATAATGCCCAGTACGGCATTCTGCTGGATATGGTCGGCGCCAGTGATGCCCGCTTTCCCAAAGAATACTACTCCATGTACTTTGCGCCCGACATCGTCGACAAGGTGTGGAAGCTGGCGGAAAACATGGGCTACGGCAACTACTTCGTCCCCGCCGACGGCGGCGGCGTCACCGACGACCACTATTTCGTCAATACCATCGCCGGCATCAAAATGATCGATATCATTAACCGCCCCACCGGCTCCGAAACGGGCTTCGGCGAGCACTGGCATACCCAGAATGATAATATCGACATCATTAACAAACGGACCCTGGGGGCAGTAGGACAGGTGGTGCTGGCCGTGGTGTACCGGGAGAATAACCGAACCTTTTGAAGTCGGAAGTCGGAAGGCCTGGTCGACCCGATCACGATCCATCATGAACGATGTTCCAAAATTTTTGTACCTTGACGAAGGTATGAATCGCCCATCATTCTAGTCCCAAAAACGAGATAATCCCTGAACGATATTTTCTTGTTAAGACTAGCAATGCATGTATGGCATCCGAAAAGTACATCAAGAACTATATCGACGGAACCCTCGTCCCCGCTGCCTCTCAGGATTATCTCGATACTTGCAATCCTGCGACCGGCAGGCCTTATGCCCATTTTCCCGATTCCAGTGAAAAAGATGTGGAGCGGGCGGTAGAGGCTGCCAGGCGAGCTTTCCCTTCCTGGTCAACCCTGGAACCCAAATGGCGTTTCCGGCTACTGATGCGTATCGCGGATATCATCGAGCAGGAGATGGAAGAATTCGCTACCGCCGAGGCCATCGATACGGGCAAACCGGTGGCTATGGCGAAGAGCGTCGATATTCCCCGCGCCCAGGCCAATTTTCGCTTCTATGCTTCTGCTATCCTCCACGAGCAGAGCCGGGCTTACCACAAGCCCGGTGAGTCCGTTCATTACGAAATGCGCCAGCCGGTTGGGGTAGTCGGTTGCCTCTCTCCCTGGAACCTGCCGCTGTATCTGTTGACCTCCAAAATAGCACCGGCGTTAGCCGCCGGCAACTGCGTGGTAGCCAAGACCTCGGAACTGGCGCCTATGACGGCCTTTTTGTTTTCGCGCGCCTGCGCGAGAGCAGGCCTCCCGGCAGGGGTGCTCAATGTGGTTCACGGCACCTTCGACAAGGTGGGGGAGGCCATCATTCAGCATCCCGCTATCCGGGCGCTGGCCTTTACCGGCGATCACAAGCACGGCAAGGCTATCTACCAGCAGGCTGCCGGGCAGTTCAAAAAGATATCGATGCAGCTGGGTGGGAAAAATCCGAACATTATTTTCAGCGATTGCGACTTCGATCAGATGATGGTCGGCACGCTGCGCTCTTCTTTTTCCAACAACGGCCAGATCGGCTTCGCCGCCTCCCGCATATACGTACAGCGCCCTGTTTATGAACGCTTCAGGGAGCAGTTTTCCAAACGCACTCAGTTCCTGAAGGTCGGCGATCCCTTTTCCGCGGTCACCGACCTGGGCGCGCTGATCTCACGGGAACATATGGAGCAGGTACTAAGCTACCTGGCCCTGGCGGAAGTGGAAGGCGGCAAAATTCTCTGCGGCGGTAAACCGCCCGAAATCAACGGCGACCTGGAGAACGGCTACTTCCTGCGTCCCGCCATCATCGAAGGCCTGCCCCTCGATGCGCGGACCAACCAGGAAGAAATCTTCGGCCCCGTAGTCACCATCGCTCCCTTCGATACCGAAGAGGAAGCCATTGCACTGGCTAACGGCACGGACTTCGGCCTCTCCGCCTCCATCTGGACCAAAGACATCGCCAGAGCCAACCGCGTAGCCGAAAAAATCCGCTCCGGCCTCATCTGGGTCAACAGCTGGATGGTGCAAGATCTGCGCCCCGCCGTGGAACCCCTGAAAAAGTCGGGCGTCCACTTGAACGGCGGCCTGGAAGACCTCCACTTCTTCTACGATACAAAGACAGTGTGTGTGAAGTATTAATCTTCCTTAATTACCTCATCCTCCTGATTCTCCATCACGCCTTTTTTTACCAGCACGTTGACGTGCATATCGGCGTAAAGCTTGCGGTTTTTGGCGATATCCATCGCGGTAAAGAGGGCCTTGCGGAAGGAGGAGGGGTCGGCCTCGTCGCTGCCGGCGATGTCGTAGGCGGTGCCGTGATCGGGCGAGGTGCGCACACCGGCGAGGCCGGCCGTAAAGTTGACGCCTTCGCCGAAGGAGAGTGCTTTGAAAGGAATAAGCCCCTGATCATGGTACATAGCCAGGATGCCGTCGAACTTGCGATGCTGCGCCGAGCCGAAAAAGCCGTCGGCGGGATAGGGCCCGAGAACGAGCAATCCTTTTTTCTTCAGTTCGATGATGGCCGGGCGAATGATGCGCTCCTCTTCATCGCCGATGACGCCGTTGTCACCCGCGTGGGGGTTGAGGGCGAGCACGGCGATCGTCGGCCGATCGATGCCGAAATCGATCCGCAGCGAATCGTGCATGATCTGCAGCTTGCGGTGGATGAGTTCCTTAGTGACTTTCTCCGCTACATCTTTGACCGGCACGTGGTTGGTCACCAGCCCGATGCGCAGATCGTCGTTGATCATAAACATTAGACTTTCCTCAGCGCCCAGCTCCTTGGTCAGGTACTCGGTATGACCGGGGAAGGGGAAGTCCGCCATTTTCATGGCCTGCTTATTGATCGGAGCTGTGACCAGCGCGTCAATCAGCCCGCTTTTGAGATCGATAGTGGCGTATTCCAGGGACTTGAAAGCATACTTCCCGCCGAGGCCGGTTGGCTTACCCAGGGTAATGTTGACATTTTCCTGCCAGCAATTGACGACATTGATCTTGTGCTCGTTGATCTGGTCGGCGCCCCGGGTATTGTGAAAATCAAACTCGCCTTCGACGATGTTTTTGTGATAGGAAACGATTTTGGAAGAGCCGTATACGATTGGCGTACAAATATCGAAGATTTTCTCGTGGGCCAGCGTCTTGAGAATAACCTCCAGACCGATGCCGTTGATATCTCCGATGCTAATCCCTATTTTCAGTTTATCCATGATGATGGTCTATTTTCATTTATAAATTACTATCTCAACAAAATTGCAAGAACTGTCTATTTGTCCTCCTCCAAAGATCGACGTAAATTTCCCTTTATTAGGGACTTCAATTTTTATTCGACCTGAAGAATCCGGACCTTTAGCCCTAAAAGTACTATAAGGAACGTAATTCGTCTATTATTTCCAAATGCTAATTACTCAAGTGAAAGCCAAGAAGTCATACGGACAACATTTTCTAAACAGCCGGAGCATTGCGCAGCGTATCGCCGAGAGCCTGAAACATACCGACGCGTATGAGCGCGTCCTCGAAGTAGGGCCGGGCAAGGGCATGCTGACGCAGTTTCTCCTGCAGCGCGATTTCGAACTCTTCGCCGTCGAAGCCGACCCGGATATGGTGGAGTACCTGAAGGAAAATTTCCCCCAACTGGAGGATCACCTTATCCAGGACGACTTTCTGCGGATGCACCTGGAAAAACAACTGGGGGAGGCGCCCTTCGCCCTGATCGGTAACTTCCCCTACAACATTTCCTCCCAGATCCTCTTCCGGATGCTGTACTACCGTCATCAAATCCCGGAGATGGTAGGCATGTTCCAAAAGGAAGTCGCCGAGCGCGTCGTCGCCGGTCCGGGCGGCAAAACCTACGGGGTGATCAGTGTGCTGGTGCAGGCCTATTACGAAGGCGAATACCTCTTCGGGGTGGATAAGAAAAAGTTCAGCCCCCCACCCAAGGTGCAGTCGGCCGTCATCCGCCTGACCCGCCGGAAGCAATCACTGATCGATTGTGACGAGCAACTTTTCCGCAATGTGGTCAAAACGGCTTTCGGCCAGCGCCGCAAAATGCTGCGCAACACCATGAAGCAACTCGTACCTGATGCGCCTATGCTCGAAGAGGACTTCTTCAAAAAACGGCCGGAGAAGTTGTCGGTCGAGGATTTTGTAGCCCTGACACGGCGGATAGAAGCGTGGAGAAGTTCTGATTGACGGGGTACTCTGATTTTTATATTAGCCTGATTTACGAATGAGACCGGCTGAAAAGTTTAGTCGCCGCTCCTTCCTACGGACCGTATGGTCGGAGCGTCTGGTTCAGGAGTTTAGAAGATCTGAAACCGGGAATCTCGTTTTCAGATCTTCTCAACTTCTCAACTTCTCAACTTCCTATATAGGTACGCTTTGCCGGCAAATTCAAGCCAGGGTCACCCTGTCCCTTGTAACTATGGTGAACTTTTCTCTACCAAAAGGCATAATCCTTTTAAGAAAACTTACATTCAACGATCAAAACCAGCGATATGTCATTAGAAGAACGCGTCATGAAGGAGCTCAAAGAAGCCATGAAAGCCAAAGACCAGGCCCGTATGCGCGCCCTGCGCGCCATCAAGTCAGAAATCCAGCTGGCCAAGACCGAAGGTAGCGACAAGGAAGTCTCCGAAACCAAAGAAATGCAGATCATCCAGCGCCTGATTAAACAACGCAAGGACTCCCTGGAGATCTACGAGCGCGAAAACCGCGAGGACCTGGCCAAGAAAGAACGCGAAGAAATCGCCGTCATCGAAAAATTCCTGCCCGAACAACTCAGCGAAGAGGAGCTGAAAAGCGAAATCAAAAAGATCATCGACGAAACCGGCGCCGAATCCATGAAGGACATGGGCAAGGTGATGGGCATCGCCACCAAGCGCCTGGCCGGAAAGGCGGATAATAAGGCCATCTCACAGGTGGTGCGGGAACAGCTCGGGTAAGTGATGAGCAATCAATAACTGCCGGTTTTCCAGGAGCGCTTTTTCTTTATCCGGCCCCGACACTACGTGTACGGGGCGGGCTGTGTACGGGGTATACTGTTAAGGAACCGACTTCTAAAGTATGCCCTGCCGGGTTGCGCTTTCCCAGCGCGACCCGGCGGGAAGGTGATTGAAAAAAGAATTCATCCTTTCCCAGGATGAAGCCACAGCAGGCGAAAGTCAAGAATCCTTTGAGGGCTTGATATGGTTATAGATTATTGACTTTCCTATCTCCCCTGGGGTCCATACAAAATGCCCAAGTGATCCCCCTTAATTTTCCGCCATCCCCCTCCCTTTTTGTACCTTTGAATCCATTTTCAAATAAAACCACCCTATCGTATGGATACCTTCTTCCTCAAGGAACTCGGTCTGAAAGAATACAATCCCGGCACCAGCACCGGGTTGGAGTCCAGCTCCTCCGGCGAATATATCGAATCGCGATCGCCGGTCGACGACGCACTCATCGGCAGCGTTAGCCAGACGACGCGCCCCGAGTACGAAAACCTCATTGATAAAGCACAAAAGGCCTTCCTCACCTGGCGCGAAGTGCCGGCTCCGAAGCGCGGCGAGATCGTGCGTCAGTACGGGCAGCAGTTGCGTGAGCACAAGGACGCGCTGGGCCGCCTGGTCAGCTACGAGATGGGTAAGAGCTTGCAGGAAGGCTGGGGCGAGGTGCAGGAGATGATCGACATCTGCGACTTCGCCGTCGGGCTCTCCAGGCAGCTCTACGGGCTGACCATCAAATCGGAACGGCCCGACCACCGCATGTTCGAGCAGTGGCATTCGATGGGGCCGGTCGGCGTCATTTCCGCCTTCAATTTCCCGGTAGCGGTATGGTCCTGGAATACGATGGTGGCGCTGGTCTGTGGAGATGTGGTCGTTTGGAAGCCTTCCGAAAAAGTCCCGCTTTGCGGGGTGGCTTGTCAAAATATTTTCCAGCAGGTCCTCCAGGAAAACGAAGTACCGGAAGGCGTGGTCAACCTGATCAACGGCGACTACAAAGTAGGGGAATATATGACCAAAGATGAGCGCGTGCCGCTCATCTCGGCTACCGGCAGTATCCGCATGGGCAAGATCGTCGGCGCCGAGGTCGCCAAACGCCTGGGGCGCACTATTCTCGAACTCGGCGGTAACAACGCCATCATCGTCACGCCGGATGCGGATATGAAAGTGGTACTCACCGGCACCGTCTTCGGCGCCGTGGGCACCGCCGGCCAGCGTTGCACCAGCACCCGCCGCCTGATCGTGCACGGCAGCATCTACGACGAGATCAGGGATAAGCTGAAAAACGCCTACCAACAGGTACGCATCGGCAACCCGCTCGACGAAACCAACCACATGGGCCCCCTCATCGATACCGACGCGGTGAATATGTACGCCGAAGCACTGAAAACCATCAAAGACCAGGGCGGCAGCTTCCTCGTCGAGGGAGGTGTGCTGGAAGGCGAGGGCTACGAAAGCGGCTGCTACGTCAAGCCCTGCATTGCAGAAGTAAGGCCCGATATGAATATCGTCAAAACGGAAACTTTTGCCCCCATCCTCTACCTCATGAAGTACGAGGATCTGGACGAGGCCATCGCCATCCACAACGACGTACCGCAGGGCCTCTCCTCGGCCATCATGACCAATAACTTGCGGGAGTCGGAGCGCTTCCTCTCGCCCTCGGGCTCCGACTGCGGCATCGCCAACGTCAACATCGGCACGAGCGGCGCGGAGATCGGCGGCGCCTTCGGCGGCGAAAAGGAAACCGGCGGCGGCCGCGAATCGGGCTCCGACGCCTGGAAAGCCTACATGCGCCGGCAGACGAATACGATCAACTACAGCACAGCCATTCCGCTCGCTCAGGGGATCAAGTTTGATCTGGACGGGGAGACGGAAGGGAAAAGACCCCTGTAGGGTTAATCCGGTGATCGCTTAGGGCAAGGCAATAAGCCTGGTAGATGGAGGTGGGAAAATGTTTTCACAGGAGGCATTTTCCCATTTCTTTGCTACCTGGCTATAGCGCGTTTACATATTTCTCCTGTACTGACCTCCCACCTCATACAGTGCGTGTGTGATTTGCCCCAGTGTGCAGTACTTGGTGCTTTCCATTAGCTGTTCAAAGATGTTGCCGTTTTCCAGCGCTACTGCTTTGAGGCGGTCCAGCATGGCCGCGCCGCGTTGTTCATTGGCATCGATGAGCATGTTGCGCGTTGTGATCTGGGCTTGCTTTTCCTCCTCCGAAGCCCGGATAACCTCATCGGGCAGGACGGTGGGGGAGCCCTCTTTGTTCAGGAAGGTATTGACTCCTATGATGGGGTACTCTCCTGAGTGTTTGAGACTCTCGTAGTACAGGCTTTCCTCCTGAATTTTACCGCGCTGGTACATGGTTTCCATGGCGCCGAGTACGCCGCCGCGTTCGGTGAGGCGATCGAATTCGGCAAGCACGGCATCTTCCACCAGCTCGGTGAGTTCCTCGATGATAAAGGCGCCCTGCAGCGGGTTTTCATTTTTGGCCAGGCCTAGCTCGTGGTTGATGATCATCTGAATGGCTACGGCGCGACGCACACTTTCCTCGGTGGGCGTAGTTATAGCTTCATCGTAGGCGTTGGTGTGCAGCGAGTTGCAGTTGTCGTAAATGGCGTACAGGGCCTGCAGCGTAGTGCGGATATCGTTAAAGGTGATCTCCTGGGCATGCAGGGAGCGGCCCGAGGTCTGGATGTGGTACTTCAGTTTTTGCGAGCGGGCATTGGCGCCGTATTTCTCGCGCATGGCTTTAGCCCAGATGCGGCGCGCCACGCGGCCGATAACGGCATATTCGGGATCGAGGCCGTTGCTGAAGAAGAAGGACAGGTTGGGCGCGAAGTCGTCGATATCCATACCGCGTGAGAGGTAGTACTCGACGAAGGTAAAGCCATTGGCCAGCGTGAAGGCCAGCTGGGTGATCGGGTTGGCGCCCGCCTCGGCGATGTGGTAGCCGGAGATGGATACCGAGTAGAAGTTCTTCACCTTATTATTAATGAAGTACTCCTGAACGTCGCCCATCAGCTTCAGCGAAAACTCGGTGGAGAAGATGCAGGTATTTTGTGCCTGGTCTTCCTTCAGGATATCGGCCTGTACGGTGCCGCGGACGGCGCTGAGGGCCTTGATTTTTTGTTGGTGATAAACCTCCGGCTCCAGGATTTCGTCGCCGGTGACGCCCAGCAGTAGCAGGCCGAGGCCGTCGTTGCCGGCCGGCAGTTCGCCGCGGTATTCGGGGCGGGGCAGGCTGCGGTCGTTGTACAGTTCTTTTAGGCGGGTCTCGACTTTATCTTCCAATCCGTGCTCGCGGATATATTTTTCACACTGCTGATCGATGGCGGCGTTCATAAAGAAGCCGGTCATGGCAGCGGCCGGACCGTTGATGGTCATGGACACCGAGGTTTTCGGATCGCAGAGGTCGAAGCCGGAGTAGAGCTTTTTGGCATCGTCGAGGCAGCAGACGCTGACGCCCGAATTGCCGACCTTACCATAGATATCGGGCCGGTGGTCGGGATCTTCGCCGTAGAGGGTGACGGAGTCGAAGGCGGTCGACAGGCGTTTGGCGGGCATATCCTGCGAGAGGTAGTGGAAGCGGCGGTTGGTGCGCTCCGGGCCGCCCTCGCCCGCGAACATGCGCGTGGGATCCTCGCCCTTGCGCTTGAAAGGAAAGACGCCGGCAGTGTAGGGGAATTCACCGGGTACATTTTCCTGCAGGACCCAGGTGAGGATTTCGCCCCAGTCTTTGTACTTCGGCAGCACGACGCGCGGAATTTTCGAATGAGAGAGCGATTTGGTGTAGGTAGGCACCTTGATGTCGCGGCCCCGCACCTGATAGACAAACTCGTCGGCGGCGTAGGCGGCCTTTTTGTCTTCCCATTCTTCGAGAATACGCTGGCAATGACCGTCAAATTTCAGGGCCACTTCGTCGTAGGTTTTCTGTAGTCCGTCCAGGATCTTTTCTTTTTCCGGCAGTTCTTGTTCTTTGACGGTTTTGATCGACTGGTGGAGGGCGAACAGGCGGCGGGCGATGTTACGCTGGTCTTCCACCCAGCGATCGTAGCGGCGATTGTTCTCAGCGATTTCCGACAGGTAGCGCACCCGCCTGGGGGGTATGATAAAAATCTTTTCGCTCATACCCTGTCCGAGCTCGTAGCCGGACTGCAAGTCGGCTGCGGTGCGTTCGGCGATGAGGTCCATGAGCACACGGTAAAGGGTGTTGGTGCCGGGATCGTTGTACTGAGAGGCGATGGTGCCGTAGACGGGCATCTCATCCAGCGGCTCACCGAAGCGCTGATGATTGCGCTGGTATTGCTTTTTGACGTCGCGCAGGGCATCCTGGGCGCCGCGTTTGTCGAACTTATTGATGGCGATGAGGTCGGCGAAATCGAGCATATCGATCTTCTCCAGCTGAGTGGCGGCGCCGTATTCGGGGGTCATGACATAAAGCGACAGGTCGGAGTGGTCGATGATTTCCGTATCCGACTGACCGATGCCGGAGGTTTCCAGGATGACGAGGTCGAAGCCGGCCGTCTTGAGGATATCCACCGCGTCCTGAACGTGTTTCGACAGAGCGAGATTCGACTGCCGGGTAGCCAGCGAGCGCATGAAGACGCGATCGTTGTTGACCGAGTTCATGCGGATGCGGTCGCCGAGCAGCGCCCCGCCGGTGCGTCGTTTGGAGGGGTCGACTGAGACAATGGCGATGCTTTTGTCGTCGAAGTCCATCAGGAAACGGCGCACCAGTTCGTCGACCAGGCTGGACTTGCCGGCGCCGCCGGTGCCGGTGATGCCCAGCACGGGAATGGGCTTTGCTTTAGCTTCTTCGTGTATCTTTTTCAGCCACTCTTCGCTTTCTTGCGGGTAGTTCTCCGCCGCAGAGATCAGTCGGGCCAGGGCGCGGGATTCCTGCCGGCGGAAGCGATCGAGGGCGCCGTCGAGCGTTTTACCGACCGGGAAGTCGCACTGTTCCAGTACGTCGTTGATCATGCCTTGCAGCCCCATGTCGCGGCCGTCGTCGGGGGAATAGATGCGCGTAATGCCGTACTCCCGCAATTCTTTGATCTCCTCGGGCAGGATGGTGCCGCCACCACCGCCGAATATTTTGATGTGGCCGGCGTTACGCTCCTGCAGCAGGTCGTGCATGTATTTGAAAAACTCGTTATGGCCGCCCTGGTAGGAGGTGATGGCGATGCCCTGCACGTCTTCCTGGATGGCCGTATCGACGATATCCTGCACCGCCCGGTTGTGCCCGAGATGGATGATCTCGGCGCCGGAGCTCTGCATGATGCGGCGCATGATGTTGATGGCGGCATCGTGCCCGTCGAACAGCGAGGCAGCGGTAACGATGCGTACTTTGTGGATAGGCTTATACGGTTCGATCTTCTTCTGGACCATGTGTGGTAGTGGTTTTATTCGGTCCGTTTACGAACCCCCCGAGGTTCGTAAACGTCTTCTTTTCCTTACATTTCGTAAAGGTATAGCTCCTATAATACATTTGCCGAAAGGCAAAGGTTCAGGGGCAAAATGTACTGCAAAAGTACAAAATTGTGAGGGTTGAGAAGGGGCTGAACACACAGAATCATCGGGCGCATAGGCAAAACCACCGTGAGTTCTATGTGTTCTGTGTATTTTGATGTTCTATACCGGATATTAAGTCACTATATCCCGATATTTCGTATTTTCCCCAAAACGCAGCTCACATGAACCACCAACTCGGCCTAGTCCTCTCCGGCGGTGGCGTACGCGGGGCCGCCCACGCGGGTGTCATCAAGGCCCTAGAAGAAGAAAACATCGAAGTGGATTGCATTTCCGGGACCAGTGCGGGGGCAGTGGCTGGCGTCCTGTATGCCGCTGGATACAAAGCGGAAGATATCCTTCAGTTTTTTATAGAGACTAAGATCTTCCAATTATCCAACTTCACCTTTCTCAAACCCGGCCTGCTCGACTCCAAAGACTACGCCGTCTGGCTCAACAAATATCTCAATGAGGTAACTTTCGATTCACTCGACAAGCCGCTCTTCGTAGCCGTGACCAACCTGCTTCTCGCTGAATACGAAATCTTCGATTCCGGTCCGGTGGTGCCGGTGATACAAGCTTCGGCAGCGGTGCCCATCATTTTTACGCCGGTAGAAATCGGAGAAGGCCTGTACGCCGACGGCGGAGTCCTCAACAACTTTCCAATCGAACCCTTGCTGGGTCGCTGTAAGCACATCCTCGGCGTTAATGTAAATCCCCTGAAAAAGGCTGTCAAGCAGGAGCTCGACGGCGTCTTCGACGTTCTCGAGCGGGTTTACCACATCAGCACCCGCTACGAAACGGCGCTGAAGGTTCGCAAATGCGACTGGCTCATACAACCCGATGAACTGCTACAGTTCAATATCTTCGATATGGATAAGGCGGAGGAGGCGTTTGAGATTGGATACCGGGAAGCGCTGGGAGTGATTGAGAGGATGAAGTAACCGGGCGTGGAAGAATAGAGGAACTGCAGGATCGGTTCCGAAGGTTTCCTGCATCGCTTCCAGAGTCTTTTTTGCGATACCCGCCACGGTACCGCGCCAGCCGGCGTGTACAGCAGCCACCGCCCGGTTTTGAGGATCGGCCAACAGCACCGGAGTGCAGTCGGCTACCGTCACGGTCAGCAGCAAGCCGGGCTGGTCGGTTATCAGGGCATCGTAGCCTTTAAACTGCCCTGGTTTAGTGATCTGCAGTATCTCGCTACCGTGCACCTGATAGGCGCCGGCTACCTGCATGGAACCGGCTCCAATATCGCGAAAAAAGCGCTGCCGGTTGATGGCGACCGCCTCAGGATCATCATCGGTGAACAGGCCCAGGTTCAGGCTTTCATAAGGTGGCCGGCCTACGCCCCCGTGCCGCGTACTCTCAGCGGCGATCAGCCAGTCGAATCCCTGCCCCCCTGTTCGCGATGAGCCGGACTGGAAAATTTCCGGAAGCAAGTGAGTAGATTCTATGCTTATAGCCATAGGTTGAGTTGCAGGGCGAAAATAAGGAAAACATCGGAGTACAGCTAAAATGGAAGCGACCGCAGGGAGCCCCGCCTCTGTGGGCAGAAACCGCTGCGGCGGGCGAAGGAGGTCGGAAGGGGACCTCTGTCCGGCTTAGCCAGGCTCATTCAGGAAGAATTCCGGGCTGGCCTCGCCTCAAGCACCGGCAAGTATACAAAATAAGAAAGCCCGCCCGGGGGCAGGCTTTCCTTTTGTGTAACGACCTGCCCGTAGGCAGGCCATCGTTTGGGTTAGCATTTAGAATTTGTAGTGTAGGTTCTACTCCTGAAAAGAGTAGAATATTATTCCCTGATTGTTTGTATTCATTTGTTTTGACGGAGAGAATATTAAAAGTAACAACAAAATACCCTTCGCGACAGCATTTTTCGCGAAAGGCATTTTTTTCCCTGGAAACTGTATAATTATTGCTTTATTCGGCTTGATACTCCAGTTGAAGGTTCAGCAGCTTCATTTGCAATTCATTTTCCAGTAACTGCATTTGACTTTCCAGTTCCTGCATTTTTTGCTGCAATTCGAAAATTTTTCCCTGCAATTGATTTTGTTGCATCTGTAATTCCTGTTGAGAAACCATCATCAGGTTGTTGAGTTCCTGCATCTGCTTTTCCAGTTCCAGCATCCGACGCTGCTGTTCAACCCGTTTTTGATTGATCTTCTGGTGAAGCTCCAGTTTCTTTCGCTGAAGCTGTCTGGCTTCCTCTTCCCATTTCTTCAACTTTTCTTTATCTGGATTTTCGGTAGCCATTTCCTCGATGGTTTGCTGCTTCAGTTGCTGAAGCGAACCTTCAATTTCATTAATCTCCCCCTGTAATTCGTTCAACTCGATTTCCAGTTCCTTGCGCTCCAGTTCTTTTCCGCTTTGCAAAAGCTGTATCTTCTTTTTCACTTCCAGCGCTCTAACCACTCTGACATTTTCTTCCTGGTTAAGTTTGGTCCGTAGTTCTGCGACCTGACTGCTAAGGGCTTTGCGTTGCTTCTGCAACTCCAGCAAGCTTTCGCGGTATTCCTTCTGGAACTCAAGCTTGGCTTTGCGGTAGGCTTTTTCGGATTCCGGGATGGTATCTGATAAAATGGAGGGCGATATTTTATCCAGCGGTTTAGCGGGAGTCCTATTGCTTATTGCTGCAGTTGTCAGCGTTGTCGCATTTGAAGAAAGGGGAGCGCTATCTTCTAAGCCATTCTCAGAAGACGGTGCTCCCGGACTTTCCTCAACCTCGTTGAGGTGTTCGGGAGGCACCGAATCCAGACGGGTGATTTCACTGCCTGCAGCTTGCTCGTTTTCGACAGCCGTATTTCTTTGCTTGGGTGCTGTGCTTGTCCAGCTGAAAGCTGCCAGTCCAAAGAACAGCAGACACACCAGCGTGCTCCAGAAAATCCGGAACGGCAGTTGAGCCGACTGGCGGTCGTGCAGCAGCCGCTGAATGCGGCCCAGCACGCTCCCGCGGGATCCGGCCAGGGCCACTACTAATCCCGCATGTTTTACCCGGTACTCTTCCAGGGTAGCCAGTGTTTTGACGAAAGTTAGTTCATCGCCGCATACCTCTACGGCCCAGTCATCACAGCAATGTTCCCGTTCGGCCCGAACGGAGGCCGACAGCCACCAGATACCGGGGTTGAAGAAAAATAGTATTTCGACAAAGGATTGCAGCAGGTTGACAAAGTAATCGTGACGACGAATGTGTGCCAGCTCATGCGCCAACGCACTTTCCACCTGTTCGGGAGGGAGGTTGGCGGCCATGCCGAGCGGGAGCAGAATCACGGGTTTGAGCACCCCGATGACCATTGGGGTATGAATACGCCGCGATTCGCGCAACTCGATACCGGTGTGCAAGCACATCCGGCCGGCCAGTTCGCGCAATCGCTGCTGCCAGTGTTGTGAGGCAGTTGTACTACGATTGTATCGCAGGTACTGGATAAATGTCAGCTCGCCCAGGGTTCGCAAGGTCAACACCATCACTCCCAGTAGCCAAAGTACGACGAGCAACGGCAGGTGACGCTGGAGGTAAATGCCGGATTCAGAGAATACAGCGATCCAGGAACCGGCATTATCCTTTTCAAACGCTGAAAATGGCTGCGCCAGTTCAGCGGCGGGCTGGTCCACCACAATTTCTACCGAATTTTCAGGGGCCGCAATCACGGGGTCGTATATCCAGATAAAAGTGACCACTGCGGACGCTATGACGAGCCCCATACCGGTTAACCCGGCAAAATAACGCAGCTGCGGGGAGTGTCGCCGCAGTAAGAACAAGATGGCGAAACACAACAGGGTGATCAGCAAGCCCTGCCACAGGGAATGCAGGAGGGTCCAGCCAAGGGCGACAACGATTTCTTCATTTACAAGTCGGGTGAGGATATTCATTATTTATCGTCTTTTTCCAGTTGTTGAATAATTTTTTTAATCTCTTCCAGGTCGCTTTCACTAGTTTTTTCATGACCGAGGGCCCGTACCACCAGTTTGAGCGTTGACCCGCCAAAGGCCGTATCCAACAGCCGGTCAATTAACCCCTCCTGGGTTTCCTCTTCATTCGTGATCGCCTCGTAAAGGTGGGTCCGGCTTGAGGTATCTCGCTGGAGAAAACCTTTTTTAGTCATCACTTGCATCATTTTCAGGGTCGTGGTGTAGACCACTTCCCGGTTTTTGCTCAATGCTTCGTTGACGGTTCTCACACTGGAAGGACCCAGTCGCCAAAGGACCTGTAACACTTCCAGTTCCGCTTCCGTCGGTCGCTTTTTCATAAGTCACATTTTAGAGGATTTACAGAAATACGACATTTATCGTAGTTCAAATATATACGATAATCGTCGTAGTTGCAAGAAAAATACGATAAACATCGTATTTTAACATTTCATGCCAGGGGAAACCGACTGATACTAGTACACGGTGTACTAGAACCGAAGAAATGAAGCATAGATCGATATGCTTTATCCAGAAGTGAACCCGGTCCCAATTCAATTTAGTTTTCTCCGGGCCTTTCAATGGCAATCATCCGACTGACTACCGTTCCCTTTTCGCCGTAGAGGGTCAGCTGGTATAGGCCAGCCGCCAGGGACGGAAGGGCGAGGGTAAACCGGTTGTTGCCGGGAGTGGTTTGGGTTACCGGCTGCAGGAATACCGGCTGTCCCAGCGTATTGAATAACACAAGCCGCAAAGGTCCCTGCCGGCTGAGCTCAAATTCGAGCGTAAGCTGGCTAACGACGGGATTGGGGAACACCCGCAAACGTTGAACAGGTGAAAGTGCCGTACGACGTGAGGTGACTACATTCTGTCCGGTAAGATACTGCCCGGTCAAACTTTCATCTTCACCGCCGAAGAGGTTAGACAATTGATGATCGTAGACCAACACGGGAATGATAAATTCCGCCGTCCAGAATTCATAGATCGTGTTTTCAATTCGAATGGGTAAACCGAATACCCGGAAAGTTTCCGTGCGTTCTCTTTTCACGCGAATACAATCGAAGGTTCCCAGGGGGGTAGTGACTTGCCCCCAGGCGTCTGCCCTGGTGAGCTGTTCCACTATTCCGGTATCCTGAAATTCGATGACATTCGCGAAAAGGTCGAAAGTTTGGTCGATGCGTGACTTTTCATCAAAAGGAAAAGTAAGCCGTGTTTCAGGGCCGAAGTTTTTATTAAAAATGACGGTATCCTGATAGCCGAGGATTTCGAAGGCTTCGCTGGTCAGTCGCTGGTACTCCAGCCCGGCGCCGGAATCGGCGGGGTTTGGAGTGCCCGCCAGGTTGGCATCGGGAAAATTGGCAGCAAAGGCGGTGCCGGCCGGATCGATAAAGAAGGTAGTATCAGGCTTGCCGGTAGTTTTCTGTGGATTGGAGAAATCCCATTGTTGCCCCCCTCCTGTGCTGCCTAAGTCCAGTCCCGCCAGCCAGGCGGAATCAATTTCCTGGGTAATAATATTGTCTCCGACTGTCGGAAGATTTGCCCGGGTCAGGGTAATCTGGGCAGTAAGGAGACCGGGCAAAAGGAAAAGCAGAAGCGTGGTGCAGGTCTGGCTCATAGATTCAGTTCTGTTTACTGAAAAGCAGATTTTAAAGTTAGCTCATGTTGGCCGATAAAGCAAAAAAGACCCCGACACAAGTGCCGGAGCCTCGCAAATAGTAGGGTTACTACTATAAGCAGCCTAACTTGCGCAGGTCGCCTGACGGCAACCTGCGACAAGTACCAAAAAATAGTTTTCTCATACGGGCTATGTCCCGACAATGGGGTAAATGACGACGGTTGATACTGATCAAGTGTTCCGGAGCTCCTGCCTTTGCAAACGGACGAGGACAGACTTTTTGTACTTTTCCTTTACAGGCAGGCGCTCCGGTTGAGGTAGTGTTCCGATCATCTTAAAAGGCGGCACGTGGCTTGTTTTCAATGGTTTTCTGTATTCTTGGTAGTGGGGCGCTGGTAATCTATCCTGCCGGGTTTGCGCGATATCAGGCCCTTGTTTTTGTGCCCTGCGGTCGTGCTGTTCGGTTTTTTCCCAATGTTCGGCGGCGGCCGCAGGCAAGCGGATCGGAACCCTGCTTTCTCCGGCAAAGAAGGTCCCACTCAGATAAGCGGGATTGAGGACATTCAGCTTCTTGACGGAAATGCCCACCCGGTTGGCTATTGCCTCAAAGCTCATCGATTCCCGGATAGGCAGGGTAGTGATCTCTCCATTCAAATGTGTATCGGCTACAGCCTTGAGACCAAAAAGATAATAGTAATTGGCCACGTAGGCTGCAGCTTTCAGTTTGATGATATAGCGCTGGGTTTGTCCCGGCAACCGCTTTTTAATTGCTTCGTAGCCGGCTACGCCCTCCTGTCGTATTGCTTTCTTAACCCTGGCCGGGCCACAATTGTAGGCCGCCAGAGCGAGACTCCAGTCACCGAATTCCTCGTACAGGTGTCGCAAAAGTTTTGCGGCAGCTTGCGAAGAACGGTGTGGATCCATGCGTTCGTCGATCCGTTCTTCAACCCGCAGGTCGAAGAACGCGGCAGTAGCCGGCATAAACTGCCAGAGACCGACGGCGCCGACCGGTGATTCAACACCTGCATGCAGTCCCGATTCGACAATGGGCAGGTATTTCAGCCATCCCGGCAGGCCTTGTTTTTTAAGCGCCTCTTCGAAAATGGGAAAGTAGTAAGCTGCTCTTCCCATCAGGCGTTCCGTTTCCCGGCGACCAGGCCGCAGGTAACGTTCGATATAGTGAGCTACTTCGCTGTTGTAGTCTACCTCAAAAGGCAGTTCCAGCAGGCGAAATTGAGTTTCCACCAATAAATTGTTTTTGTCCAGCCAGTTTGCCAGGCTAGTCTCCCTTGCCAGATCATATGCTTTAGTATCGGCAAGTGAAACCAGCGAGCAAGCCACCAACATTAGGGACTTTAGGTACAGGGGTTTCATGAGATATTTGGTTTTATATAAGTGAGATTGTATCCGTTCAGTAGGCGTTTGTTCCCATATACCAAGCCCGTTTATCGCTAAATACCAATCCTTCAACCTCACTTTCTCATGTCCGCTGCGATCAACGGCAAAACGTACCATCACCGGCTCTTAACCCGGCGCCTTTTATTTTTGCAAGGAAAAACTGTCGAAAACCGATTAATTTGTTGGGCAAACCACCTTGCTTCTTCAAGAAAGAAATCTTAAGACAGGCTCTGCACCACGTCGTAAGCCGACCATGGGGGGGGTAACAACTGTTCTGATTCAATCAAATCATTCAGAAGCAGGTCAAGGGCAAAACAAAAAGCCTTTAGTGGGGATATTCCACAACAACAGGGGGGGTAATTAAATGCGGAAATTCAATAATCTGACAGGTAGGTAAAATAGTCTCTCAATAAAACACATTTCGAAATTAGCACTTTTCTACCAAAGCACAAATTTTTTTTGTGATTAGCTCTACGAAGCTGAACGCTCCTCTGCTTTGCACAAGACTTATAACCTGATTAAAAGGTGTTTAAACAGTAAGTTTTTACAAATATATTGCTAAAAAAAATGTATGCAGTGACTAAAAACCAAGCCGGCCTCAAATCAGCACCTACTGTCCCTGCAAAGACAGTATCCGGCAGCTATGCACTACTATTATTACGTACATTTGCCTGAGACGAAAACACATGCCACTAAGCGGAACACATACAGCCATCCTCGTATTCGTTCGAAACGAAGGGGAGGAAAGCCACGCCAAGCGCTTCACGCACATTGGCGGAAGCCGGGCGAATCGCCGTATCGTGCGCGTGCTGAACCAACGCGTAGAGCAACTGGCAAGAGCCACCGGCCTGCCGACTGTTGTACTATACGGCGAACAACAGGTGGGAAGCTGCTTCGGCGAACGCTTCAGCAACGCGATTGAAAGCTTGTTTGACGGCGGCTTTCAGCGGGTGATCAGTGTGGGCAACGATTGCCTTTCGCTTGATCAAAGTCATCTACTTGAAGTCAGTCACAAGCTGGAATCTGCCCCCCTGGTACTCGGTCCTACCTACGACGGAGGGGCCTATGTTATCGGAATCGATCGCTCCGTATTCCGGCAGGAAGTTTTTCGCGACTTACCCTGGCAGTGTTCCGAATTGCTGCCGGCGCTCATTGAATACGGCCGGGATTTAGGTAGTGCTCCCTTTCTGATGCCTCCCAGATGGGATGCTGACGATGCCGTCAGTTTTGCCCGGGCCTTCGCTACGCTTACCGGCAATCATCCGCTGGTCCGGTTGCTTAGGTCTTTGCTTCTTTCCGCTCAGCGACCGGCCCGGCGGAGTATTATTTCAGTGATTCAGATATTGCTCCACACCCCCTTGCTCAGGGGACCGCCGCCTGCCTTCCCCTCCGGCATTTCTCCGTCATTTGATTGAAACATTTATAAGGTTGAGGGTGGGATAAGGGACCTAAAGCTTTCGGAATTGGAAGGCCTGGAACATTTTGGCGTCTTCTTTATGTAAGCAGTACAATCCCTGGTTTTCATTTCATGCTTTTTGCCGAAAATATCCGTTTCCTCCGGGAACGGCTCAACTTGTAATGTGGAACGCCCTATGCCGGAGCTGTCCCCGGTTACATTTCAAAAACAAGTCGATTTATTAACCCTCGCCCGATAGGGAGGGGCTGTAAGAGTACTGCCCTCCCACAGGGAAAACACAAGCTATGCGTACTTTTTTATTAACCTTATTGATCAGCCTGAGTACTTTACTTTCCGCACAGGAAGACCTGACTGTTATGGTCATCAATTATAAAACCGATCGTCCCGTAGAGGGTATTGAAGTATTGCTGCGCAACGAAGCGCGGGGTATTGAAAAAAAACAGACAACCGATGTCCAGGGCCGCGCCGTCTTCCGCTCCCTGCCTGTGGTGAATGGTTACCGGGTTCTGGTGCGGGAATCGGAGGATTATCTCGATGCCCAATCCGGATTGATCGACGTGCGCTCCAACGAGAGCCCTACCGTGCCACTCGCTCTCTTCGAACAAACAACCGTCGACCTCTCGGAGGTAGTGGTCACCGCTGCCGAAGGCACTATCAACCGCAGCGACGCCGAAGTATCCTTCGAACTGGAACAACGAGAGATCGAAGCCATTCCCGTGGAAGGACGCGACATTACCCAGGTGCTCTACCGCCTGCCCAACGTGTCGCGTGCGACAGGTTTCTATCCCGAAGCGCCCAACGTGAGCATCAACGGCGCCAACTCCTTGTTTACCAGCTACCTCATCGACGGGCTCGACAACAACGAGCGCTTCCTCGGCGGGCAGAAGTTCGCCATCCCCAGCGGCTTCACCAAAAACGTAACGGTGCTGACCAACAACTACTCCGCCGAGTACGGGCTGACGGCCAACGGCGTCATCAACATCACTACCCGCTCAGGTTCTAACGACTTTACCGGCGAAGCCTTCTTCCTCACCCGGCCGGGCTCGGTCCTGGATGTCGACAGCGGCTTTCCACAGCGCGACCTGTCGGGCAATCTCGTCAAGGAAGGCTTCGCCCGCTATCAGGGCGGCGTGGCCCTGGGCGGCCCCATCGTGAAGGACCAGACCTTCTTCTACGTCGATCTGGAGCACACCACTGATCTGAAAGATAATTTTCTCGGCTCTCCCCTACTCGACGGGCAGGCTACCATTCCCGGACAGAACAACTTCACCTACCTGTCGGGCAAGATCGATCACAATTGGAATTCCAATTTCCGCACCAGCGTCCGCGCCAACGTGGGACTGGTCAATATCGAGCGACAGGGCGGCGGCCTCGACGGCGGCAGCGCCTTCCCCTCCGCCGGCAGCATCCAGGACCGCAACTCGGTGCTCATCGCCGCCAAGAACACCTACGTCGGCCGCAATTTCAGTACCCAGACCAACATTCAGTACGCCCGCTTCCGCTGGAATTACGGCCGGCCGATCAACGGTGACAGTCCTCAGGCCACGGTGCTGGACCCTTCGGAGAACGTTATCGCTGTGCTGGGCCACCCCGGTTTCGTCTTTGACGAACTGGAAAACACCTGGCAGTTCCAGCAGAAGTTCCGCTACTACGCCAACCGGCACACCTTCAAGGCAGGGGTCGGGCTCATCAGCGGCGACCACCAGCTCTTCGGCGGCGGCAACGTCAACGGCAACTACACCGTCAAACTGACCGATGAGCAAATCAACCAGGTAGAAGCGCTTGGCAAGGGGCCCGATCTCAATGTGACGGACATTCCCGAAGACGCCGAAGTGATCAACTACGCGGTGGAACTGCGTCCCACATCCTTCGGCGCCCGCCAGAACATCTACTCGGCCTTCATCGAAGACCAATGGTCGGTCACCAATCGGCTCGATCTGACCCTGGGTTTGCGCTATGATTACGATGACCTCTCGAGCGGCGGAGGTTCGGAAGGGGATTACAACAACTTCGCCCCCCGTCTTAACTTTAACTACAAACTCGGCCGCCGCAGCGTCATCCGCGGCGGCTACGGCATTTTCTATGATAAGATCCCTTATACCATCTACAGCGACGCGTTGCAGCAGAACTCTACCGGCGCCCACTACCGCGCCCAGCTGCAGGAACTGATCGACCTCGGCGTATTACCCGCCGATACCGACATCGATCAGATCACCTTCGACGGCAACCTCACCGGATTTACCAGCGACACCAAATACCTGGAAGGACCTTCCTTCGAAGACCTGCAGGATCAGCGCGAGATGGTATTCAGCAATGAGCGGCGCATCCTGAATCCCAACGGTTATGACAACCCCTACACCCATCAGTTTGCCCTGGGCTACCAGCTGCAGATCAGTAACAAGAGCCTTTTCTACGTCGACCTGGTGCACAACCAGTCGTACCAGCTCTTTCGCCTGCGCAACCTGAACGCCGCCGAACCCTACGACATTACCCGGGAGGAGGTGGAGAACAATGACCCGGCCTCCCTGGTCCGTCCCCCCGTCGAGGCCGACGCCACCCGGCCCATCGCCATCATTGACGGCGGCGCCGCCATCATCGACGGCGAGCGCCTCACGGGAGTAGCCCGCAACGTAGTCGTCTCCGAAACGGGTGGCCGCTCGCGCTATTACGCCGCCAGTTTCAACCTGCAGCAGGGACGGGGAGAAAATAACTACGCCTACCGGATCAACTATACCCTCTCGTACCTGGAAAACAACACCGAAGACATCAACTTCCGCGCTATGGACGGCAATGACTTTGAATCGGAGTGGGGCCCGTCCATCAACGACCGCCGCCATATCATCAACGGCATCTTTAGCTATTAT
>Ga0102940_1000637_pt1 | contig 23713 bp, 12 predicted proteins | sample SalPonR2_C_D1_MG_FD_78215 | JGI IMG/M metagenome (GOLD analysis project Ga0102940, IMG submission 78215) | Salt pond soil microbial communities from South San Francisco under conditions of wetland restoration - Salt Pond MetaG R2_C_D1_MG | ecosystem: Environmental > Aquatic > Marine > Intertidal... | reverse complement strand
CCTTCGATACACGAAAGCGGCATGTAGATACTGTTTTTGTAGCCGACGGGCTGGCTAAAAAGGTGGAGCCAGGCATTGACGAACAGCATGTTGCCTTTATACATAGTGCCGACACCATAAAAGACAGAGTTTATAGTTTGCATTACTGGAATGGCAAAGAAACTATCGGGTTGATTGATACTTTGTCAACCGAAATTCCCGAAGGTTGGACTGTTAGTGAACACGGCAGAATTTATTTTTCAGATAATGATGAACGACTCTTTTTTGGAATTGCAGATGCTCCGGAACCTGAGCCCAAAGATACCCTGCTTGACGAAGAAAAAGTGAACCTTGATTTGTGGAGTTGGACAGACGGAAAACTTCAGCCCGAACAGTTGAAAGAGAAAAAAAGAGAAGAAAATCGTAACTATCTCACTGTATACCATATATCGGAAGAAAAACTGGTACAGTTGGAAGATGAAAAGCTTCAAAATGTACGGTTAACGCTTGATGGTAATGGAGATGTAGCCTACGGAGCCGATTATGAGCCGTATGAAAAGCGAGGATCATGGGAGATGCCTTACTACAAAGATGTATACGTGGTAGATGTAATTACAGGCCAAAAAATCAAAGTGCTGGAGGAAATTCAGTCAGCTACAAGTATCTCCTTTTCAGGAAAATATATAAATTATTACAATAATAATGACAGCGCCTGGCACGTGTACGATATTCAAGACAAAAAAGACAGAAATTTGACAGGCAACCTGGATGTGCCGTTCTATCGCGTAACCCATGATTATCCCAATGAACCTTCGCCATACTATTATGCCGGATGGACTAAAGATGATGATTGGTTTTTGGTGTACGATGAATTTGATATTTGGCAAATTGACCCGTCGGGCCGTAAAGATCCCGTATGCCTTACCAATGAATACGGACGAAAAAATAACATCAGGTTTCGTTACAGGCAATTAGACCGCGATGCCAAATACATAGATCCAAAGTCGGACCTCTGGCTTACTGCTTTTGACCAAAAAACAAAGGCGTCAGGTTACTATATAACCAGTTTGGGTGGTGGTGAAAATCCGGAAAAACTTATCATGGATGATTACCGCTTTTATGCCCCACGCAAGGCAAAAAACGCCGATAAGCTCATTTGGCAAAAAGCTTCGTTTAAAGACTATCCGGATGTTTGGTACAGCGACATGAAGATTTCAGAACCTGTGAAAATTTCAAATACGAACCCCCAGCAAAACAAATATAAATGGGGCAGTGTAGAGTTGGTGAAGTGGATTACTTCTGAAGGAACCGAGGAGGAGGGGTTGCTTTACAAACCAGAGAACTTCGATCCAAATAAGAAATACCCAATGATGGTATATTTTTATCGTCTTTACTCGGACAGGTTGCATGCGCACTGGACACCAAAGCCAAGCCGTTCTATTATCAACACTACATTTTATACCAGTAACGATTATATTGTTTTCATTCCTAATATCCGGTATAAAGTAGGCTACCCCGGTGAAAGTGCCTACAATTATGTTTCAAGCGGAACGGTTGCATTGTTGAATAAGTATGATTTTATTGATAAAGATCATATTGGGATTCAGGGACAAAGCTGGGGCGGATATGAGGCTGCATATATTATTACTAAAACTGATATGTTTGCAGCAGCTTCAGCCGGGGCACCTGTATCTAACATGACTTCAGCCTATGGCGGCATTCGTTGGGGAAGTGGCATGAGCCGAATGTTCCAGTATGAGGAAACTCAAAGCCGCATAGGCGGAACGCTTTGGGAGAAACCTCTGCACTATATCGAAAACTCTCCGGTTTTCTATGCTCCAAAGGTTCATACACCATTACTCATGCGGCATAATGATGGCGATGGTGCAGTACCCTGGTACCAGGGAATAGAGTATTTCGTTGCGTTGCGTCGTCTCAATAAACCCGTTTGGCTGCTCAACTATAATGATGGTGCCCACAATGAACGTGGTAAAACCCCTAATCGGAAAGATTTAAGTATTCGTATGAAGCAATTTTTTGATCACTATCTCAAAGAAGAACCTGCACCTAAATGGATGCGTGAAGGTATTCCTGCTGTTGAAAAAGGCAAAACCATGGGATATGAACTGGAGTAATCAACGAATGAACTTTTTATAATTATAAATCAAGGCTTCGCTTTTCAGCGGAGCCTTTTTTTGTTCGGTTAGCTCTGTCATTTTTTCTTTTCCCCCGATTAAAATGCCCGGGATTAAGAACTTACATTAATAAGGGTGACAAAAAGGCATTTTAAGGTGGGTTTATAGGTGACACATTGGCTTGTTTAACCGCTGGCATACCATTTGATTTATGTTGGGTGAAGGCAAAAAAGTTAAACTAAAAAAGAAAGGAGGCCACTATGTTAGCACGTAGAAATGAACTGTTCCCAACTATGTCAAAATTGTTTGGTGACTTCTTTGACAAAGAGCTTACAGATTGGACAAATAGCAATTATTCACCAACAAATACGACATTGCCTGCGGTAAATATTAAAGACGAAGAAGACAAATTTCTGGTTGAAGTAGCTGTGCCGGGAATGGAGAAAAAAGACTTTAATATTGATCTTAAAGACAACATGTTGACCATTTCTTCAGAGAAAGAAAATGAGAAGAACATGGATGAGGACACTTACACTCGCAGGGAGTATTCTTATCAATCATTCAACCGTACATTCACATTACCTGAGAATATTGTGGATGCGGATAAAATATCAGCTAAGTACGAAAATGGGGAGCTTCGTATCACCATTCCGAAAAAAGAAGAAGCAAAACCCAAACCCCCTCGTACAATTAAAATTTCATAAGGTGCCGTCAGGCACCCGGGGCATTAGCTACGGCTGGTGCCCTTTTTTTAGTTTAAATTGTAAATGTCTACTGTGAGGGATTGTTTTTTAAAATATTTTGCCCCTTTTTAAATCGTTTAACAATAAAAAAATTGATATCATGAAACCTTAGGTTTAATGGTTTTTTGTGGAATTGGCTGGTGTTATTACCGGTCATTTTTTATTTAATATTCCTTCCCATCAGATACATGAAATTGAGCTATTCATCGTTATTTATCACAATGATGACTTATTTTTGCCTATATGCAGAGATTTTTGTTTGTATGTGTGTTTATCTTTCTGGCTGGTTCAATCTATGCCCAGCAATCAAATCTGTATAGCCGGTTTTTCAGACTTACTGATACAATTCAATTCGATTCGCTTCAAAGCGTGAATGGCAGCCTTATCATCAGAGCGTCTGATGGCATTATTCCGGATAAGCAGTATCGGGTCGACCATAAAAAATCTATTCTTTACTTTGAACAGCTACCCAATACAGATTCTGTGCATATTTCCTGGCGCAGATATCCGTCTGTTCTCTATTCTTCTTATTATCATAAAAGCAAAGCCTTGCTCGAATCTAACAAGCCATTTCCTGTTTTGAGAAAAAACAATCAGCGTACTGAGCTTTTCCAGGAATCAGATATTAACCGCTCCGGCAGCATTTCCCGTGGTTTCACCCTTGGTAATAATCAGGATGTAACCATGAATTCGAGTTTAAACTTGCAACTCTCCGGCAAGCTGACCAATGAGTTGTCGGTTGTAGCTTCTATTACCGACAATAATATTCCGGTGCAGCCTGATGGTAATACCCAGCAATTACAGGAGTTCGATAAAATATTTATCCGGGTTTTTAATGAAAAGGTCAACCTGGTGCTTGGCGATTACCAATTAGATAAACCTGCCGGTACGTTTTTAAATGTGAATAAAAAGCTGCAAGGTATTCAGGTAACCAATAAAATTAATTTGCGGGATACCAATACAGTAAAAATAACCAATACTGTATCAGGTGCCGTGGCTAAAGGGAAATATTATCGTCAACAGCTGCAGCCGGTAGAAGGCAACCAGGGTCCTTATAAACTAAATGGTGCAAACGGCGAACGTTTCATTATAATTATTGCAGGATCGGAACGTGTTATCATCGATGGCGAAGAGATGAAAAGGGGACAGCAGAACGATTATATCATTGACTACAACAGTGCAGAAGTGACCTTTAATCCTTCAGTGCCCATCTCAAATGATATGAGGGTTTATGTAGAGTTTGAATATACTGAGCGCAATTATACCCGTTTTCTGGTGGCCGACTATGCTGAGATTAAAAGCGGCAATACCCGCATATGGATGAATGTTATCAGCGAAAGTGATAGCAAAAACCAACCGGTTGATCAGGATCTGGACCAGGAACAAATTGATGTGCTTGCCAGTGTGGGTGACAATACCGGTGCTGCTGTCGTTCCAAATATAAACGAACAGGAGTTCGATGAGGATATTATCTTGTATGCACGCCGCGATTCTATGGTAGATGGTCAGATATATGAGGTTTATTATTACTCCAATAATCCAGATTCAGCCAAATACCGGTTGGGTTTTAGCCTGGTTGGCGCTCAAAATGGAAATTATGTGCAAGCCAATAACCTGGCCAATGGAAAGGTTTACCGGTGGGTTGCCCCGGAGAATGGAACACCACAGGGGAATTACGCCCCGGTAGTGAAGTTAGCAGCACCCCAATCGCAGCAAATGGTTACCACCGGCCTTGAAGTAAACCATAGCAAGTTCAGCACAAGCCGTATTGAGGTGGCATGGTCAAGAAAAGATGAAAATACTTTTTCAACACTGGATCAGTCCGACGACCACGGGCTTGGTGTAAATTATGAAGGTCAGCACAGGCTATTGGGAGATTCCTTAAAAAGCTTTACACTTCAATCAAAGTATCAGTTTGTGCATAGTAATTTTAATCCTTTTGAACGGTTTCGCAGAGCTGAGTTTGAACGCGATTGGAATACCCGTGATTTGCAGATCAGGGCAAATCAGCACTTGGCCGGGTTAGCCGTGCAGTATAAAAAACAAAAAGTGCTCGACCTCGCTTTGGGTGCGAATCAATATTGGGTACCGGGCTCATTTAATGGATTGAAAGGTGACGGCAATGCTTTATGGCAGAACAAATTTTTTAATCTGAAGAGTCAGGTCAGCTATTTAAGAGCTGAGAACGATAGTCTAAAAAGTGATTTTTTTAGATCGAAATCTGCATTGGGTGTCCCTTTTTGGAAACTTGAAGCCGGTGTGCGGCAGGAGCTTGAGATCAATACTTTTGTAAACCAACAAGATGTACTTAACCCTGCCTCTTATGAGTTTTTTATTTATGAAGCGTATTTGCAAAATCGAAAAATGGAGGGTGTGGACGCAGAACTAACAGCAAATTACCGAATAGATCATCAGGCACTTGGTGGAGATATGACACCCAAAAAAGAGCGTAGAGGAATTTCACTCAACACAGATTTGCATCGCAATGCAAATGTAAAATGGCGGCTGGTAGCCAATTACAGGGAGGTGCGCATTTTAAATGATTCGCTTGTACGGGTTGATATTCCCGATCAGCATGTTAGTGCCCGTATTGAGAACCGCAGCACGGTTTGGGATGGCATTATTCGGTCATCTACATTTTATGAGGTGAGTACAGGGCTCGAAAGCAAAAAAGAGTATGCCTACCTGGAGGTAGAAAAGGGGCAGGGAAATTACATCTGGATCGACCGTAATGAAAATGGTGTGAAAGAACTGAATGAGTTTGAAATTGCACAGATCCCTGCAGAGGCGGACCACATCAGAATGTATATTCCAACAGATGATTATATTTCTGTTTATGCCAATCAATTTAAGCAAAACATACATGTAAATTTTCGTAAATGGAAAGTGAGCGAAAATAAATGGCTCCAGCTACTTGCCCGGTTCTCTAATCAGTTTGCTTTTAGTGTGAATCGAAAAGTTACCAATAATAAATTTTCGGTATATGCCAATCCGTTTAATTTGCAAAACAACGATACTGCTTTGGTTTCCAATAGTCAGTCATTAAGAAATATGTTCAGTTTCAACAAAACAAACCCCAGGTTTGGAGCAGATCTGGTTGTGAATCAAACTGTGAGTAAGAACCTGTTGACTAACGGGCTTGAGGGTAGGGAGTTGCAGACTCTTGAGTTGCAAACCCGCTGGAATATTACACAATTCCTGACCTTACTCAATACAGCATCGTTGAGTGAAAAGTCTAAAACAGCAGATTATTTTACAGCCAATAATTACAATATCAGGAACTATAAAACAGATGCCACCTTTCGAATACAGCCACAAGTTTCATATCGTTTTGAGCTAAAATATAAATACGATGAAAAAGAGAATACACATGGGGAAGAACGAGCCGTTCATCACGATGGCGGAGTGGCGTTCCATTATGCAAAGGCAGGTAAAAACAGCATTGATGCAGCTTTGCATTATATCGATGTAACCTTTAATGGAACGGGCAACAATTCGCTGACTTACGAATTACTCAACGGATTGCAAAAAGGGGCAAACTATACCTGGGAACTGAATTGGAACAGGCAATTATCTGAAAGTTTTCAAATGACAATTCGCTATAACGGTCGTGCAGGCGACGATACCAAAACCATACATATTGCCAGTATGCGTGTGCGGGCTATGTTTTAAAATTATTGCGACTTTTCACCAATGGAATTTCCACAAACTGCATGTAAAACTTACACACGAGTAAGTTTACTATTCAAGAAACATGCTTTTTCTTTATATGACTTTGCTTTGTGATGGTTAGCCAATAATATTTTTGGAGAGAGAAAAAAACACGCATAATTACGCCTTTTTTCTGGCTGTATTTTTTCTATATTTTCAAATAAAAATATGCACATAAAAACCTCCAATCAAGAACCATTTACATTAGGTGTTGGTGACTATACATGTAATTTAGGATTACATGTTGCCGGATTATATGAAACCGAACAGGAGAGAGATGATATTATCATGGGTTTTCTTTCCCAGGGCTATAAAGAAGGTGATTTACAATTATATTGCCCTGCTGAACGTACAGCTGAAGATTTTCATGAAAAGATGCATCATCGATGTCCCCATTGCAATACGCATGATAGAAATTATTTTCAAATTGATTCTGCCAAAGATTTGTACTACCCCGAAGGGACATTCAGTCCTAAACAAATGGACATAGGCCTTAATGATTTTTTTACGAAATCACAGGAAAATGGAAAGCGTACAATTCGTGCAACAGCAGAAATGGTGTGGGCATTAGATGCCATTCCTGGTTCAGATTTGCTCATGGTATATGAATCCCGCTTAAACTATTTTATTGCAGGCAAACCCTGGATTAGTATTTGTTTATATAATGTGAATAAATTTTCTGGAGCTACAATAATGAATGTATTACGGACTCATCCATTTACAATAAATGGAGGCATTTTAACAGAAAACCCCTACTTTATTGACCCCGATATTTGGTTAAAAGAGAATTATCCGGCATATTTAAATATATAACTCAATGGAGAATTTTGCGCATAATTTGCTTTTACTTACCGCTAATTTGAGTCAATTGCACAATTCGGCAAGGATAAAGCAACTCTTTCTTGAAGGTGTGTCAGGGCTATTCCCGGATTTCGAGTTTTTATGGACTAGTGAGAACAGTATCGATGCCTCTGATTATGAAGTTTGTACCAAAAACAGTGCATTTGGAGGAATTAAAATAATAAAAGGCAAGCTAAATAGTACAGAGCAAGCCATATTTAAAAACGCAACACAAATGCTTGGTGTTATTTTGGAGAATGTTGCCAATAAGGATTTGAAAGTTCGTGAACTGCAAATTGAACAAGAAAAGTATCAGTTACTTTTTAAGAATTCACCGATAGGCATAATGACCTATAATACCCAGGGTGAAGTGTTGGATGTAAATAATAAATTGATAGAAATACTTGGCTCTCCAAGCATAGAGGCCACAAAAAAACTAAATATTTTCTCCCTTCCCGCCCTTGTGGAATCAGGTATAGCCCACGATTTAGGCGATGGCATAGAAACCGGAAAAACAATTGCCAATGTAAAAAAATACCAATCAATCTGGGGAATTAGCCTCTCATTAAAATATACTATCACTCCGGTGTTCTTTTCTGGTTCTAATCCTACTATTGCACAGGTTATTGTGGAAGATTTTACGCAGTATGAACAAACCCAGGAACAGCTTCTAAAGGCAAAGGACGATGCTATTCAAAATGAACGCAAAGTTAAAAGTTTATTAGATGCTATTCCAGATTTGATGTTTGTCTTCAATAAAAACGGGATAATTCTTGACTATAATGCAGCAGAAGACAATTTATATTCAGAACCCAAAAATTTCCTGAATAAATCTATTTTTAAAATTTTACCAGGTTCTTTGGCCCAACTAACAATGCAAAAAATAGAAGAAACCCTGAAAAACGGTGTTCAGGAATATGAGTATTCATTAATTTTTAATGGTGAAACCCATATTTATGAAACCCGGATGGTTCCTCTTTTAAAAGACAAGACGCTGGCTATTGTTCGTGAAATGACACAGGTTAAGAAAGCACAAAAAGAACTCCGTCAAACCAATGCGCAATTAGAATTACGAACCAGTATTTCAAATGCCTTTTTACGCTTTAATGACAATCGCTTTTATCAGCAGGTTTTATCAATTGTAATGAACCAGCTTGCAAGTAAATATGGCTTCTTCGGCTATATTGATAAAAATGGTGATCTGGCATGTCCTGCCATAACGGATTCTGTTTGGACCGGCGACAAGATCAAAAGCGATTTAATGGTATTCAAAAAAGAAAATTGGAAGGGTGTATGGGGAGAATCCTTAAAACAAAATAAATCTGTCATAAAAAATGGAAATCTTGTTTTGCCATCCACGCATATTAAACTTGAGAATGTAATTGTTTCGCCCATTAGCAATGATCATGGATCAGTTATAGGGCAAGTAGCAGTTGCCAGAAATACAGATGAGTATAGTGAAAATGATTTAAATATATTGGTTTCTATTTGCAATTATGTAGCACCCTTATTAAATGCACGATTGAAAGAAATGCGGTATAAGCAGCAACTTATCAATGCTAAGAACCAGGCCGAAGAGAGTGATCGGCTTAAATCAGCTTTTTTGGCAAATATGAGTCATGAGATACGCACACCAATGAACGGAATCGTGAATTTTGCTCAAATGCTAAAAAAACCTTCACTAAGCAAAGAGAAGCAAGCAAAATATGTCAACATTGTTAATCATCAGTCTACGCAGCTTTTACATATTATTTCAGATATTGTAGATATATCAAAACTTGAGGCAGGCCAGGCCAAAATATATAAAGAAGAAATTGATTTGAATGAGATGATAACCGATTTGCAATCTGTACATCAACGTATTCATTCAAACCCAAAGGTTGGTATTATTACCCATACTTCTGATGAGCATTTTATTTTGTATTCTGACCGAACCAAAATACAGCAAATTCTCACAAACCTGATAAATAATGCACTGAAGTTTACAGCTGAAGGTACTGTAGAATTCGGTTATGAGGTTTTTGAAAATGAGATTATGTTTTTTGTCAAGGATACTGGTTTCGGTATTCCCAAAAATGAATACGACAAAATATTTGAGCGCTTCATGCAACTGGAAACTAATCAAAAGAAAAGTGGAACAGGTTTAGGCCTTTCTATCTGTAAAGGATTTGCCGAATTGCTGGGAGGGCGCTTGAGTTTAGAATCGACAGTTGGAGAGGGAACTACGTTTTATTTTTATCATCCGAAGTAGGTGATTATTAACCCGTAAAAGTATCATTCAGACCAAGTTTACTAAAAATGGCTGCCCCGTTTGAGGCAGCCATTTTGATTTATAGGCTTTTTTATTGTTTAATAATTTTCTTGTAAGCCATTTGATCTCCGGTAAGGAATCTTATGATGTAATAACCATCCGGAAGCGACTTGATGTCAACCTCTGTGGTTGTATTATTAATTAATTCCTGATGTACAATTTTACCGGTATTGTTCATAATGGTGATGGTTGCTTTAGCCTCAACTGTTACGTTAAATATTCCATTGGTTGGGTTGGGGAATATCTCAATGCCCAGCTTTGCCAAATCATCAATTCCGGTGCCTGAAATGTTAACTTCTTCGCTCCATTGACTGTCCGGACATATTCCGTTAGACGCTGAAAGGGCTACCGTGTAGTTGCCTGCAGCAGCATAAGTGTATACAGGGTTGGTTGCTGTTGATGTGCCTGCGCCGTCACCAAAGTCCCAGGTGTAACCATCTGCATTTTCAGATTCATTGGTTAATATAATGTCCAGACTATCGGTCTCGTATGTGAAAGCAGATATTGGGTTGGCAAATACACTTATCTCCAGTGGTTCCGAATATACATCGCCACAACCATTGGTCGCCATCAAGCGGAAAAAGCATGATGTTGTGAGCACTTCTGATGTGTAATTATCAGCTGTTGCACCATCCAGGTTGGTCCATTCTGTGTTATCGTCAGATACTTGCCATTGCATTGTACCCAGGTAATCTGATGTGTTTAACGTAATGGTACTGCCTTCACAAACAGAAGTTTCATCTGAGGTTATTGCGCCAGTTTCGGCAAGCGGATTAACAGTAATTAACAATTCGTTGGAATAGACTTCACCACATCCCGCATTTGACACTCTTGCTCTGAAATATCTGTCGCTCGATAATGCATTAGAGGTATAAGTTTCGGCTGTAGCTCCATAGATATTTAGCCAGCTGCTGCCATCATCAGATTTTTGCCACTGTATGTTACCACTATAACCGCTTAGGTTTAAATCAACTGTTTCGCCGGCGCATATTTCACTTGTGTTGCTCTCCACTGAACCAGCTGTCAATGGTGCGTAAGTGTCAATCATAACATTGTTTGAGGTGGCGCTGCCACAACTGGCCGTTGACAATACTGCCTGGTAATAAGTGTCCATTGTCAGTGCTTCGGTTGTATATGTCTCACTTGTGGCATCTGTGATGTCTGTCCAGGATTCCTGGTCTGTCGACTTCTGCCATTGTATTGTGCCGACATGGCCCGCTAAACTAATGATGGTTGATTCGCCTTCACAAATAGCTGTATTTTCAGCTGTAACTGTTCCACCATCGGGCGATTCATTAACAGTAACAAAGGAGCTGTTGGAATTAACAGCAGTGCAAACTCCATTGCTCACCTGTGCTCTGAAATAAATATCACCTGTGAGCGCAGTGGTTGTGTATGGTGTTGTAACTGCTCCATTTATGTTGGTCCAGTTTGCCTCGTCTGTAGAGCTTTGCCACTGGATATTGCCGGTACTACCTTCGAGACTAAGCTCTACAGATTCGCCGCCACATATTTCATTAGTGTTGGAGGTAGCTGTGCCTGCAACCGGAGTTTCGAATACCTCTACAAAGAGCACATCGGTAGTTACCGGGTTTTCTCCTTCAGCATATATTTCAGCTCTGAAATATCGGTTCTCAGTAAACGTTGTAGTTGTGTAGCTTTCTGTTGTGGCATCGGTAATGTCTGTCCAGGTGGTGCCATTTTCCGATTGCTGCCACTGGAGACTATCGCCAATCCAGTCGGTAATATTAAGTGTGGTGGTTCCTGAACTACATATTTCTAATGGATTAGCACTTGCTTCGCCGGCATAAATATTCGGAGAAATTACATTGATGGTGTAATCCTCTACCTCTCCATAACTGGTATTGCCACAGGGCGTAAGATCGCCCGAAGAGTATTTAACTCTTACACGCATAGTTAGCATACCAATATGTACATCGGCGGGTATGGTGATGGTGCCCGTGCCATCTGGCTCTGAGTAGTTGATAGATATGTTTTCATTGGCATCATCGAAGTCGCCATCGTAATTCCAGTCGACCCAGCAACCCATTTCGTCGCCGCTCCAATGTTCTCCGTTTGTAATAGTAATGGGGTACGATTCGTTTACAAAAACATCTGTCGACATATCAGTGTAATCGGTATAACTTGAAGCGCCAGATGTATTGTCAATGTCTACAAATTGTACTCTTGAAATATGTTCATCGTTTTGGTTGTCAGAACCAGCATCGCAATATTCGGGAACGAACCCGATAACCAGCGATTTTGTTTCTGTTGCAGCGTATTGTCCTTCAGCGCCTGCATCAACATTAAAATCAATATTTACAGGAGTACCATCAGGTGTGGCCGCATCAGCTGTTACATTAAAAATCAGGTTTTCAGTTCCTTCTGTAGTGAGTTCAACCGGACTTGTTGTGGCTGAATTTATGGTAATGTTTGTGCTTGATGAAGCAATGTTTCCAATTACGTTTGTTACATCTGCGTGACCTATGTTGGTAACCGGAATTACGATATCAGCGGTTTCGCCCGGATCGAGAATTGCATCGCCGTTCCCTGCAGCATCATCTATAATCATAGTACCGATGGTTATTACAGGAGCATTAACCTTAAATGAAAGACTACCCTCATAAGTGCTTTTAGTTGCTGCATCGGTAATTACTGCATCAAAGCTTATGGTGGTTTCATCAGGTATGTTGTTGGCCAGCTCTACAGTAAAACTACCGTTGCTTGTTTCAATAGAATCTGGCTGAATATCGCCATAGCTCACATTGCTGGCATTGGTAAGTGAAATTACATTGGTATCTTCAGTGGTAAGTGTAACTTCTACGTTTTCAGAAAGGTCGACCCCAACGTTTTTGATGCTGATATCCAGGTTAAATGTTTCGCCAAAATCTGCAGCGTTGTTTTCACCATCGTTTATAGTGAAACTATCAACCACGTCGTATGGCCCGGATGGGGCAATTACAGTAACAGTTGATGTGTGACGGAAATAATTTTGTTTTGTGATGGTTATGAGCATCTCAGTTCCCGGATTGGGTATCTCTGAGAGATTTATTGTGGTTGTCCCTCCTGTGCTTATTGCAGTACCCAGAATATCCGTTTGTTGTGTGTTTTCATTGAAGTAGGTTACTGCTATTGTAGCACCTTCATCTGCAGATATATCAATTGTGCTGCTTCCAAATACATGTGAATCAGGAGTGTTTGCAGTCAGTTCCTGGGGTACTTCAGTGTATACGTTCAGATAAGCATCGCCGTGATGATGAAATAGCCTGTGCGTTACCTGCTTGTTGTCTGTGTTGTATGGCCACGATGATTGTTCAAGGAAATATTTACCCGCAGTATTTCCAAAGGCCGGATATACAAAACCGGCAGGGAATTCAGCTGTTTCATCGGGCATAAAATTAGGCCACATGTTATCATAAAGACCCCAAACGTATACGTCATTTACAAATGAATAAGACACCTCTGTTGCAGCAATTAATCCCAGTGCACCACTATTTTGTCCGTTGTATGTGTAACGGTGAAAGGCTTCAGTAAAAGTTGGGTCGGTGTCAGGGTTATGAAAAGCTCCTGTTTGGCAATTAATGGAGAAGATAAAAGGGAGTTTGTTGTCCACATTTGTTAATGAACTGATGTTGTCGGTCTGAAATGCAGGTTCGCCCCAACCATAATATGCACCATGGTCGCGGTGTTGTAGCATAAATGCTCCATTATTTATGGCATTGGCCACGTCTCCTGCTGTTCCGCCTGTCCACCCACCAAGTTCCCCGGGGGTTTCAGGCAAATAATTCAGTCCGTTTGGTCCGAAATAGTTCATTACAGTTTCCGTATTTGTAGCAGTTGACCATGGGTCAGATGCAGGGCTGCCTTCGTACACAGCATTAATTCTGACTGTGTTTTTACCAAGTTCGTTATTCCAAAATCCGCCTACTACTTCTGAACAGATTTGAAACCAACGTTCTGTTTGCCAGCCTAAGGCCGTAATAGGATTGTCGTAAAAACCAGCATCTGTCGGTGGGTTTTGCTCATAATCCATGAATTTTGATACCATGGTGTTGAGCTGATCAGTGTTTTCTGCTGTAATTCTTGCGAATACAATGTCCGGGAGTTCATCGCCGTCCACATCGGCATAGCGGTTGTCAGAGGCAAAATCCGGGTAACCCCACCCAGAAGCAGGGTGTTCATATAAATGAGAAATAATGCCATTGGAGCCTGTACTATAATCGCCAAGAAGCAAGAAGGCTTCAGGTGGGTTTGTCCAGGTGTTGTACGCATTGTCTACCCAGTCTTCAATAGCTGTGACTGTATTGCCGCCCACGTCTGTTGTAGTGATGACCATACTCGAAATTCCCTGTTTTCTTCTGAATTCAGCAATTTCATTGGCTTTTGCTATAAAGTCCGGATTGTCAATGGTCAGAATCACATAATCTGCTTCGCCATCTTTGCTGGGTGTGTTTTGTTGAGCAAAATCGATTTTCGGTAAAGCGTTATAATTGATGATGTTTTGCTGAAGAATTGATTCCCAATAACGGCTTCTGTATTTGGCATCACTTAGTTTCCCATTTCCACCTTCAAATGCTATTTCCAGTTTTATGTCACGGTAAATTTTTAAAACCTTTGTAACCGGGTTATATTGAAAAGGTGTGATTCCAAGCGTTACAGCATTTACGCCTCTTATTTTTATGGATTCAGAGATTTTAAAAGGATCTGCAGGGTAAAAACGGTCTGCAGAATAAACTTTTTCATCTTTTTCATAAACCATTGGCTTTTCATCTGTGTCCAGTGGAATGACTGGAGCAGGTGCAATGGCTACATTCTCAATGGTTTCAACTTTAAAGTCTGTAACTTTGAGTTTTGGTTTTGCACCAAGGGGAATGGCTACCATTTTACTCTCGCCCGGTAAGTTGGGCATTCCGGCATCATTCGGAAGCATGTTGCCGGGTAACTGCACCACTTTTAGTACTTCACCCTTAATTTGTTGATCTGTAAGCACAAACTCTTTTATGGAATAGTTAAAAGTTATTCCATCTGATTTTTGTTGTTCGATAGTCAGGCCCTGTTTGCCCCAACCATCTGCATACTCAAATTTTTGGCCCTGAAGAAAAAGGGCACACAAAGTTAGGAAAGACACCATTAAGGTGGTCTTTAGGAAGAAATTTCTCATAGTGAAATGTTTTTATTTGGATTCTCATAGCTTAATTCGCTGATAAAGATAGAAAAGTTTATTGGATTTTCCTTCTATTAGGATTTTTGTTGACTTATGAAATTTTCCAACATATGGTTATATGTGTTTTTTGCTTTTGGCATATTTCTGTTAATTTTGCTGCTGAACTCAAAAAACAAAAGTTATGAAACAATTATTTTTATTAGCCTTGATTTTTGTTACTTTTCAAGGTTTTGGCCAGCGTTTGGATGGTGAAAGAGTAACATATTCCTACAAACAATACCCAACAGAGCCCATCCCAGAAAGGTATGATACTTACCAAATTTATTTTGTAAACCATGTTCCGGTGCCCTCTAATGTTGAGATTAAAGGTTTGAAGCAGGTTGAGAACGAACTCCCTGAAAAAGATTTCTTTAAAATTGAATTATCAGTAATGCCGTTTACTACCAAGAAATACGAAACCAAAAGTGTATCTAAAAAGGTAAATGGTGGGCGAAAAACGTACTATTATGCCCAGGAGGATTTTTATAAGAAAGTTAATTACAAAATTTACGGTTTTGTTGAGAATCCAACAGGTGATGTTGAAGATAAATATAAAAAATATCAAAGTGGTACAATCACTAAGACTGTTAGGATAAAATCTAAAAAATATCCGAATAAACAAACTGCTCAAAAGCAATTAAGGAAAATTAAAACAAGAAAAAAGCGGTCATTCAAAAAAGACCTTTACAATGAATATCTCTCCAAGCAATTAACAAAGAAGTTGACTTTTACAGAGGAGATGAAAATGTTGAGATTTTTTAAAATTAAGAAATTTAAAAGGTTCGATTACAGCGATTTTGATGAGGCCCAGGAAATTGTTCTCAATGCCTCTAAATTATTGGTCGAGGATAAAACCGCATTAGATGCATTTAAGAAAGAGGTTAAGCCTGCTATTGCTCTGTGGAAAAAAGCGTTAACAGAATCTAATTTGGAAAAGCGTAAAACACGGGTAAATGAAAAAGTAACTTTAATAGCCTATTTGAACTTGGCAAGAGTCCATTTTATGATGCAGGAATATGAGAAAGCAATTGAATTTGCCGAAAAATTAACTGCAATTGATAAATCTTTTAAAGGAATTCGTTTGCTAAAAGAATTGGCTGAAAAAAATGCTGAAATTAAAAATAATTATCTTGCCACCACTTCTAAGCCAGACTATAAAAAACTATAGTCATACATCTAGAATGGTTGTAGGAGATGGTGTAATTTAACAATAAATGAAACTGAATGAATTGGAGTAAATTATTAAATGCGAATCGTTTCGGGCAGGATACACGTCAGTTAGATCCTGTTGAGATAAGATCTCAGTTCCAGCGTGACTATGATCGTATAATTTTTGCTCCGGCATTCAGGAGGTTGCAAAATAAAACACAGGTTTTTCCCTTGCCGGGATCTGTATATGTACATAACCGGCTTACCCATAGTTTAGAAGTTGCCAGTGTAGGAAGGTCTTTAGGTAGAAAGGTTGCGAATTATTTAATGAGTATTGATGATGGTCCCTCTTCGCACCTGCTTGAAGAGCTTCCTACTATTGTATCTACGGCATGTTTATGTCACGATATGGGCAACCCTCCATTTGGTCATTCCGGTGAAGATGCTTTATCGCGTTTTTTTCGCGATGGAAAAGGTCAGGCTTTAAAGCAGGAGTTTGATGAGCAACAATGGAAAGATCTTACATATTTTGAAGGCAATGCCAATGTTTTGCGTTTGCTTACCCATCAATTTAAAGGCAGGAGGAAAGGTGGTTTTGTAACCACTTATGCCACATTGGCTTCTGTGATCAAGTATCCGTACGCGTCAACCCATTCGCAAGGAAACAAATATGGTTTTTTTAGTACAGAGCAAAAAAACTTTCAGGAAGTAGCCCGGCAAACAGGTTTAAATCTTCAGGCTGACGGATCTTTTAATCGGCATCCCCTGGTGTTTCTGGTAGAGGCAGCAGATGACATCTCTTATTTGCTGATGGATATGGAAGATGCGCACAGATTAAAAATTCTCAGCTATGAGGAAATTATACGATATCTGGCTCCTTTTTATGAGGCTGATGAATCATTGAAACAAAAGTTTGAAGAGGTACAAAAAGAGGTTACGGATAAGAATGAACTGATTTCCTTTCTGCGGGCTTCAATAATTAATAAACTCGTCAACGCCAGTGCCAATGTGTTTGTGGAAAATTACGATGCGATTATGAACGGCACCTTTCAGGATCCCTTGTACAAACATCTGCCCGATTATCTGAGGGAAAATATGAAACGCTGTAAAAAAGTGAGCGTCGAGAAAATCTATAATCATCGTTCTGTAGTTAAAATACAACTCGCTGGCTATCATGTGCTGGGAACATTGCTTGAAGAGTTTGTGGGTGCCGCAATGAACCCTGAAGCATCATACAGCCAGCAATTATTATCGTTGATTCCGGCGCAATTTGAGGTGCGTGAAGGAGATTTGTATAACCGCCTGCGTTATGTGCTGGACTTTATTAGTGGAATGACTGATATTTACGCAGTGCAATTGTTTCGCGATATTAGAGGTATTGATTTTGAGCAGTGGCCTGTTTAGTTTCGATCACATTTTTCTTAATTTATTATAAAAACAAAAACAACAATTATGAAACGAGTAAGCTTATTATTGATTTTCGCATTTTTAACCTCAATGATGATGGGGCAACGTATTAGTTCAAAAGACCTGGACTATCAAATTAAACATTACCCCGCAAAACCAATCCCACCCCGATTTAAATGTTATTCAGTTGATGTAACGGTGGCGCCGGGACACCCCTCGTTAGATGCAAAAAACTACAATTTAAATCTCGATTTAAATGGTTTGGAGAAAAAGGCAGGGGCCAATAACCCGAAAGATTGTATTGAAATTGAAATTATTTTGAACAAAGTGAAAACCTCACCAATAAAAACCACTAAAATTACCCGTGGGTATACAACTTTTGTGGCCAAATCAAATATTCAGTATAAGGTAGATTATGTGCTGTCAGGCAAAAAAGCCAATGATGACAATGGTAAATATGAGCAGCATAAATACTATTCAGGTAAAATTGTAAAGAATGTAATGGCGCAGGAAACCGGCGGAACCGAGTTAGAGGCTAAATCAAAAATGGAAAGTTGGGCACTTGATAAAAAAGTTGAAGAAGTTGTGCAGCAAGTTTTAAACGAAACCATAAACGACCGGATTAATGACGAGTTTATGCTTTATAATGCCAACAGAACAATTAAATTTTATACAGTTGATAAATTTAAACGTTTCGATTATTCAGACTTTAACAGTGCCCGGGAAATAGCATTTAAAGCCACGCAAACTTTTATAAAAGAGAAAGACCTGCCAGCCTATAAAAAGGCTATTACACCAGCACGACAGATATGGGCCAAAGCCCTGAAAGAATCTAATCTTAATAAGCGCAAATCGCGCGTAAATAAAGAAATCACATGCTATGCGCTGTTAAATTTGGCCAACACAAGTTTTTTGCTTAGAGATTACCGCAAAGCGCAAGGCTATCTGGACCGAATACAGTCCATTGACAAAAGGTTTGATGCAAAGCCATTTTTCAGGAATGGTGATCAAATTGATCAGAAGCGTATAAAAAAGTATAATGAAATGAAAAATACGCCTGATTTTAAAGATGTTTAGAAAAATATGATTTTTGGCCCTGAAGCAGTTTTTTATCTCTAAACATCTGTTTCAGGGCTATTTTTTTGAGGTTACCAGCATATGCGATATCACATTTAAGGGCATGTGGTTTTGGAGCTGGTTTTCAATCGTTTTTGTACCAGCTTTCAATGGTTGTTTTAGCTTCCTCCATCTGCCATTGAGGGGTAGATGTTGCTCCGCAAACACCTACACTCATTTCGTTTTTGAACCATCGTTTGTCTATTTCATTTGCATGGCTAACGAAATAAGTACTTGAATTGGCTTTTTTAGCAGCATTATAAAGCATCTTACCATTTGAACTGTTTTTGCCGCTTACAAAAACACATACATCATGCATGGCTGCAAAGCTTTTGACTTCTGGTATACGGTGTGCTACTTTTCTGCAAATAGTGTCGTATGAAATAACCTCTGCCTCTATGTAGGTTTCAAGTGCTGTTTTCATCTCAGCAAAACCTTCCAGGGGCATCGTGGTTTGCGAAAACATAAAAACCGGTTTATCGGGGTTCAGTTTTTTTACATCTTCTGCATTATTCATTATAAAGGCATCTCCATTGGTTTGTCCTGCCAGTCCAATCACCTCTGCATGGCCTTTTTTTCCGTAAATTACAATTTGTGCTCCGGGATGGTTTTCATAAGTTTTTTTTACTCTTTCCTGCAGTTTTAAAACAATAGGGCAGGTTGCATCAACTATGTGGCGTCCTTTATCTTTTAATGTGGCATACGTGGAGGGTGGTTCGCCATGCGCCCTGATCAAAACGGTTTGGTTTTTATCCCGGTCAAGATCCCGGCAGGTTATGGTATGCATACCCATTGACTCAAGCCGCTTAACCTCCTCAGCGTTATGTACCATTTCTCCCAGCGAGCTAATGTTTTTTCCCTTTGCCAGGTGGTCTTCAGCCATTTTTATTGCACGCACTACGCCGAAGCAAAATCCACTGTTCGGGTCAATTTCTACATGAATCATAATACATCACCAATTTTTTTGTGAACAATTTCAAGTGCCTGCTCAAGTTGTTCACTCCTGCTGAGGTAGCTGTTGTTTATTTCAATTGCATCATCTGCTTTTCGTAAAGGTGCAACAGAACGGTTTTGATCTTTTTCGTCCCGTTTTTTTACGTTTTCAAAAACTTCATCAAAACTAATGTTTACACTTTGTTCCTGTAGTTCCTGGTAGCGGCGTTCGGCCCGTATACGGGGTTCTGCCGTGAGAAATATTTTAACTTCAGCATCGGGAAATACATGGGTTCCGATGTCGCGTCCATCCATAACCACAGGGGATTTCTCACTGTAGCTTCGTTGCATTTGTACCATGATTTCTCTTATAAACCCATGACTGGCTACTTCGCTTACATGGTCTGCCACCTCCGGACTCCTGATCTCTTTTTCCACATCTTTTTCGTTCAATAGTAAATGGTTGTCTGTGGTACGGAACTCAATTCTGGCACGTTGAATAATAGGCATGAAACAACCTGTGTCGAGGTGCCAGTCTCTAATGCAATTGTTTTGTATGGCGAGCAGGGTAGCAGCCCTGTACATTGCACCCGAGTCAATATACACTGCGCCAAGAACCTCGGCAATTTGCCTGGCAAGTGTGCTTTTGCCACACGATGAGAAGCCATCTACTGCTATGCGATAATATGCGGACATAGGCGGTCTGTTATCAATTGATAAATGATTAGCAAATTTCTTTCCAACTACAAATATAAGCATCAATGAGCTGTCCTGCTCAAATTATGGCAAAAATTGAACGATTGCTTAAAAACTAAAGGTTTATAGAACAAAAAACTGTATTGATCGCTATTTTTGCATAAATATTTAATTACATGACCGATAAATTTCCATATCCGCTTAATCAACATAAGCGTTTCCAAACAGAGCAGGTGCACGTAGGGAATGTCGCCATTGGAGGTGATGCCCCGGTTAGGATACAGTCAATGTGTAACACGGCAACAACCAATGTGGAAGCTTCTGTAAAACAGGCAATAGAAATTATTGAAGCGGGAGGTGAACTGGTGCGTTATACGGTGCGCCATCGCAAAGATGCTGATGGGTTGATAGCAATAAGTAAGCGACTGAAAGCTATGGGGTATGATACTCCAATAGTAGCTGATGTACATTTCAATGCAGACCTTGCTGTAATGTTGGCTGGTAGCTCCATCGAAAAAGTGCGCATTAACCCAGGAAATTTTGTTGATAAAAGAGCAAAGTTCGAAGATAGCAAGCTTGACGATGGGGCATGGAACATAGAAATGGATCGTTTGGAGAAAAAATTTGTGTCGTTGATTGAAGTTTGCAAAGCGAACGGCACTGCATTACGTATTGGAACTAATCACGGATCGCTTTCAGATCGCATAATGAGCCGTTATGGCAACACAGTCAAAGGCATGGTGGTATCGACTATGGAGTTTTTACGCATTTGCAAAAAAACTAGTTTTGAAAATGTTGTTGTGTCGCTCAAATCCTCAAACGTACGTGTGATGGTGGAGGCCTATCGCAATCTTGTTGCAGCTATGCAAAATGAGGAGATGTACTTCCCTTTGCATTTGGGTGTTACAGAAGCCGGGGATGGTGTGTCTGGCAGAGTTAAATCTGCAGCGGGTATCGGAGCTTTGCTAAATGATGGTTTGGGTGATACCATACGGGTATCTCTAACTGAGGATCCGGTGGCAGAAATTCCTGTGGCCGCTACATTGGTTAATCATTTTACTAATCGTTCTTCAACCGCAGTGAAAGTTCCAGAAACGCATGGATACAATCCATTGGTTTTTGCGCGTCGTAAAGCGCAGGGGAATTTAAGCATTAACCCGGATCGGCCTGCTGTAATTGTAGACCTGAGACATGTGGAAGTAATTGACAAAAGGGTTATTGAGCAATTAGGTTATGAGTCGACTGAAAGTGGATGGAGTGCCACACGACGTGCTGCCGATTATATATTTGTAAGCACCACTCAGGTGCAGGTCGATTTGCCTGATTGCTTGAAATTGCTTTACGAGACAAGTGTTACCGGAAAACCCACAGAACAAGCATTACCTGTGCTGACGCGTGCAGAATATGTGCAGCTTCATAAATTGATGCGTTTGAAGGAAAAATGGGTGTATCTCAGAAACGAAGAGCTTTCTGATGAAATGATTGAAATACTACGCAATGATCCGCATACAGTTATTGTTTTGGAAACCACACATATTAACGGAACCGCAGATCAAAGGGCGTTTTTTATGCAAATGCAGGCACACAGGTTAAATCATCCGGTGATTGTAAAGCGTAACTATATTGAAGAAAATACAGAATTGATGACCATAAAGGCTGCTGCAGATTCAGCACCGCTTTTTATCGATGGTTTTGGCGAAGGGATTTGGCTTACCAACCCATTTTTACCTGATATGTCTTTTATTGGCAAACTGGATTTTGAAATATTGCAGGCTTCAAGAGCAAGAACAACCACAACTGAGTTTATTGCCTGCCCGTCATGCGGCCGCACACAGTTCGATATAGAAAAAGTATTGCAGGAGGTGAAAGCAAAAACAGGGCATCTGTACAACCTTAAGATTGGCGTAATGGGTTGCATTGTGAATGGCCCGGGAGAAATGGCTGATGCCGATTATGGCTACGTCGGGGCCGCGCCCGGGAAGGTTACCTTGTACAAAGGCAAAAACCCCGAGCGGAAAAACATTTCATCTGCAAAAGCTGTTGATGAGCTAGTACAATTAATTAAAGATAATGGCGACTGGATAGCGCCTTAAATGAAATTCAGAAATTATGGGTCTTAAAAAATGGTTCGATAAGTATAAAAAACGTAAAAAGTCTTCTATTATATCAGATATTGTATTGGTCGCGCTTATCATTGTGATGCTTGTGCCATCATGGCGCCGTGAGGTTGGATCAGTTGTGGTCAGGTTATTTATGTCATCACCTGATATTGAAGTCACCGAAAAAAAAGCATTACCACCTGCAGAACTGACATTGGCTTATGCCTCCGAATCAGGACAGATTTATCAGCTGGGCAACATGCTTGATAAGCCGGTATTGTTGACCTATTGGGCTACATGGTGTCACCATTGTGTGGCTGAGCTGCCTGCATTGGCGAAATTGTACGAAAAAGCCGGTGACGATATTCACCTGGTGGTGCTGGTAAATGAAGATCTCGATAAAGCTGCTGCTTATATTGAACAAAAAGGTTACGATCTGCCACTTTACCGGCAAAAAAGCCGTGCCGGAGAAATGCTCCATAGTAAAAAAATCCCTGCTTCCTTCTTAATAGATGAAAAAGGGAACCTCTTACTCAAAGAGACCGGGGCCACCAAATGGGGCTCTGATAAGTTTATAGATTATATCCAAGGTCTTTAGAAAGCAGAAATCCTAAACATGAGTTATTTTAAAAGGCATTTTTTTATTCATAATGCTTATGAACCGTTACTGTACGAATCTTTGCTCATGTTCCTGCAACAGTAATTGAAAAATATGTTTTTTAAAATATTTATGTTGATATTAAAAAATCATACCTTTGTCTCATCATTGGTTCCCGAAATGGTTTTTTAACCATGGGATGAAAAGGGAATGCCGCGAAATTCGGCAACAGTTCCCGCTGCTGTGATCCTCATCAAAGGACTGGCAACATGCCACTTTTCTTAACTGAAGAATGGGAAGGCGCCAGTAACCAGAGGAGAGTCAGAAGACCTGCCAGTGATATCAGATTTCGCAGCCTGCGGTGAACAGGAAGCTGATCATACTGGTATAGAGCTATCCACAGTATCGTCTGCTGCAATCTGAAAAAGAACCTTATTGGCAGCAGAATTCTAAATCATTTTAAATGAGATAAAATAAGCCTGTTGCCAAAGGGTGAGGTTATTTTTTTGTTTAATTTTTAAATTTATTTTTCATGAAAAAGCTTTACTTTTTGTTTTTGGTAGCAATGATCTATGCCGCCGGAATTAAGGCACAGGATAGCTATGTGAGTGCCGGAGAGAATTATGTGGCTCAGGATATTTTAGTCAATTACGATCTGTTCTCTACGTTTGATATCAGAGACGGTTTACTTTATGGAAATGAGGGGGATACCATTCGTGTGTTGGACCTCGCGACCGGAAACGAATTGGCAACTTACGCAAAGCCCGATACGTATGACGCTTTTCCAAGTTTT
>Ga0102940_1000633_pt1 | contig 23733 bp, 18 predicted proteins | sample SalPonR2_C_D1_MG_FD_78215 | JGI IMG/M metagenome (GOLD analysis project Ga0102940, IMG submission 78215) | Salt pond soil microbial communities from South San Francisco under conditions of wetland restoration - Salt Pond MetaG R2_C_D1_MG | ecosystem: Environmental > Aquatic > Marine > Intertidal... | reverse complement strand
GCCCTGACAGTGGAAGCGGAAAAGATCAGCTCCAGCACATGTTCCACCTGGGGTTTTAATTCTGTGATCCGCTCATCTAAGGTTTTGCGGATCTCATCATCAAGGGGAAACCTTACTCCGCCGGGTCTGACCAGGCCTTTGCCAAACCGGTTGCCGCACAAAAGCAAAGACAGGTTCAGAAAATCCCCGCGGATCCTGCCAAAATAGTTGGCCGGCGCCAGAAATGCCACATCCATGCACAACGCCCCAAGATCACCGATATGGTTGGCCAGCCGCTCCAGTTCCAGTGCAATGGTACGGATAATTTTTGCCCCTGCATCCACCGGTACAGATGCCAGGGCTTCCACAGCCTGGGCCATGCACAGCCCGTGGCCGATGGTGGTATCCCCGGCAATGTTCTCCGCCAGGATAGGCAGCTGTTTGGGTTTTGCAGTGTGCAGAAGGGTTTCCACCCCCCGGTGCTGGTATCCCAGCTGGATCTCCAGATGCAGCACCCGCTCCCCGATGCAGTTGAACCGGAAATGCCCGGGCTCGATCACGCCGGCATGCACCGGCCCCACCGCCACCTCATGGATCTCATCCCCTTTCACCTGATAATAATCATAATTGCCCGGAATATCTTCGGTATAATCATTGTTGAACACGTCTGGTTTACTGCAAAAATTTTCGTGATACCGCACCATCTTGAGCCAAGGATGCCCTTCGGGCCGGATCCCGTACTGCTCGGCGATCTCCCGTTCAAACAGGTGAAACGGCTCACATTCCTGCGTCAAAGACGGGTACATTTCCGGGGCATCACACCCGGCCGCCAGCAGTTCATGGGTACGCAGCACTGCCATGAATTTCATGATTCCCTGGTCTTCATAAGCAAAAAACTGCACCACTTTGCCGCCGTTTTTCACGATATCCAGGGCCTGGGTGCGGAAAGTGTCAAAGGGCAGATGGGGAATGTCGGCCCGCTGGACCCGACCGCCCCAGGGAATGGTTGTAAACTGTGTCATTGCAGTCCTCCACCGATGGCATGCACGGCATCGACAATGGTCTGATACAGGGCATCCGGAATAAAAAAGCACAGAATCAAAGATGTCAGCAGCAGAATATACTGGGGCCAAACCAGTCCGGGGGGTTCTTGAAAATTCAAGGCTGCAGTCTTCCCGGTGTCTGCCGGGGCATCAAAACAGATTTTCATGACCTGGCGGGCAAATCCGGCAAAAATAACACACAGACTGAAGATGAACACAATGGCCGCCAGGTAGTGCCCGCTTTTAAAGGCCGCCATAATAATGAACAGCTCCCCGATGAAAATCCCGAATGGCGGAAAACCGGAGATGCCTGCAAAACCGGCAAAAAATGCCACAAAGGTTCTGGGCATCTGTTTTGCCATCTGCCCGGTATTGGCAATGAGCCGGTCCTTGTACCCCATGAGGATATTGCCCGAAGACAGAAACAGCGATGATTTGATCAGGCTGTGGTGAATCATGCAGATCACGGCCCCGTAAACCCCGAGTCCCCCGATCCCGGTACCCAGGGCGATGATACCCATATTTTCAATGCTGGAGTAGGCCAGCATGCGTTTATATTCGGTCTGTTTGAGAATATAGGTGGCAGCCGCCACAATGGACAGCAGCCCGAACACAATCAGGATGGTACCGGAAAAATCACTTAGCCCGGCAGCCACCATGATCTTGTTGGTCTTGAAGATCCCTAAGTAGGCGCAGTTTAAGAGCACGCCGGACAGCAGGGCAGATGCCGGGCTGGGGGCTTCACTGTGGGCATCGGGCAGCCAGGTGTGCATGGGGGCCAGCCCCATCTTGGTGCCGTATCCTACCACGATAAAGATAAATCCTGCCTTGAGCCATGCCGGATCCAGCTGAACTGCCACCGGGGTTAAGGTGGAAAAGGACATGGCCGCCGTCACCCCTCCCAGCTCCATGGACAGGGTAAGAAACAAGGACCCCACCAGGGCCATGGCAATGCCCACCGAACAGATGAGCACATATTTCCAGGTAGCTTCCAGGGAGGCCCCGGACCGGTGGGTATATATCAAAGGTGCACTGGCCAGGGTGGTGGCTTCGATGGCGATCCACAATACCATGATATGATCCGAGAGGGTAACCATGGTCATGGTGGACAGAAACAGCAGCATAAACCCGGTAAACATGTTTTCCGATTTCAGGCGGTGGGCTGCCAGATACCCGGTGGTGTATATGGCGATCAAAAAAAACAGCAAAGAGATCACCAAAAGAGACAGCAGCCCTTCCGGGGTCACGGCAAAATATTCAGCAAACCAGGCCTGGGGGCTGTTTTTCCACAAAAGCAGCGACAGCACCAGATGAACCGCACCGGTCAGCACCAGCAGCTGACGGCCGAAGGCTCTGGGCAGAACAAAGGCCAGCAGGCCGGTAACAAACGGGGTGATAAAAACCATTTCAACCATGGGGCCGATCCTATTCTTTCAGGGTTCTCAGAAGTGACGTATCCACATCATCAAAGGTCTGCTTGATGTTCTGGAGGATGATGGCCATGATCATGACCCCTGCCAGTACGTCCAGCAGGATGCCGAATTCCACGATATGCCGTGCCCGCACCGATAGGGTGGTACCCATCAGGTAGATCCCGTTTTCCAGCATGATATACCCGATAACCATGGCAATGGCGTTTCTTCTGGCCATGAGCAGGAACATGCCCGTGACCAGCAAAGAGATGGCAGCTGGAAACAGCAGCGCGGAGTCACTGATGGACGGAATGTTCAAATACCGGGAGATCACAGCGGCGGCAACGATCAGCCCCAGTCCGAAAAAAAGGGAGGCATGGTACCCCACAATGGGGGCAACATCCCGCTGAATCGCCACCTTCCTGATGGCCACATGGATGCTCAAGGGGATGAGCACCCCCCGGATCACCAGGGTGGCAATGGTGAAAATAACAGCACCTGTCTCCATATCCGGCGTGATGAAAAACGGAATGATGGACACCACGATACCCTGAAAAGCCATCACCTTGATCAAAGCCGGCACCCGGCTGGAACCGAATGCGAACAGCACGGACAAAAGCACCAAAGACAGCAGTGTGTCAACAGTATAAAGGATCATTGGATCAGCTCCAGGGTTATGATGGTTGCAAAAAATGCCAGGGCAAAGGAGGTCAGCACGAACTGGGGCACTTTGTCCATGCGGTAACGGGCGATAATGGACTCGATAATTCCCACCACCAGGTAGACAATGAACAACCCGGCAACAAACAGCAGCATGCCCATGCCGGCAATCCCGCTTTCAAAGGGCAGGATCAGTCCGGACAGGATGGCGGCATAAAAAAACAGCTTGCAGAACGCTCCCAGTTCTATAAGGGCGAAATCCGGCCCGCTGTGGTCCAGAACCATGACCTCGTGGATCATGGTCAACTCCAGGTGGGTGGCGGGATCATCCACCGGGACCCGGGAGGTTTCCGTCACCAGGATAATAAAAAACGCGATCACGATAAACAGCAGCGACGGACCGGCAATCTGCCACAAAGCCAGGGTGCCGGTACCGGAAAAATAGGCGGCAAATGACAACTCCCCGGTCATGCGGTAAAAGAAAATGAGGATCATGAACATGGCGGCTTCACAGATAATGGGAAAGAACGCTTCTCTGGCCGCGCCCATGCCCTCGAAGGGAGATGCCGTGTCCATGGCCGCGGCAATGGTGAAAAACCGGCCCAGGCCCAGCAGATACAGCACCAGGATCACATCCCCGTTAAAGGAGATTACAGGAATATGGCCGGCAATGGGCAGAAACAGCAGGGCAGCCAGGGCCGTGGCACAGGAGATCACCGGTCCCATTTTAAATACCGCCGTGGTGCTGGTGCTGTAGACAGATCCTTTTGAAACCAGCTTGATCAGCGTGTAGTAGTTGATCAGGAGCGGCGGTCCTTTTTTTCCACCGAAAAACGCCTTGACCTTGAGGATCACGGCCGAGAAAAACGGCGCCGTCAAAACAGCAGCCAGCCAGAGAACAATGGATTCAAACATGAAATCTCCCTGTTTTCCTAATACATTCTCAGGTTAAATGAAAAACAACAGCAGCACGATGGCCAGCAGAATATATCCGATATACAAATGGATATCTCCGTGCTGAATCCACCGCAGCCGGTCAAAAACAAACTGCACCGGCCGGACCACCGCAGGTTCCATATACCGTTCGGCAATATCATGGACCCGGCTGTCATAGCTGGTACCGGCTGGAAACCGGCCGGCTATGGGCACATGGTTTTCTTCCAGAGGGGCTGCAGGTCTGAAAAACTGAATAATGTCAAAGGCATAGGATGATCCGGTGTACTGCATCTTCACCGTAGGCCGGGTGAACCCGCATCCCCAGGTGCCGGACCGGGATACGGGCTTGGATCGGTAAAACAACAACCGCAGAACCGCCACCACCAGCACCAGCACAACAATCACCAGAGCACCCAGCGTGATGTGGCCGGCAATCTGCGCAAACGGGGCCTGGGGGATTCTTTCATATCCCAGGTTCAAGGCGGACACCGCTGACAGGACCAGATTAAAAAACCAGCCGGGAAATACCCCGACAACTATACAGATCCCTGCCAGCACCCCCATGGCCCCCAGCATGGTGGGGCCGGTTTCGGTTCTGCTTCGGGCTGCTTCGGTCCGGGGCTCTCCCTGGAACACAATCCCCACCACCCGGGTGAAACAGGCCAGAGCCAGGCCCCCGATAACCGCCAGGCTGACGATGGCGGCAATACTCACAGCAAAGGGAATTTTATCCAGGGATATCCCTTTGAAGCCGCCCATATAAATGAAGAACTCACCGGCAAACCCGTTAAAGGGTGGCAGACCGCAGATGGCCAGAGAACCGATAATAAAAGCGAATCCCGTAATTTTCATGGACTTGAGCAGCCCGCCCAGAGCATCCATGGACCGGGTACCGGTCTGGTGCACCACCATGCCGGCTCCCATGAACAGCAATGACTTGAACATGGCATGGTTCAACACATGAAAAATGGCCCCTGAAAACCCCAGCACCGCCATGAGAGGATTGTGCGAGGACACCCCTATCATGCCGATACCCATGCCGATGAGGATGATGCCGATATTTTCCACACTGCTGTAAGCCAGAAGCCGCTTGATATCAGTCTGTCCCAGGGCATACACCACCCCGAGAATCCCGGACACCACCCCGGCTGCTAACACCAGGTAACCGAAGCCTGGCGCCGGCATTTCCAGTAATGCATACATACGCAAAATACCGTAAATACCGGTTTTTATCATCACTCCGGACATCACCGCTGAAATATGGCTGGGGGCGGCGGGGTGGGCATGGGGAAGCCACACATGAAAGGGAAACACCCCGGCCTTGGACCCGAAACCGATGAAAAACAAAACAAAGGCCAAGGTTTTGGCTGCTGCCGGAAGGGTGTGCACATCAGTAAATCCAAAGCTGCCGGTATATGTATACAGCACCCCGAACCCGGCAAACAGGAACATCGCCCCCACATGGGAAAATACAAAATACAGATATCCGGCTTTTTGGTTTTCCTTCTGCTGATAGTTGTGAATGACCAGGAAAAAAGAGGACAACGACATGATTTCCCAGGACAGCATGAATGTGATCATGTTGGCGGCGGTCACCACCAGGGCCATGGAGATCACCAGCAAAGAGAAGAAAAAACCATTCACCGCGTTTTTCACCGAACTGTCGGGATCATCCATATAATGGAAGCTGTACACAGCGGCCAGCAGGCAGATCAGAAAAATCACCGCCAGAAAAAATGCGGACAGACCATCCATTTCAAACGCCAGAAAAAACAGGTTCAGGTATTGGAAAGCCGCAGAATGGATGACAGACCCCGTCAGTTTGATCACCGCATCCACCAGCCCCCATACACATCCGGCACTGATGAGGATGGCGGCCGCGGCCCTTGAAAACAGATTATGACGGGCAAAAACAAGGGATATAGCCCCGCCGGCCAGTATTAGACAGATGGCTGCAAAAAAGTGACTCATCGGTTTTTTTCATCCCCCCTTATCATTACATTTTCCAGAATTCAGATCCGCTTTTCATATGGGAAAGATCCGGTCTTGTCAAGGGGGCAAAAAATTTGTTTCATTCTGAAACGCATCAATGCCGATACACCACCGGCCGGTCATCGGTACCGATATCAATTCCTAGTGTATCTCCGGTCTTGAACCCCAGCCGTTTAAATTCCCTGACCACGGCATCATGTCGCTCGGCCTGCCAGAAGGCAGACCACAGCGGATTTCTCACCGTATCGATGCCATAGGCATCATGGCTGCACAGGTTGACACGAAACTTGTCCTTGGCAATGAGGGTGTCTGCCTCACCCAGGAAAATATCGATGGTATAAAGATTGTTGTGAAGCGCTTTGGACAGTTTTTTCTGCTGCTCTGGAAAATCATCCAGGTAATGGTTGGCAATCTGGTAGAGTTCACCAGTATCATGGATGGAAAACCCCAGCACCGCAAACCGCTGATGCCTGAGGGAAAAGGCTTCCAGTTCCGCCTCATATTCCGCCACACAGTCAACGATCTCTTCCATGGCAGATTCCGGCCCGGACCCTGCCTGGATCTGGTCTTCACACCGGGTGATAAGATCAATGTAAAAGGCCTTGTTGTCCATCACATATACCGGCCGCTCCCGGTAGTTGCGCTGCTTGCGGATGCGCCGGATCCCGTCCAGGCGGATGGAGCGTTCACTCTGTTTTTCCTCCAGGGTCTCGATACCGGAAATATCCTTGGCCTGAACCACATGGATCTCCCCTTCGGTTGAAATGATATACTCGATCTCGCATTTAAATCCCAGTTTTTTCTGTATGGCCCTGGAGAGCTGAAACAGCCCCCGGTCATGCGGTACCCGGGTGATATGGGGTTCGGTCTGCACCTTCTGGTTCCTGTTTCTGCAGTACCCGAATTCCCAGTGGTTCTGGATCATTTTTGCCATCACAGAAGCGCCGCTGATAAAGGGCATCACAATCATTCCCATCTGCTCCAGATCGAGGGGCGGGGCATTGTTGAAGATCTGCTGACGCCTTATGGAAAGCTGTTTTGCGGTTTTTGCCAGCTTGATGATCCGGTTTCTGGCATAAATGATGCCGCCGATGTCGGCATAGGTCTCCAGAGAATCAAAGGTACCGCCCTTGTAAGCGGATTCCAGCGGATGGGCGCTTCGGGCGATCACCTTAAAACTTTCCCGGTGCACATCCAGAAAAGCGGTCAATTTTGCAAAATCTTTTTCTGCAAATGCTTTGGCCGACACATACACAAAATCGGGCACACTAAACCCGTTGGCCCGGAGTTTTTCCAGCAGTTTTGCCTTTTCAGGCACCTTGTTTTCCATGTTTCGCCTTGACTTTTGGCCCTAAGTTCTTTACTTATTTTTCACCCGAACGACAAAGGGAGAAGCAACCATAAAGATAGGTAACATATGTCAAAATGGAATGCAATACCCGGCGGCAGCCGGTGCACCCGCAGGAAATCATCCTGACATGGGACCAAGAATTCTGCTGGTGGATGATGAACAGGAGTTTGTCCAGACGTTGGCCGAACGCCTCCAGATGCGAAACATGGATTCTTATGCCGTCTTTGACGGACCCGGCGCACTGGAACAGGTACAGTCCCATCCCCCCCAGATCCTGATCATCGACCTGAAAATGCCGGGGATGGACGGCCTTCAGGTACTCAAACAGGTGAAACAGTCCCATCCTGAAATCCAGATCATTATCCTCACCGGTCACGGGTCGGACCAGGACAAAATCCTTTGCATGGATCTGGGGGCATTTGCCTATTTCCAGAAACCGGTGGATATTGACCGGTTGAGTGCCGCCATCAGACAGGGGTATGAAACCGTCCAGTCAAATGATCACACACCCGCAGGTTTTGACAGGTACCCCGAAACAGGCTCCCGGCAAACATGATTTCTCTGCACCGACTCAAACCCGCCTTCTGGGACCTTCCAGACACCACCGGCAGCCACGGCGGACTGAATCTCAAACGCAAGTGGAAGCTGATCGTGCTGGTCACCGCCATACTTTCCCTGTCCCCTCTGCTGATCATGACACTGGTGGATTTCAGCCTGACCCGACGGACCATTGAAACCGAAGCCAACACCGGCATGCTCACCAGCCTCAACACCATTGCCGCGGTGATGTCTGCTTCCCTGGCGGAAAAACCACTGAAGACCCAAGCCCAAATTCTATGGAAAAGCACCCTTCCCCATTTGAATTCCGGCAGAAACAATGATCTGTTTCTTATTGACAACACCGGCAGGCTCCTGACCCCTTCATTTTATTACACAGGATCCGACAGCCGGGCCACCCTGGATACCGGTCTTTTCACCGGATCAGAGGGTATCGTGCATATGCAGGGCCCAAATGGCATACCGCTGCTGGCCGGATATGCAAAAGTCACCAATACCCCCATGATGCTGGTACAGCTGCGCCAGGCGGACTGGCTCAGGGATCTGTGGCTCAAACCCCGGCTCAAACTGCTCTGGTTTCTGTGTGCCAGCATCGGTTTCATCCTGCTGTCTGTCATGGGTATGGCCACCTTTCTGGTGGGCCGGATTCACAGATCCGAACGCCGGCGCATCGAGGCTTTGCACCACGAAGAGCATGCCAACCGCCTGGCATCCATCGGCCGCCTGGCATCCGGTGTGGCCCATGAGATCAACAACCCCCTGGAAATCATCAACCAGAAAACCGGGCTGATCATCGATCTGCTGACCATTGGAAAACAGACAGCACCGGACCAGCGGCTGCTGCCCCTTGCCGAAGATGTGCTGGAAGCGGTGAAACGGTGCGGCACCATTACCCGGCAGCTGCTGGATTTTGCCCGGCATATGGAACCCTGCGTGGAACCGGTGGATATGGAAGAGGTGGTCTCACAGGTACTGGCCCTGCTGGAAACAGAAGCCCGCCAAAGGAATATCACCATCCAGGTGGCACCAGTCCCGGACGTCCCCGGATTTGCATGTGACCGCAGCAGCCTGGTGCAGATCTTTCTGAACCTGGCGGAAAACGCCATCACTGCCATGGAAAAAACCGGTAACCTCAGCATTGACGTCACCCATGAAAAAACCAGCCAGGTCATGATTCAGGTATCCGACACCGGCAAAGGGATAGCACCGGATGATCTGCCCAAAATTTTCGAACCGTTTTATACCTCCAGAACCGACCGGTGGGGTGCCGGGCTGGGCCTGGCCATCACCTATGGCCTGGTACGGGAGATGGGCGGTGACATCCGGGTGAAAAGCACTGTGGGAAAAGGCACCTGCTTTACGTTGACCCTGCCGGTGAAAGCGCCCCGGCCGGCTGCAACCGACGGGACACTGCACCTGCCCGGGTCAGAGATGACCCTGAGCGCAAGACCTGTGGCAAATGACACCCGGGGGGATCTGCATGCCAAACCATAATCTGTCCCATGACAGGGAAGGGATAAGATTTTTCGGCACCTTGTCTGCCGCTGTCACCCATGATATGAAAAACTTCCTGGCCATTATCAATGAAAATGCCGGACTGCTGGGGGATCTGGCAGCCAGAGCCCGGAACGGCCCGGTTCCCGTAGATCCCCAAAAGGCCTGCCTGATCAGTGAAAAGATCAGCAAACAGGTGGAACGGGCAGATGCAATGATAAAACAGTTCAACCGGTTTTCCCACAGCATGGACCATGCACAGGAAAGCGTGGACATGGAAGAAATGGTATACCTTGTGGCAGGACTGACAGAACGGATCATCCGTCACCACGATGTTACCCTGACCGTAATGCCTGGGCCCGTTCCCTGCCGCATCCAGGCCCATCGGTTTGACCTGCTGCATCTCATATTTCGGGCGGTTGAAATGACCTGTGAGATGCTGGACAATGCACCTGAAGACACCCAAAAACAGGTAACGGTGAATTTTGGCAGCAACCCACTGGTATCTGAAATCTGCTTTCTGGTTGATACAGAGGCAGCCTCCGGCTGGGACACCCTGTTTGACGATCCAAAAGACCGGAGCATGCTGGAACTTGTAAATATGCATGTAAAAAAAACCGTTACCGGCAGGGGGTTCTGCCTGTGCAGCGGCCGTAAAACCCAATAATAATTTGCCGGATCTGAAAACGGCAGCAAAATATATAAAAACAGTAAGGAGATAATCATGTCTGAAAAAGTATTGCTGGTGGATGATGAACAGGATTTTTTGGAGATCATGTCCGAACGGATACAGGCCCGGGGCATGACAGTGAAAACCGCTGATTCGGCGGACAAAGCCCTGGCCATGCTGGAAAATGAAAGCTTTGATGCCATTGTCATGGATTTCAAGATGCCGGGCATGGACGGCATACAGGCTTTGAAAAATATCAAGACCCAAAAGCCGGAGCTGCAGATCATCCTGCTCACTGGATATGCCACAGTGGAAAAAACCGTGGAAGCCATGAAAATCGGTGCCACGGATCTGCTGGAAAAACCGGCTGATCTGGAAGCATTGACGGCTACAATCCAAAAAGCCAAGGCCGAAAAAATGCTGCTGGTGGAAAAAAAGACCGAAGAAAAAATCAAGGATATCCTCCAGCGGTTCGGAGGATAATCAGGCAATGCTTGACAAACACCCAATATCTGCTTTATTAAAACACAATTTATGAAATGTAAGGCGAATAATTACGTCTTGTGAAGGTGATTGCATATGCAACAACATATTAACTTACCCAAAAATGTAGGAGTGACATGAATACGAAATCTACAGCCTCATCCGGAATTCAGATAGACTGGAAGCGGATCATGTTTCTGATGATCGGGATTATTTTATTTTCCGTGGTGTACATTTCCCCTCCCTGGCCTGATGCCGTGGATCCCATGGGAAAAGCCTTTACCCTTTCCCCCCAAGGCAAAGCCGCCATTGCCCTGTTTCTTTTGGCCGGCACCTGGTGGGTGTTTGAAGTGGTGCCCATTGGCGTCACCGGCCTGGCCATTGGTGTGGTTCAGGCCCTGTTTTTCATCCGGCCGGCTGCCGACGCATTCAAGGATTTCATGGACCCGTCGGTATTGTTCATTTTCGGGTCCTTGATGATCGGTACGGTATTCACCAAGGTGGGCATCACCAAACGACTGGCCTATAAAATGCTCCTGATCGTGGGAGAGCGCACCTCCATGATCTATCTGGGATGCTTTGTGGTCACGGCACTTCTCACCCATGTGATGGCTCATACCGCTGTGGCCGCCACCATGTATCCACTGCTGCTGTCCATATATGCCCTGTACACGGATGAAGAAGCGCCCACCCGATTCGGCAAAGGGTTGTTCATGGGCATGGCTTATGTGGCTGGAGCCGGCAGTATCATCACCTTGCTGGGGGCGGCCCGGGGCATTGTGGCTTTAGGGTTTTACGAAGAGATCACCAACAAGACGGTCACTTTTTTTGAACTGACCTATTACATGTTTCCTGTCGGGTGGATCATGGTATTTGCCCTCTGGGGTTTTTTCATGGTATTTTTCAAGCCCGAAAAAGCCGTGATTCCGGGGCTGCGGGAAAAGGCCCGGCAGCTCAGTAATGACATGGGGCCGTTCACCCGGCATGAAATCATCGCCACTGCCATTATTTTCGCTGTGATCCTGTTTCTTTCCCTGCAGTCGTTCATCCCGGCATTGAAACCTTTCAACAAAGCTGCTGTCCTGCTGGTGTCCACCATCTTGTTTTTCATTGTGGGGATTTTGGATATCAGGGACCTGGAAGATGTGCCCTGGAACATCATCCTGCTGTTTGCCGGTGCCATGAGCATGGGGTTCTGCCTGTGGCAGACCGGGGCTGCCGAATGGCTGGCCATCAACTGGCTGGGTTTTTTCACCGAAGCCCACTGGTTCGTTTTTGTCATGGCCATCTCCTTTTTTGTCATGCTCATGACCAACTTTATCATGAACGTGGCTGCCATTGCCATCTCCGTGCCAGTGGCCCTGGTGGTGGCGCCCTACCTGGGGGTTGCAGCCGAAGTTATCGTGTTCTCCGCTCTGGTGGTGGCAGGCATGCCGTTCCTGCTCCTGGTGGGGGCGGCCCCCAATGCCATTGCCTACAACTCCGGACAGTTCACCTCGGGTGAATTTTTCGGCTACGGCATTCCGGCCAGCATTTTGCTCATGGCCCTGACAGCCCTGGCCGTGCTGCTGATCTGGCCCCTGCTGGGCATGCCCATTCTCCTGTAATGACGATGCTGTTGCTTTCTGTGCATGGGATACCCGAGAACATCCCATGCACAGGTCAAAAATCATAGCCGGAGAAAAAACATGAAGATCATCATTGTGGGGGCCGGAGAGGTCGGGTACAACATCGCCTCCCGCCTGGCCTCTGAAAACAAACAGGTGGTGGTCATTGAAAAGAATCCGGAACTGGCCCGGGTGCTGTTTGAAGACCTGGATGTCCAGGTGATCGAAGGCTCCGGCAGCAGTCCTGCCACTCTAACCCGGGCCGGGATCCAGGAAACCGCTATTCTGCTGGCCGTCACAGACAGTGATGAGATCAACCTCACCGCCTGCCTGGTCACCAATCTGCTGTCTCCTTCCACCAAAAAACTGGCACGCATCAGAAACACCGATTTTGATGCCTATCATGAAGCCTTTAAAAACCAGATCCCTTATATCGATACCATCATAAACCCGGAAATCGAGGTGGTCAAAACCATCCGCAGACTGGTGGATATCCCCCAGGCACTGGATGCCGGGGATTTTGCCGATGGAAAGGTCCGGTACACCGGTATCCGCATTGACGCGGCATCGGTTATGGCCGGTATGTGTCTGAATGACTTTCAGGAACGTTTCGGTGAATCACGGCCCTTGATTGCCGCCATTATCCGTAAAAACGAAGTGATCGTGCCCCGGGGTGATGATTGTATTTTTCCGGGAGACCTGGTGTATTTTGTAAGCCACGCAGACCAGATTCACGATACCCTGAAAATTTTCGGCATCCAGGTCAAGCCCATTCAGAGCGCGCTGATTGTGGGGGGTGGCCGTATCGGTGCCAGGCTTGCTGGACAGATGGAGAAAGACGGCATCAAGACCAGGCTGATTGAAGCCAGCAAAACCCGGTGTCTGGAGCTGGCGGAACAGATGGACAACACCGTGGTGCTCCATGGCGACGGATCTGACCAAAAGCTGTTTTTAGAGGAAAACCTCAACCAGATCGATGCGGTGATATCGGTGACAGATGATGATGAAACCAATGTACTGGTCTCGCTGCTGGCCAAGAACCTGGGCGTGGAAAACACGGTGACCCGCATCGGCAAATCCAGTTACTATCCCTTTTTAACCACCATCGGCATTGAAAAGGTGGTCAGCCCCCGTCTGTCGGCTGTCAGTTCCATTCTCCAGAATGTGAGGCAGGGAAAGGTACTGTCCGACATCTCCATATTCGGGGAACGCGGAGAATTTATCCAGGCAATCGCCCTTGAAACGTCCGACATAACGGACCGACCCCTGAAAACCATAGATGTACCCAAAGGTGCCCTGCTGGTGTGCATCATCCGCAACGGCAATATCATCATCCCCACAGGCGAAAGTGTGGTAACCCCCGGGGACCAGATCATTGTATTCGCGGTCAAGCAGGCGATTAAAAAAATGGAAAAACTGCTGACCGTGAAACTGGAATTTTTCTAAATGCGGTGGCGGTATATCTCAGGCATTATCAGTCTTTTTCTGCTGGTGTTGGCCCTTATCATGGCCATACCATTGCTAATGAGTATTGTTTTCAAAGACGGTGCCCATGTCTCTTTTATGTGGTCCATGGTGACAACAGCTGCAGCAGGACTTCTGCTCAAACTGCTGTCCCGGCATATGGATGAAGATGCCCGGTTTATCAACCAGAAAGAAGGCATGGCAGTGGTGGCATTAAGCTGGACCGCCATCGGGGTGTTCGGGGCCCTGCCCTTTTATTTTTCCCCGGATTTTTCTTCGGTCACTGATGCGGTATTTGAATCCATATCCGGGTTCACCACCACGGGCTCCTCAGTCATGACCAATATCGAGGCGGCTTCCCCCAGCCTGCTGTTCTGGCGGAGCCTGATCCAATGGCTGGGGGGCATGGGTATCATTGTCCTGTCTTTGGCCATCCTGCCCTTTTTGGGGGTGGGCGGGATCCAGCTGTACAAGGCGGAAGTGCCAAGCCCGGTTCCGGACAAGCTGTCCCCGCGCCTGAGTGATTCCGCCAAAATCCTGTGGATGGTGTATGCCGGCCTGACCCTTTTGCTGGCTATTCTTCTGGCCATCGGCGGCATGTCTGTTTTTGAATCCATCTGCCATGCTCTGACCACCCTGCCCACCGGTGGGTTTTCCCCTAAAAACAGCTCCATTGCCCACTATGACAGCGCCTATTTCGACTATGTGATGGTGGTGTTCATGGTCCTGGCAGGCATCAACTTCTCCCTGCATTTTCAGATGCTGCGGGGCAAACCCCTGGCATTTTTCAAAGATACGGAATGCAAAATATTTTTGGGCCTTGCCCTGTTGTTTACCCTGGCCATCACCCTGGATCTGTATGGCAGCGTATATGACTCTTTTGCCGCAGCCGTCCGCTATGCATCTTTTCAGGCGGTTTCCATCCTCACCACCACCGGCTATGCCACAGCCGACTATGAGCTGTTCCCGGGACTGAGCCAGGTGATTCTGTTTGCCTGCATGTTCATGGGGGCATCAGCCGGATCCACCGGCGGCGGCATGAAAATCGCCCGGCTGATTGTGTGCTGCAAGTTTGCTTACAGGGAGCTGTTCCGGCTGATCCACCCTAGAAACGTCCGCCATGTCAAGCTCAACCGGATGAAGGTTTCCGAAGATGTGCTCCGGTCCATCATGGGGTTTCTGGCCCTGTACCTGTTTTTGTTTGTGGCTGCAAGCGCGGTCATGGCTGCCATGGGCCTGGATCTTGTCACTGCTTCGGGGGCGGTTGCATCCTGCCTTGGCAATATCGGACCGGGATTCGGCACCGTGGGGCCGGCGGAAAACTTTGCCCACCTGCCGGCCATGGCCAAATGGGTCCTGGCCTGGTGCATGCTGCTGGGAAGACTGGAAATCTATACTGTCATTATTCTGGTGGTACCTGAGTTCTGGAAATAGACTGCAGAAACAGATTCCGGATTTTATTGACATCACAGCAAATTGTTTCATATATTTGTTCAGCAGAATATATCCATAGTCGCCACTTTGAGGAAAAATGAGCCCTTTAAAAACCATTGACCCTGCAACACTGCTGGACATGATCACCGAGGGGGTTGTCCTTATCCAGGAAGACGGCAGGATCGCTTTTGTCAATTACAGCTTTGCCGAAATCTGCGGCATTGCCGACCACACGCTTATCGGTTTGCGGTTTTCAGAATTCGTGGCCCCTCAGGATAAGCAGCGGATGCATCATTTTTTTCAAGAATTGATCCAATCACCCGATCCATTTATTGACCGCACAGAATGTTCTTTCATGAACCGTTCCGGCACTGAATATCTGCTAGAAATAAACGCCCGGAACCTCACCCATGACAATGCACAAAATATCCTGGCCACAGTGTCTGATATCACCGAGCGGAGAAGAACCCGAAATAAACTCAAAAGATTACTGGACCTGATTCCCGAGGTGGTGTTGACCACCTCCCCGGAAGACAGTGCCCGGGTCATCAACATATCCAATGCCACGGAAAAACTGTGCGCCATCCCTTCGGAGGAGTTTACCTCGGGTTCCTTTCACATTTTTGATATTGTCCACCCGGATGATCATGATGCGGTGGTTTGTTTCTATAATGATATCATAGACAAAGAATTTAATTCACTGGAATACCGGATAATATCTGCCGACGGTCAGACCAAATGGGTCAATGATTCTGCGGAAGTGATCTACAAAAAGGGGGGCAGGGGCAAAATTGAAAATATCCTGCATTTCATACGGGATGTCACGGAACGGAAAATGCACATGCAGCAGCTGACCTCAGCAATGGACAATCTGAAGGTCAGTGAAAAACGGTACCGGAACATAATTGAGACCGCCACCGACGCCATATTCATCGTCACCCCTGAAGGCCGGTTCCTGCAGATCAATCCTGCCGGGATCAAGCTGTTCGGCTTCACAGATCTGGAACAGGCCCTGGCCGCCAACATCAATGACCATTACCTGGATCTGAAGCAGCGGGCCCATGTGGTTCATCAAATCAAGGCGGATGGCGATATTACTGATTATCCCATACAGATCAAAACCGTTTCCGGAAAAATCCGTCAAGTGACCATTACCGCCGGTGCAAAAAAAAACAAAGATACCGGAGATCTTGAAAGCTATCAGGCAATCATTCACGATATCACTGTCACCCTCCATAAAAAAGAGATTGAAACCTATCGAAGGACCATGAAAGGACTGGCAGACTCCATTAACAACCTGGCCCAGACCTATTTCTCGTTTATCGGCCTGATGAACGAGAATCTGAGTGACCTGAAACAGAATCCAAAACATCTGGATACAGCACTGGAAGAGCTCCTGTCGGATATCAACAGTTTCAGAAAATCCCTGGAACGGCTTGCCAGACTTGGGAAAATTGCCAAAGACGCCTATGCCAAGCCCCCTGAAATATCCGGGGACGGGGCCAGCAATGAAGGCATGTATTATTTTGACACCCGGCAGCCATTCATATAAAGTGAACATGAACTTTGGAAAAACGGAAAGAATTCCCAATAGCTCACACTCAACATAAATCTGCTCTCTTAAAAAATATTGGATGCCAGGGAGGATGATATGGTCGCCTCCCTTTTATTGTTTTTTATGGAAAAACCGGGGAATCCGTTTTGGTGACAGGGGTTATTGCCGAAGGGCATCAAGTATCTCCAGCGAAGGCTTGCCGTCCACCGGTATACCGGTCTCTTCTTGAAAGATTCTGATTGCCGCCCTGCTCGCTTCGCCAATGAGGCCGTCAATCTCTCCGGAATAATATCCTTTTTTCCTGAGCAGCTCCTGAAGCAGGAACTTTTCCTCCCCGCTCAAGGATCCCGGCGGGCGAGGCCAAGGCTGCACCAGCCCCTTGCTGCCGGCCAGCCGGTCGGCGAGCATGCCTACCGCCAGGGCGTAGGCATCGGCGTTATTGTACCGCTTGAGGACAAAAAAATTCTTCAACACCAAAAATGCCGGCCCTTTTTTACCTGCCGGAACTTTAAGCACCGCCCGATCATCCGGGAGGGGAAAGATTCTTCCCCCGGTTCTGAAAAAACCCGCCTTCTGCCAGTCAGCGAGGATTTTGGTTTGGTCCAGCCAACGCTCCCCACCGGCCGGGAGGATCACCTCGTAACCCCAGGTTTTGCCGCTCTGCCAGCCATTGCGGTGAAGAAGGTTGGCGGCAGTGGCCAGGGCGTCGGGCACCGAGTTCCAGATATCGCGATGGCCGTTGCCGTCCATGTCTACTGCATAGGCCAGGTAACTGGTGGGAATGAATTGGGTGTGCCCCATGGCGCCGGCCCATGAACCGATCAGGTGCTGCCGCCCGACATCGCCGGCCTGGAGAATCTGCAACACGGCAACAAGTTGTTTTTCAGCAAAATTTTTCCGTTTTGGGTCGGCATAGGCCAGAGTAGCGAGTGCCTGTGGGACGTAATGCAGCCGCTCGGTTTTTTCAAAAATTGCCCCGTAGTCAGACTCCATCGACCAGATGGCGAGCAAAATCTTGGCCTCAACCCCGAAACGATTTTCTACCGCCGCAAGCGTCTGCGCGTAATGGTGCTCCATCTGCAGGCCTCGTTCGACACTCAACGGGGTGACCCGGGAATCGAGGTATTCCCAAATTTCTATAGCAAATTCAGGCTGAAAGCGAGCCTTCTCCAGCACCCTGGCATCTGGTTGATCGATGCCGTCAAAGGCAGTCTCCCAGGTGGCCCGGCTGATTCCTTGATTGGCCACCTGAGGATAAAAGCCCTCCAGCCACTGACGAAAATCTTCTCCCCAGGCGGCCCCCGGCAGGACCAGGAACAGGATTCCCACTATGGTGAGCACACACTTTTTCATATTCCTCCTTGGTTGCCATTGTTTGCCGCTGACCATGCACCTTCTGTCGCAAGATCACTGGATAAGGGATAGAAAGGGATAAGAACTATCTTTTTGGTAAAAAAGTATCAAAAATTTTTTAACTCCTCAATGTTTTTATTTCTGATCATTGCGAACAATGACTTGCCTGATTGATAGAGCCACCCGGCCTGGTTATCGATCCCCCGACACCGCCGATCTGGATGCGGTGACGATTCCGTTGTGTCTGCAGGACCTGTTGATTGGATGTGTCGAGCAGCCTTTTGAGTTCATCGAATGGTTTGGGAGTATGTATTTGTAAAAATTAAGTTTCCCTGCTATCCGGGCACCGGAAAACTGGCGGCGTTGTCAAATTCGGCAAATGCTGATTTATCCCGGAGATTCACCTTTGCCCAGGTGGCTGAAAAGCACGGCTGGACTGATCCCATGGTCTGGTCTCTGGCCCTGGAAGGCAGAAAGGATCATGGCCGGTTCAAGGCCTTCGGCTGATATCATGCGCTATTGAAGCGTACAAAAAAGTTGCCTGCCATATTGCTTTATGTTATAGATAACAGCCATATCTTGGCGGGCACAATAAAAATTGAAACAGCAGTCCGACTGATTGTTCTTAGATATAAAACGCCTTGTCATAACCTGAAGGCAGCTGCATAAGAGGATCATTTCATGATGAACGAGAACGCATTTGTGGAAATCGCAGCAATTCTGGGCCTGGCAACCCTTACCGGTATTGTCGGACAAAAACTGCGCCAACCGTTGATCATCATGTTTCTGGCAACCGGAATTCTGGCAGGACCGTCTTTTCTGGGCATCATACACAGTTATGAGCAAATCGAGTTGCTGGCCCATATGGGCATTGCCCTGCTGCTGTTCATCGTGGGCCTCAAGCTGGACCTGAACCTGATCCGCACCACGGGACCGGTTGCGCTGGCAACCGGACTGGGACAAATCGTGTTCACCTCTTTGATTGGGTTTGCCATTGCCTGGGCAATGGATATGCCCGTTCTCACCGCCGCATATGTTTCTGTAGCCCTGACATTTTCCAGCACCATCATCATTGTGAAGCTGTTGTCCGACAAAAAAGAGATCGATTCCCTCCATGGTCAGATTGCTTTAGGGTTTCTGATTGTTCAGGATATTGCCGCCATTCTGGCCCTGGTGACACTGACCACCCTGGGATCTTCGGTTTCCCAGGAAGGACCCGCATATTTTCAGATCGTGCTGATCGGGGCCAAAGGCCTGGGCATGCTGGTCATTGTGGGCCTGACCATGAAATATGTAATTCCATACCTTCTGGAACGTCTGGCCCATTCCCTGGAACTGCTGACCCTTTTTGCCATTGCCTGGGCCGTTCTGCTGGGTGCGGGCAGTGAAATGCTGGGATTCAGCAAGGAGGTGGGGGCATTTCTGGCCGGAATATCTCTGGCATCCACCACCTACCGGGATTCCATCGGAGCCCGGCTCACCGGGCTGAGGGATTTTCTGCTGCTTTTTTTCTTCATTGACCTGGGGGCCAGACTGGACTTGTCCATGGTGGGCTCCCAGCTGGAATCGGCCCTGGTGTTTTCCATCTTCGTGCTCATCGGCAATCCGTTGATTGTGCTGGTCATTATGGGATTGATGGGATACCGCCGCAGAACCGGTTTTCTGGCCGGGTTGACCGTGGCACAGATCAGTGAGTTTTCCCTGATCGTGGCAGCCCTGGGGCTGAGTATCGGCCATATCACGGAACAGACCATGGGACTGATCACCCTGGTGGGGGTGGTGACGATTTTTCTGTCCACCTACATGATTCTGTATTCCTACCCCCTGTACCGGTTTTTATCCGGCCCGTTGAAACTATTTGAACGGCGCAATCCTTACCGGGAAGCCGCCATAGACACCTTGAAAAAACCGCAGAAGGTTGATGTGATTTTGGTGGGGCTGGGCAACTACGGCACCGGTCTGGGAGAATATCTGCTGCGCCGTGAAAAAGCCTTGCTAGGCGTTGACTTTGATCCCGGGGCTTTGGACCGGTGGCGTAAAAAAGGCGTAGCCGTAATATACGGAGATATGGCAGATCCGGAAATGCATGAACACCTGCCTTTGCGCACTGCCGGCTGGGTGATCAGCACAGTACGGTCAAAAGAGATGAACCTGGCGTTGATCCACAATCTGAAAAAAGACGGCTACACGGGCAAGGTAGCGGTAACGGCTGCAACCGATCCGGAAGCGGTTGAATATGAACAAGCCGGTGCGCGCCTGGTGTTCCGCCCGTTCAAAGATGCCACGGAACAGGCGGCAGATGCCCTGACCTATGCCATGGATTTTTTACCGGAAACCATTGACTGGCCGATCTCTTTTCGTGAACTCCGGATCCGGTCCGATGCCTCTGCCGCCGGAAAAATCATCAAGGAGATTCCATTGTCTGCAGCGGGGGTGTCGGTGCTGGCCGTCAGCCGGGGAGGTCGTGTTCATTACGAGCCAGGACCGGATTTCAGCGTTTTTCCAGGGGACCGGCTGCTGCTCATGGGACCGCCTGCCGGATTAAAAGACGCGGAAAGTTTACTCAATCAACTGGAAATAAGAAAAACAGCATCCGATGTCAACCGGTTTGAAATTGCGGAAATTCCAGTGGCAGATGATTCTCCGATTTCCGGAAAATCTTTGAAGGAGCTGCAATTTCGGCAGACATATGGTGCCAACCTGGTGGGTATCCGCAGAGGCAAAGAACAGATCACGGCAATCGATCCGGCAGAAAAACTGCATGCCGGCGACTGCCTCATTGTGATCGGAAAAGCGGATGTGGTCAGAAACCTGAAAGACAAAACCCTCTTGCAACAACAACCAAAAGATATGAGGCATAAATGAAGCGGTTCAAACACATACTGTATGTCAACGAGACAGGTGTCAATCAGTCGTCGGCCATGGCAAGGGCTGTTTCCCTGGCAAAACATAATCAGGCGAATTTGACAATTGTTGATGTGATCTCGGATAAAGTCATCGCCGCTGCGGTTGGACTGCCGCCGGAAGGGCCGTCCGCCGAAGAACTCAAGACAGAGGTAGCAGCGAATCGCCGCAGGGCTCTGGTATCTTTGGTTGCACCATTCCAACAGGGCATTGATATTCAGATACAAGTGTTGACGGGCAAGCGGTTTCTGGAAGTGATCCGCATGGTATTGTCCCAGTCCTTTGATCTGGTTGTCAAACCGGCTGAAGATCCGGACTGGATGGATCGGCTGTTCGGCAGTGATGATATGCATTTGCTGCGGAAATGCCCCTGTCCGGTGTGGCTGATAAAGCCGTCTGAAAATACCAGGTTCAAAACCGTTCTGGCGGCTGTTGATATTGATCTGCTCAATCCGCTGCCCATAAACCAGGATCTTAACCGGACCATTCTGGAACTGGCCGGATCCATTGCCCTGGCCGACAATGCCTCCCTGCACCTTGCCCACGCATGGGATGCCTCTGCGGAACAGACATTTCTAGCACAAAAGGGAATGTCAGCCGAAAGTTTTGATGCGTATATTGGGAAAAAAAAGAGGATGCACAAAAACGGCCTGTCCAACCTGGGGATTGCATTGCAAGAGTGGAGCAAAACCATTGCACATAAAACGATTGACCCCCAGCTTCATCTGATCCAGGGCCCGGCCAAAAAAATGCTCCCTCAGCTGGCCAATGACCTGTCGGCAGACCTTGTGGTCATGGGAACCATTGCCCACACCGGCATTTCAGGTTTTATTATCGGCAACACTGCAGAGGCGGTTTTTTATCAGCTGATATGTTCCGTACTTGCCGTCAAGCCTCCTGGATTTAGATCACCGGTCAAATTGGGATAATATTTCGAAACAGGTTTTAACATCCCTTGATCTGAAAAGAACCCTTTTCACAGATCAGGCAGCATGGCACCGGTTTGCATCAGGTTCCGGTGCAGTTCATAGCACCGGGAAATGTCATGGCAGATGTGCCCCTTGGGACTGTTCTCAAGATAATCGGCCAGAAAGGGACGATAGGCCGGATAGGCGCAGGTGCTGATAATTTTTTCGCCCGCTCCTTGGGTCCTAAGCCCCGCAGGTCTGCCAGGCCCTGTTCCGTCACCACGATCTGCACCGAATGCTCGTTGTTGTCCACATGGGGGGTCATGGGCACCACTGCTGAAATTTTACCCTCTTTTGCCACGGACGGGGTCATGAAGATGGACAGATGGCTGTTCCGGGTGAACTCACCGCTGCCCCCTTGATAAGGAGCCCGCCACTGGATGGCATTGGCCTTTGCCAGATCATTGTCGATATAATCCCCGGCCGATGCCCCGGTCAAGACGCTGATACGAAAATCTCTGCCCTGACTATGTTCCAATGCTGCATGTTCTGCCAGCATTCCGGGAACAGCCTTGGCACCACCGGCCGGAATCCTCCATTTCGAAAATAGATTATATAGCAGATAATTACAGCATGTTATAACCATTTACAATTCATGGGCCATATGGCACGTTTTTTCATTATCTCTCAGTTGTTTATCGGTATAATACTTGCAATATTCATATAACAACATGAACGTATTGGAAGGAATCAGCTTTTAGGAATAGGTATCCCGAAAACATTTTACAGGCCATAACGGATCTGATAAAAAAAAAGATTTAATCAAATCAAGTAAAAAATTTTAGAAAAGGAAAAAATGAAAAACGCCCGGGACATTATCGATATTTTGCGGCTCAGTGATGTGGCGGAAGCCAAATTTTCCATGGTGAAACAATGCCCGGCACTGGGAACTTGATGTTAACCAAGGACATATCCATCCGGTCAGTCAAACATGAATGGGGGCGGATGATCAATAGCAGAAAAAAATACTGTCATAATTATAAGGAGAACAAAATGGTAACCATGATCAAAATGCGGCTCATGCTGGTGGATGATGAAGAGCGGTTTCTTCAGACCACCGGCAAGATGATCCGCAAGAAAGGGTATGATGTGATAACTGCGGTGACCGGTGAAGAATGTTTGGAAAAACTGAAACAGGAACTGGTGCATGTGGTGTCCTGGATGTAAAAATGCCCGGCATGGGCGGTGTGGAAACCCTGAAACAGATCAAGCAGTCCAGTATTTAATCAATCGGTGATATATATCACGGATACTGTCATCATGATAACATGAACTATAACCATACAATGTATCTGGAGTAATTGTGTTATGGCTGAAGTTGAATCTCTGAATGAACCGGCAAGTACCAAGTCGATCATTATAAAACTTATCATCTCCCTGGCCCTGGGCATTCTGGTCATCCTGCTGCCCCGGCCGGAAACCCTCACCCCGGAAGGCCATCGGCTTCTGGCTTTGTTGACCACCATCGTTTTTTTGTGGGTGAGTGAAGCCGTGCCCATCGGCGCTACCGCACTTTTATCAGGGGCCGGCCTGATTTTTCTCAAAATCCAGCCGGCCCAGGCTGCCTGGGCCCCTTTTGCCAGCCCGGCGGTCATGTTTGTTCTCATGATCATCATGTTCGGGGTGGTGCTCAATGAAGTGGGGCTGGCCAATCGCATCATGTACAACCTACTCAAGTTTGCCGGCACCAAGATAAAGCGGCTGAGCTTGATTCTGGCGGTGGGGTGCACCATTACCTCATCGGTGTTCCATGACGCCACCATCACCGTAATCATGGTGTTTGCCTTTGTACCGGTGTTCATGAGCATGGGCCTGAAACCGGGCCAGGGGCATCGGCTGCCGCTGTTTTTCATGCTGCTGATCCCCCTGG